>WOR8_10009705_pt1 | contig 11539 bp, 9 predicted proteins | sample DeeMarSeWOR38_10_FD_19890 | JGI IMG/M metagenome (IMG submission 19890) | reverse complement strand
GCTGTTGTAAGACAAATTCATCAGGAATGAATTTGTGCTGCAAAGCAGACCCGAAGGGCAAATCACACGGATGTGATTTGCAACGTAACTCGCCCATCAAGGGCGAAACCAAATATCGATAAAGGCGATCGACTAAAATTCGCGACTAAAGGCTCCCACGAATCAAAAAAATTCTCTGTTTACCTCCGTGACCGCTGTGGTTAATAATAAAACACCAGATCACGCACTATCATCCAGCAAAGCCGGCAGAAAATATTCACTCACCAGTAACGGCTTTGCCGCAATCCTGAATATCGAACGCCTGCCCCAGACAATATCGTCTTGTGCAAGTCCGAGCCCTGGAGGTAATTGACTGCCGGTTAACGAGGTGACCATTACCTCATCCCGTTGCATGGTTCTATCTGCAAACAACATTGCGCCCAGCGGGCGCGTACCCAGGTTTGCGTATATGCGCTGCTTGCCTGTAAGCGTTGCAAACGGAATTACCGTTCTGGCATATACCCAGCACGCACCACCGCAGCACAATCTCACTTGCCGGGTCAGGGCGTAATTCCCGCTTGCCATTCCCAGCGCCTGAAATTCATCCAGGCGAGGTTTCTGTATAGCCTGCGACAGAACCTCAACATGGAAATCAGCTGTGCACTTTTGTTTAAGACGCGCTGTCAGCGAGGCGGGATCAAACAACCATGCCTGGATGTCTGCAGGTACATGCTTGGAGAATAGCTGCCGCCGGTAAAACCAGCGCTGCTGAAGGGAAAGTCCGTACATTTATGACCAAATATGAAGGAAGAAACCAACTGGCTGAATGATACCGCTAATCGCCGCAGGTTGCGAAAATGATCAGTGCAGGGTGCCTTCAGCAGTAATAATCAGGATTTCATCTGGCAGTCAAGGTCCTGTTTACTCTAACCACGATTTATTCCTCGTCAGAACCGGGATCGGGCATTATCAATGATGACAAAGAAGGTGCTCTCGCCAAGGCGCCGAGCCCGCAAAGAAAAAAGAAACATATATATTTAATGGAACAAATAAACACATATTGCCTTTGCGTTCTTTGCGCCTTGGCGAGAAAATAAGCAGTTAATTCAATAACAAGCTGGTTTGGGCAGTGCAAAATTTGACGCTGACTGCCAGATCGGAGGATACCAGCTAGTACACTTCAGCTTATCCAGCGCGCCAACGTTTTCTTCAGATCCGCCTCGACGAACGGCTTGCCGATGTAATCATTCATGCCCGCCTCGATACACCTCTCGCGGTCTCCTTCCATGACATTTGCTGTCATCGCGATGACCGGCAGCTTGTGCAAGGCATCCTGTTCCCGAATACGCCGCGTTGCTTCATACCCATCCATCACCGGCATCTGGCAATCCATTAGTACCGCATCAAACTCCTCCTGTTCCAGCATATCCAGGGCCTCCTGGCCGTCAGCTGCAAGCGTGGATTTAATTCCGACTTTTTCCAGCATTTTCTGCGCGACCATCTGGTTGATCGGGTTATCTTCAACCAGCAGAACGTGCCCGCTGAGCTTGCCTTTCAGCTCCAGCTCATGTTCAAGCGGCTGCTGTATTGTCTGCTCGGCACTGATACCAAGTTTCACCCTGAACCAGAATGTTGAGCCCTCTCCGGGAACACTATCAACGCCAAAACGGCCATGCATCATTTCCACCAGCTGCTTGACAATGGCCAGGCCCAATCCTGTACCACCATACTTGCGCGTCGTGGAGCCATCGGCCTGGGTGAATTCATTGAACAGCTTGTCCTTGATTTCCTCTCTGATGCCAACCCCGGTATCTTCCACCTCCATCCTGATATCAGCATATTGATCGTCACTCGATAAAACACTGATCTTTACCATTACGTGGCCTTTTTCAGTGAACTTGAGTGCATTGGAAATCAGGTTGGCCAGTATCTGACGAATGCGCGTAGGATCACCGATCAACACCTGTGGCAACTGCTCATCAATATCAGCATAAAGCCGAATAATTTTTTCTTCTGCTGTCATGGAGTGCAGGGTAATCAGCTCGCTGACTATCTCGCGAATATCGAGCGGTATCAATTCAATATTCAATTTACCGGCCTCGATCTTCGACAGGTCAAGTATGTCATTGAGAATCGTCAGTAACGAATGTGCAGACTTGTGCGCGGTGTCAACATATTCCTGCTGCACAGCACCGAGCTTTGTATCCGACAATAACTGCAATGTTCCGATAACGCCATTCATGGGTGTGCGGATCTCATGACTCATATTTGCCAGAAACTCACCCTTTGCCTGGCTCATTTCTTCCGCCTTATCCTTCGCCAGCTTGAGTTCCTGCTCCATGCGCTTTACATAATCAATCTCTTCCGTCAGCTCCCTGTTCATATTTTCCAGTTCGACGCCAGCCTGTGTCAGATTCTGGATAAGCTCCTCGTTGGTATATTCGAGCCGGAGCGCATCTGATGACGCAAGATACATACGGTAAACAGCCATTATCATCACCACCATGAACAGTCCCGTCATGGCTGACAACGCGTAATAAACCTCACCGCCAATGTAAAACAGGCGCACCATCAATGGCACCAGCGCAAGGCCTACAAAACCGGAATACAGCCAGGCCACGCTCGACAAGGTGACACCACTGGCGGCAACACCTGCAAGGATAAATGCAAGCACGACTTGCTCGAGGCGATCATAGGGAAACATCAGCGTCGATGTTATCCCCCAGCAAGCACCGGTAATCAATACCGCGATTACATACCATCGGCGCGCAATATCGACATAGGCACGCTTGCGTGCGGGGTCGTACATCCTTGAGTAGGTTATAAATGTGCGCACGGTAATCAACAGCGCCATCGTACCCAGCCATACACTAAGTACCTCATGCGGCAGTTTGTTCCACAGCAGCACGACCCAGAGTATTGCCATAACGAAACCGACCAGGCCGCCAAAACCCGAGCCTTCGATCAGACGCGTGACCTGGGTCTGCATAACGCGATCACTGAAATCGCTGGCCTTGTAGGCCGCTCTCTCATTTACGCCAATCGCACTGTTGCTGAGAACCTGTTCAATCATTGAGTCATAAATATAACAAGAAAATCTTTACTATAAATAGTTGAGAGACCCGGTAAATACCAGCCCGAATCATTTTATATCACGCCGGTCGTCACTACACGGCACCATAGCGCTCTGCCCGCCCCAGCCAGCGACGTATCAGCGGCTTAACCCTGTCCATGTGGTTTTGCAGCATATAACGCGAAGCGGCGCTGACTTCGTTCAGCCACGGCTCATCCCTGACGATGTCAGCGATACGCATCTGCATCAGACCTGTCTGGCGCGTACCCAGCAATTCGCCGGGGCCACGCATCTCCAGGTCTTTTTGTGCAATAACAAAACCGCTGTTTGTCTCACGCAATATCGCCAGTCTCTGCTTGCCCCGCTCCGAAAGCGGTGAACTGTACATCAATACACATGCGCTTTGCTTTACGCCCCGTCCAACCCGGCCGCGTAACTGATGCAACTGGGCCAGGCCCAGGCGTTCCGCGTTTTCAATCACCATCAGGGAAGCATTAGGCACATCAACACCAACTTCGATGACGGTCGTTGCAACCAGCAGGTTGATATCACCCTGCTTGAAATGATCGACGACTGCATTCTTCTGCTGCTGTTTCATGCGGCCATGCACCAGGCCGATACTCAGCTCCGGCAGTGCCTGTTGCAGTAAAGCGGCCGTTTCTTCGGCCGCCTGGCATTGCAAGGCTTCCGACTCCTCGACCAGCGTGCATACCCAGTAGGCCTGTTCGCCGCTGGCACATGCACCGGCCACACGGCCCAGAACCTCCTGCCGACGCTGCTCGGAAACCACAACTGTTGATACCGGTTTACGTCCGGAAGGTAATGCATCGATCACTGAATAATCAAGGTCTGCATAAGCCGTCATGGCCAGGCTTCGAGGTATCGGTGTGGCCGTCATGATCAACTGATGGGGAATACACTCATCGAACCGGCCTTTATCTTTCAACGCCAGTCGTTGATGCACACCGAAGCGGTGCTGTTCATCGACAATGATTAAACTCAACTCTTTAAACTCTACATCTTCCTGGAACAATGCATGCGTACCGACAATTACATGCACTTTCGCCTCCTTGATCGCTTCGAGTTTACTCTGACGAAGCCGCCCCTTGTCTTTGCCTGTCAGCAACACGCAGTCCTTTGCCGAAAACCAGTTGCAAAAATTTTCGAACAACTGTTCTGCAAGAATTTCGGTAGGCGCCATAATTGCCGCCTGCTTCCTACTGCCTGATGCAGCAAGCACCGCACAGGCGGCAACGACTGTCTTGCCCGAACCGACATCACCCTGTAACAACCGCATCATCGGTGATGGTTTTGCCATATCATGAAGAATTTCAGCAATAACGGTCTGCTGCGCCTGTGTGAGATCAAAATCCAGGCGCCGCTTGAAGACATCGAGCTGTGTGACATCAAGCGGCAAGGGCACGGCCTTTTCCTTTTTTACCCGCTGCCGTACAGACATCAGGCTCAATTGATGCGCAAGCAACTCTTCAAATATCATACGCTGCTGCGCCGGATGCCTGCATTGCTCAAGCTGCTCCATTGAAGTATCAGGCGATGGATGATGCAGCATCTGTATTGCCTGCTGCAGACTCGGAAAACCATGTTGCTTCAATAGCACGTCCGGAACGTATTCCTGAAGCCTTACCCCGTTGAGCCTGTTCAGCACCTGGTCAATCAGGTTTCTCAGCAGCGCCTGATGTACACCTTCGGTTTTAGCATAGACCGGCGTCATGGTTTCCTCGACAGCGGCCGACTGCGCATCTAACAGACGACGATATTCAGGATGTACCATTTCAATACGGTGATTATTGTAACGGGCCTCACCATAACAACGCACACGCACACCCGCTGTCAGGTTGGCCTGTTGCGTTGAATTGAAATAAAAGAACCGCAGCAGGATCGAACCTGTGCCATCAGCGACATGACACAACAGTGATCGGCCGCCCCTGCCGCCGCGTCGCTTGCCACCGTAGCGCACTTCTGCATGTTCGATAACGCCCTCGACCACTGCATGCTGACCATGCTGCAATGCCCCCATAGGCACCACTCGTGTACGGTCTTCGTAACGCAGCGGCAAATGAAACAACAGGTCCTGCACCCGGTAGACGCCAAGCTTTTCCAGTTTGGCTGCAACACCCGGCCCCACACCCTTGAGCACCTCAACAGGCTGATACTCGAAAGCTTCGTTGGCAGCTGGACGTGACTGTGTGGACAGGGTTGATGACATATGCGGCTAGTTTCGCATATTCTGTTTTGCGTGTTGCTGTATCGTTTCGCGAGTTACGTTGCAAATCACATCCGTGTGATTTGCCCTTCGGGTCTGCTTTGCAGCACAAATTCATTCCTGATGAATTTGTCTTACAACAGCGTAAGAAAAGTAACCAAAAGAACGCCGCCCCGACCAGTTTGCCCTTCGGGTCCCCGAGGCATTCGCCTTTGCCTGCGGGCCGTCCTGACTCGCCGTCCGGGCTCGACAGGACTAAATCCGACGTCCCTGTCGGATTTTCCCTACCAAAGCCGAATGCCTCGGCAAACTTCACGGGGATCTGTCCCTCCCGTTAAGCTGCGTAGCCTGGATGGAGCACAGCGTAATCCGGGGAATTCCGGCAGTATTGGTAAGCCCCGGATTTCACTTCGTTACATCCGGGCTACAGGGCATGCTGTTTCTCCCGTCAAGCTCGCCGAAGACAGCTTCACTGGTAGGGTCGATTGACCAGGGACGGTCAATCGAGCCTTGTCGAGCAGGGATGCGAGTCAAGACGACCCGTTGGCAGGGAATATGGCTGAGGGTATGCGAAGCACGAGCGCCCGGGATGCCCTTTCTTTTGGTTACTTTTCTTTAGGCATGTAAAGAAAAGTAACTCGCCATCAAGGCGAAACCAAATGTTTAATTACACTAATTAGTTAAATCAGGTGCGATTTTAATGAGAGATGCTAACCAAGCTCCATCACCGCATCCATCTCCACACCTGCACCCCTGGGTAACGAGGCAACACCGATCGCGGCACGCGCCGGGTAGGGTTCAGAAAAATATTCGGCCATCACTTCATTAACTTTAGCGAAGTTACCCAGATCAACCAGAAATATATTCAGCTTGGCAACATCCGCAAGAGAACCGCCTGCGGCTTCGGCAACGGCGCCCAGGTTGTCGAACACCCTGCGGATCTGCTGTTCGATATCCCCTTCAATCATTTCCATGGTTTCCGGTACTAGAGGTATCTGCCCGGACATATAAACTGTATTGCCGGTTTTCACTGCCTGTGAATAGGTGCCAATCGCTTGCGGTGCCTTGTCTGTTGAAATAATCTCACGTGCCATTTATCTACTCTCTATTGTCAACTCTATTTGTAACTGAATCAGGATCTACCTTGCCACTTGCTACTCTTCACTTACCACACATAGCTCCGCCATGTCAGACCCGTTGCATCGACATTACATTAGGCAACTTGCGCAGACGCTTTATGATACATGCCAGATGGTACCTGTTGCGTACTGTGATCTGGTACAAAATTGATGTGTTCAAACCGTCGCGGTCTTCAACTTCGACGTTTTCAATATTCGCACCTTCATCTGAAATGACTGTTGCGGAGCGTGCAAGCACACCTGGCTTGTTGGACACGTCGAGACGAACCATGCAGGCAAACTCGCCTTCTGCATCGTCGGCCCAGTTCACATCAATAAATTTATCTGTCTGCGATCTGATTGAATCGATGTTCCGGCAGGCTTCACGATGTATCACTATGCCGCGTCCCTTGCTTAGCACGCCAATGATCAAGTCACCGGGTATCGGGCAACAGCACCGGCCATAAGAAACCACCATGCCTTCAGTGCCATGAATCGCCAGCGGCACCAGGGATTTCATTTCACGTGTTTCTTCTGAATCGCCGTGTGGAATACGCTCGGGTACCAGCCGCCGCACAACCAGTGATGGCGGGCGATTACCCATGCCTACGTCTTCGAGCAGGTCGCCAATGGTTTCAAAGCCGTATTCATCAAGTGTATTTTTCAACGCATCTTCCGGCACGTCATCCAGCCGCATACCCAGTCCTTTCAGGCAACGGTCGAGCAAGCGCCGTCCTTGCGACATGGCTTCGTCAGCCTGCAGGTTCTTCAGATAATTACGGATATTGCTGCGCGCTTTTGAAGTAACGACATAATTGAGCCATGCAGGATTCGGTCGAGCCGAAGGTGAAGTGATAATTTCAACGGTCTGGCCACTGTACAAAGGTGTATTCAATGGCGCGAAGCTGTGATCAAGCTTTGCGGCGACGCATGTGTTGCCAATGTCGGTATGGACCGAATAGGCGAAATCGACCGGTGTCGCATTGCGCGGCAGCTTGATGATATCGCCCTCAGGTGTATACACATAGACCTCATCATGAAACAGGTCGACCTTGACGTTCTCGAGAAACTCGATCGAGTCACCGGCCGTTTGCTGCATTTCAAGAATGCCTGTGAGCCAGTCGCGTGCGCGCGCATGCGCACTGATCATGCCGGAGTCATCCGGTGACTTGTAAAGCCAGTGTGCGGCAATGCCGCTTTCAGCAAAGATGTCCATCTCCTCGGTGCGTATCTGCACTTCCATGGGTATGCCATGAGGTCCATACAGGGCGGTATGCAGTGACTGGTAGCCGTTGCTCTTGGGTATGGCGATGTAGTCCTTGAAACGCCCCGGAATGGGCTTGAATAAATTATGCACAGCGCCGAGTACGCGGTAGCAGTCATCTACACTGTCGACCAGCACGCGCATCGCGTATACATCGAGCACCTTGTTGAACGGCAGGTGCTTGTCTTTCATTTTGTTGTACAGGCTGAACAGATGCTTTTTACGTGACAGTACTTCAGCATTGATGCCCAGCTGGCCGAGCCTTGAAACCAGCGCCTTGTCAATTTTGCGAATCACTTCCTTGCGGTGTCCGCTGGCCTTGTTGACTGCATGTTCCAGTACCCGGTAGCGTATCGGGTACAGCGCCTTGAGAACGCGGTCCTCAAGTTCGTGGCGTATGGTGTAAATCCCCAGGCGGTTGGCTATAGGAATGTAGATTTCAAGGGTCTCCCTGGCAATGCGGCGACGCTTGTCAGGGCGTAATGCATCCAGCGTGCGCATATTGTGCAGGCGGTCTGCCAGCTTGATCATGATGACGCGAATGTCCTGCGACATTGCCAGCAGCACTTTCTGCGTATTCTGGGCCTGCTCTTCGATCTTGTTCTTGAACTTGATGTGCGTCATTTTGCTGACGCCGTCGACCAGCATGGCGACATCATCGCCAAACTCGCGCGCAATCAGTTTGCGGGTGGCCGCAGTGTCTTCCAGCACATCATGCAGAATACTGGCGACGATGCTTTTGACATCCATGTGCATCCCGGCAAGGATTCTTGCCACTGCAATCGGGTGATAAATATAGGGTTCGCCGGAAATCCTTATCTGGCCTTCGTGCGCCTGGGCGCCAAACAGGTAGGCGTCATATACCTGCTTGACCTGGTCCTCGTTCATATAGGTGCCAACCAGGTCGCACAGGTCTGATATCAGAAACCGATCTGCAGTCGTTTCGTCTTTGACGACTTCTGTATCGACCGACTCTGACATCAAGGTGACTGCATGGGAATAATCAGACTCCTGTCTGCTCATCACCCATTGGCATCGGGCTTTGCAGCAATTCCCCTTCGATCATGGCTTCAATATCATCCTGGGGAACCACTTCTTCTTCCAGTACAGACTTGTTTATCTTGTTTTCAGCGATTTCACGCAGCGCAAGCACGGTTGGCTTGTCATTTTCCAGCTCAACCAGCGGCTCGGCGCCCATGGACAGCTGACGTGCCCGTTTTGCGGCTACCAGCACCAGCTCAAAACGGTTATCTACATGATCAAGGCAATCTTCTACAGTTAATCGTGCCATCTATATCTCCAGTACTTAATGTCTATGTGTTTGGTTTTAACAGGTCTGCCAGTATATCCGCATGCGTTTGCTCCTGACGCTGCGTCAGCATACGGTTGCAGACAAATATCGAGGCCAGTTCTTCACGGGCCTGCTCAAAGTCATCATTTATAACAATATAATCGAATTCGCCGTAATGTATCATTTCACTGACGGCTTCACGCATGCGTGACTCGATTACCTCATCGCTGTCCTGTTCCCTGCTCTGCAAGCGTTCTCTCAGCGCCCGGATCGACGGCGGCAGAATGTAAATACTTTTACAGCCGCTCATCAGCTGCCGTATCTGCCTGGCGCCCTGCCAGTCTATTTCCAGAATAACATCCTTGCCGGACTGCAGCTGCTGTTGAATATGCTGCTGTGAAGTGCCATACCGGTTGCCAAATACGCTGGCGTGCTCGAGAAACTGATCATCAGCGATCATCTGCTGGAACAGCTGCTCATCGATAAAATGGTAATCCCGGCCGTCCACTTCCCCATCACGTTTTTTCCGTGTGGTATGCGACACTGAAACCACCACATCCGGCAGCGCTTCAACGATCGCCCGCACCAGACTGGTCTTACCCGCTCCGGACGGGGCTGAAATTACATACAGATTGCCCTTCACAGAAAATTCCAGACGTTGCTGAGTGCAGTTCTGTTTGTCCAGACGTTGCTGAGTGCAGTTCTGTTTGGTCGGAGTGAGAGGATTTGAACCTCCGACCCCTACGTCCCGAACGTAGTGCTCTACCAAGCTGAGCTACACTCCGAAAAGCCTTATTCTAGCGGTATATGACGGGAAATGTTAGCCGATTTGTGTCCTCGGCCGACGGATTTTCTTGATTTGATACAGTATTGAAGTAACGCAAAGGCCACGAAGGCGCAAACAGGACAAAGATATTATTTGTGTTTGCAGTGTCTAGGCCGGCATAAGCGAAGCGTTGCTGGCGGAAGATAATCGCCGGTAACGGCAAAGCCTTATCCCTGCCTGCGGTTAATATAATATTTTCTTTGTGTCCTCTGTGTCTTCGTGATCTTCGCGTTCCACTTTTGTGGTGAAAAATGTGCGATTAACTATATAACCCATGGAAAAAACGCTGCATCGTTCCGTAGCAGTTATTTAAAACAGCCTTAATCAGCTATTGCGATCAACCGAGAGATGCGCGAGTGACACCAGCGCCTGTTTATAATCCGAATCTTCCAGGTGACCAAGTTCACTCAAGGCCAGATCGGCTTCCTTTCCGGCAACCGATGCGGTGTAATCGAGCGCTCCGGTCGAGTGAATGATTGCCTGAACATCATCGATATAGTCATAGCCGCCTTTTTCGATCGCCGTGCGTATCAGCCTGGACTCTTCAGGCGTGCCCCTGTTGATGGCGCATATCAGTGGCAGCGTGGGCTTTCCTTCAGCCAGGTCATCACCGACATTCTTGCCCATGTCGTCACTGCTTGACGTGTAATCGAGCACATCATCTATGAGCTGGAATGCAGTGCCCAGGTGCATGCCATAGCGCGCCATCGCCATTTCCTGCTGCCCGCTACGGTCACAAAGTACAGCACCCAGCCGCGTCGCGGCTTCAAACAACTTGGCTGTTTTGCAGTGAATAACGTCGATGTAACGCTCTTCGGTCGTACCCGCATCATGCACATTCATCAGCTGCATGACCTCACCTTCCGCGATCACATTGGTGGTATTGGCAAGAATGGCCATGACTTTCATGCTGTCGACATCAACCATCATTTCAAATGCACGCGAGTAGAGAAAATCGCCGACGAGCACACTGGCAGCGTTGCCAAACAGCTCGTTGGCGGTTTCCTTGCCACGGCGTAAACTGGACTCATCCACGACATCATCGTGCAGCAGTGTCGCCGTGTGAATAAATTCGATGATCGCGGCAAGAATGTGGTGCTGACTGCCCTGATAACCATGAGCGCGTGCTGACAGCAGCACCAGCAAGGGCCGGAAACGCTTGCCGCCTGAGTCGATAATATAGTGCCCGAGCTGGTTCACCAGGGCGACATCCGACTGCAGGCGCTGACGAATCACCTGGTTTACCCCGCTCATGTCCTCTCGACAAAGGGCGTTGATTTCTTCGCTATTCAACAGGTTTTCGGACACAGTATGCATGGGAACAGTCAACAGAGTGCGAATCCTATGGCTGCAGGCTGCAATGGTCAAGCAAGGCGGACAGAAACTGCCTATATAACTTGCCACAGGCAGGTATTACCGTTAAAATTCGCGCCTTTTCTGTCAACGACTTGGAGAACACGCCATGTACGCTGTAGTCAGTACAGGTGGAAAGCAATACAGAGTTGCCGAAGGCGATCTGTGTCGCGTTGAAAAACTGGATGCTGAAGAGGGCGCTTCCGTCGAAATCGATAAGGTTTTGATGATCGCCGATGGTGACAAAATCAATATTGGCACCCCTTTTGTAGCAGGTGGCAAGGTCACCGCGACCGTCATGGCTCATGGCCGTGCGAACAAGGTCGAAATCATGAAATTCAGACGCCGCAAACACCACCAGAAGAAAACCGGCCATCGTCAGTACTATACTGATATCGAAATTACCGGCAT
>WOR8_10006157_pt1 | contig 11539 bp, 9 predicted proteins | sample DeeMarSeWOR38_10_FD_19890 | JGI IMG/M metagenome (IMG submission 19890) | reverse complement strand
ATCCTTTCCTTCCAGACAGTCAGATTTTCCATCTTAATATTTCCCCCATTATATGTTATGGATTCCAGGTTAAGATCCTCTTCAAATGAACAAACAAAATCACAGTTTGAATCTTCATAATGGTTAATAAATATCGTCTGCGGCAGCCAGTCAAGACCTGTCCTGTAATCCCTGAACAGACTAAGATATTCAAGCTTGCCAAGTAAAGTAGCTTCCAGGAAAGCTGAAATGAATACCTTCCCAATTTTCATTTGCTGATCAGCCGGTAATAGTTGTTTTTTATTGAACAGCGCTATCCCGGGGTATCCAACATCATTTTCCCCCCAGACTGAATTAAACTGACCATGGTTTGCTGCCCAGATGTATAATCCTGCCTTAACATGAAAGGTAGTATCAGTAAATTTAATTCGTTGGAATTGTCGTGCCCCATGGTATGATCTCATATCCATATCATGCGATCCCTGAATAACAAAATAGTTTACATTCTCAAAGAATGTGCCGATCTTGCCAGGTTTATACTGACCATCAACAGGTGCTATAGCTATGACTGACTTGATATTAAATCCAAAATCAAATTTAACTGTAGCATCATCCGGATAATAGGGCAACTGGTTAAATGCAGCGGCAATGGCCACGGCTTCCCCTCCCCTGGAATGACCAATCAGTGCGATGTTGTCGAGATCCACTTTGCCAAAAAATGGTTTTTTTTCATCTCCATTCCATGTACGCCATAACTGTAAATGTTTTAACAACAACCAGGCCCTGCAATCATTCTCCTCTTTCAGGTTTTTAAACATATTCGACCAGGCACTATTTAAAAAATTTTCATCCACAGAGGCAAATATAAATCCCCGACTTGCCATAAGTTTTCCGAGATATTCATATCCAGGATCTGAAAAATCCCTGTCGAGGTGATTGCCATGTACAATTAACACTAAGGGAAATGGTCCTTTCCCTCCAGGGTACCAGACCCTTGCATTCAACGGTAATGATTTCTCATCGATTCCCCAATATTTTGTCCTGGCCCATCCGTTGAATTTTTCCCATCCGGACACAAACCTGCTGCCATCTACAGAATCGGTTTTGATGTTTATACCTGAGGTAAATTCTTCACGATGTTTATCCTTGCCGCTTCCGTAAAATAATTCAAGCACTGAATAATCACCATCTTCAGATGGATCAGGGAGGGACAATTGCTCCGGTCGATATTCACTTATCAATGCAGCATTCACAGGTTCTTCTTTATCCACCCCTTTCATTAATAGCCAATATGATCCTGCAACAATTCCAGCTGCACCTATTATCAAAGTAATTGAATTAATAATATTGTTTATTAGAGGTTTATTCTTCCAATTATCCTTGAAATACATCCAAATGGTCCCTCCTACAAAGGAGGCTGAAAGAATGGTAATCATGATAATTGCTATTTCTCCTTTTTTTGTGCCGGCCCAGAATTCAAAAAGGATAAACACCACAGCTACCAATACCCACCTGTATATTGAAGGAATCAACTGAAAAATATATATGCCAATAAAGGCACCCAGTGCTATCAGGGCACCCATGATCATATGCCATAGTATAAATCCTGACACAATAAATACCCCAAGATATTTCACAATCAATATTCCTACTATCATTAGCAGAAGTGTGATGACAACTATCAATCCGATCATAGATCCTTTCCATGCCTGTGGATCCGGGGTAATTATTTGAATTAACTTTCTGAAAGAATGAACGATCCTAAGAATAATAGGCTTCAAAAAGATGACTATTTTATTTTTCCCTTTTAATCCGGGAAGGCTTGTTTTATCCATAATTCTATATTTTTTATTAAGAACAAGTTACGGAAAATATATTTTTTGTGATAAGTTTAAGAACTATACCAAACCCGCTCGAACGACTGATGTCATTCCCGCCTGTATGAATTGGTCGGACAAGCAGTCGGGCGGGAAGTGTCACAAAGTCATCCTGCGCTAAAGCTACGGATGATAAAAAATACACAAAGTGCCACAAAGGATTCTATCATTGGGATTAGTTATCATATTAAAAATTGTTAAAATAAGTTAATATTTTTTTACATCTATTGTATTGAACATCAACCTGCTATAAATTTGTACTGCTTTAATTATATACGTTATAATTGACTTAATTAAATCTTGATTTAGAATGAAAACTTTATTATCCTACAGGTTATACTTTGCAATATGTTTCTGTTTAATCATTGGTTTACCTGTCATGGCACAGGTAGATGACCAGGATAAAAAAAACGAACCAACTATTAAATGGGAGGTCAAGAAAGAGTATGATGAAAATGGTAATCTTATACGTTATGATTCAGTAGCCTCAACATATTGGCATTATCACAGCTTTGGAGATCACGATTTTGATTCATCTTTTTGCGAGTTTTTTAAATCGATGCCTGAAGATTTTGATAAAAATCTTTTCCTGTGGAAAGATATGCCTCATGCATATCCTGACTTCCCTGATATACATTGGTTTTTTAATGACTCAATAAAAAAAGGACCTCATTCGTCCCTGCCCTATATAGAACCATTCCCTGATGATTTCTATGAACATTTTTATGGCCCGGATCGATTCCTGGAAGATTCACTGTTTTCGGAATTTTTCCATCACCCATACTCTTTCCAACCCATGCCTGATCTTGAAGAAATTTTTAAGCGCCAGGAAGAGATCTTTAATCAGTTCTTTCATCATTATCACCTCCCTGGAGATTCCTTATTCCATAAACATCCTCAAAATTATACTCCCGGGATGCAAAAAAAATCGGGAAAAGAAATTGATATTTAAGATAGATTTACCATATTCGCGGTTGATTTTTTTGCTTATGGCTGAATGTCCGATTTCTTAATGAATTTTCTAAATGTGATCAGGCCAATTGTAAACCTTGTCTGATTATATCTTATTATTTTATTATTACAATTATAAATTCTCCTTAGAATGGATATAAAGATTGAGAATTTGACCAAAAAATTTGGTGGCCAGCGGGCTGTTGACAACATCTCATTTGAAGTTAAAACGGGTGAGATTTTGGGTTTTTTGGGTCCTAATGGTGCAGGCAAAACCACAACGATGCGGATAATTACCAATTATCTCCTCCCTACTGAAGGGGAGATTTATATTGGAGGGAAATCGCTCAGGGATCACTCTGAGGAATTAAAAAAACACATCGGGTATCTTCCGGAGAATAATCCATTGTACAGCGATATGCCTGTTATCGATTACCTTGAATTTGTTGCTGCACTTCAAGGTATTCCAAAAGATAAGACGACTGAACGAATTGCTGAGATGGTTAGGATTTGCGGGCTCAATGCTGAAAAGCACAAAAAGATCGGCGAGCTATCGAGGGGATTCAGGCAGCGTTGTGGATTGGCCCAGGCAATGATAAACGATCCGGATATTCTCATCCTGGATGAGCCAACTTCCGGTCTCGATCCGAACCAGATAGTGGAGATCAGGAAGCTGATACGTGAATTGGGTAAGGAGAAGACCGTTATATTAAGCACACATATACTCCCGGAAGTTGAAGCAACCTGCGACCGTATTCTTATAATTGACAATGGGAAGATCGTTGCTGATGGTACAGCTAATACACTCAAGAAGCAATCAAAGGGTCAGGAGGTTGTCGTGGTAAGGATTGAAGATGGTGATCCGAACGCAATATTTGAAGCAATCCGTGAGCTGCCTTCTGTTGCGCTTGTTGATTTTGTTGACAGGCAGCAAAACCGGTTTGAAATTCAAAGTCACCCTGGTTCGAGTTCTCCCAGAGCAATATTCGATCTTTGCGTTAAAAAGAAATGGGTGCTCACTGAGCTGACACCTTTCGAAACAAAACTTGAAGATATCTTCAGGGATCTGACAACAAATTAAAATCTGAATACAGGTCTTACGAAACCAACAAAATAAAGAACCATAATAGAAATAACATGAATATAGTCTGGATTATTACGAAACGTGAATTGCAATCGTTTTTCGATTCCCTGATTGCTTACATATTGCTGGTCCTGTTCCTGGGCATCAGTGGATTTTTTACCTGGTTGTTCGGAAGTGATATTTTTCTTATTGGTCAAGCAAGTCTCAGGGCCTTCTTTTCCATAGCATACTGGACACTTTTCTTTTTTATCCCTGCTTTGACCATGCGTCTGCTGGCAGAAGAGAAGCGATCAGGAACCATTGAATTGCTGCTGACAAAACCCGTTACTGACAGGCAGATCGTATTGGGTAAATTCTTATCGACATTGTTGCTGATTGCCATAGCCCTTTTATTCACTTTACCATACGGAATTACCATTTCCAGCATTGGTAACATGGATGTGGGGGGTGTGATCTGTGGCTATTTTGGCCTATTGTTCATGAGTGGTGTGTATATTGCTATCGGCTTGTTCGCGAGTAGCGTTACTCATAATCAGATTGTTGCTTTCCTGACAGCATTGTTTGCCGGTTTGTTTTTTCATTTGATTTTCGACCTGCTGGCCAGTAGTTCAACCGGATTTTTTGGACAGCTTTTTAATATGCTTAGCATGAGGGTCCATTTTGAAAGTATATCCAGGGGGATTATCGATAGCAGTGATCTGGTATATTTTCTTTCATTAATGATCCTGGGGTTGTTCCTGTCAGAGATGTCCCTTGCAAAAAGAAATAAGGCTAACTAAAATTCTTTGGTATAATGAAACGAGCATGAATAAATTTAATTATTTAATTAAAAATGAAATTATTAAACTTTTCATGTGAGAACAAGTGTAACGAGTGGTTGTCCTCCAGCTGGCGGATTCTCAATTTTTAATTATGTTATTATAAAACAATTATAAAAATTTAAACTTGTGAAACAAAATACAATTCAATTTACTATTGTTCTTGTCATTGCCATTTTGATCATCATCAATCTCCTTGCTGATCAATTTTATTTCAGGCTGGATTTTACAGAAGATAAACAATATACCCTTAGCAAAGCAACAAAAGATATCCTTAAAAACCTTCAGGAGCCCATCACTGTTAAAGCATATTTTTCTGATAAGGTTACTCCTCAATATATGAAAAACCGTAGAGATTTTCAGGAAATGCTGGTTGAATATGGAAAACTGTCGGGAAATAACCTGGTATATGAATTCATCAATCCGAATGAAGATGAACAAATCGAGCAAGAAATTCGACAAAAGGGTATCTATCCCAAGACAATTAATGTCAGAGAAAAGGACGAAATAAAACTTATTAATGCCTATATGGGAGCAATCCTTAACCTGGGAAATGCTTCTGAAGTAATTCCTTTGGTAGAGCCCGGAACGGCAATGGAATATGCTTTATCAACATCAATAAAAAAGCTTTCTGTTGTTGACAAACCATCGGTCGGATTGCTGCAGGGACACGGAGAGCCTGGTATCGATGAGATGATACAGGTTAACATGGAACTGAGTATCCTGTACAATTTTGAGCCTCTCACATTAACCGATTCAACTTTAATACCCGCCCGGATACGAACCATTGCTATAATCAGGCCACAAGACTCCATTCCATCCAATGAACTTACACAATTAAATGATTTCCTTGCCCATGGAGGAAGGATTTTTGTTGCCCTGAACCGGGTTAATGGAAACCTGCAAAATGCATACGGAATGGGGCATACAACAGGACTTGAATCTTGGCTACTGGAAAAAGGTATTATGGTAAATGAAAATTTTATCGTTGATGCAAGTTGTGCTTCTGTACAAATGCAACAACAGGTTGGTAACGCCACATTTATTACACCACTAGCGATGCCATTTATTCCCATAGTGAAGAATTTTTCAGATCATCTGGTTACAAAAGGGTTGGAAGCAGTTATTATGCAATTTGCCAGCAACATCGATTTTGTAGGTGATTCCAGTATCTTTTTTACACCACTGGTCTTTAGTTCAGAAAGATCCAGCGCATTAACAGCACCTCAATATTTTAACTACCAAAAGCGATGGACTGAACCTGACTTCCCAATGCAAAATCTGGTTATCGGGGCAGCATTTGAAGGAACATTATCAGGGAATATGCCTTCTAAAATGGTGGTAATTGCTGATGGGGATTTCCCGATAAACGGACCTCGTGGTCAACAACAACAGCTACCGGATGATAATGTCAGCCTGATGGTCAACAGCATCGACTGGCTTTCGGATGATACTGGTCTTATCTCCCTTAGGACCAAGGGAGTAAGTTCACGGCCTATTATAGAAATGGAAGATTCGAAAAAATCATTTCTGAAATGGTTCAATTTTTTACTACCGCTTATGCTTGTCCTTATTTATGGTTTTGTACGGTCACAGTACAGGCGAAATCAACGGGTTGCAAGAATGGAAGAAAGCTGGGCTTAATGAACCCGGTAAAATGATTCTCCATGATTTCGTTTGAAACAGATATTATATAAAAAAGAAAAAATGGCGCGAAAGTTTAATAACAAAACATTACTCATTGTACTGGTTGTTCTGGTAGGTTTGTTCTTCATTTCTAAAGCCCTTCGCCAGAAACGTGTAACCGGAACGCTGGACGTGGAGCTAGTGCAGATTGATACAACAGAAGTTAATACAATCTTGCTTTATCCCCAGGTGGAAAATGGAGAAGAAATCCGGTTCAACCGTTCAGGATTGAATTGGACCGTCAGCAAGGGAGAGATAACAGCCCGGGCCGACAATCAGGGAATCAAGAATATGTTTAGTGAATTGCTTTCTATTTCACCGGACAGGCTTGTTGCCAGGGATGAAGAGAAGTGGGTAGATTTTGGAGTAAACGATTCCCTGGGCACACGGGTTATTATGAAAGAAGGCAAAAAGACTGTACTGGATCTGATGGTTGGGCGTTTTGATTATCAACCTGCTCCATCAACAGGATATGGGGGGTATGGCAGAAACCAGGGAACCGGTCTCACCTATGTCCGGAAAACAGATCAATCAGAAGTATATGTTGTTCAAGGATTTCTGGCTATGAGCTTTAACCAGCGATTGAACAACTGGAGGAACCAACTTCTGCTGCAGACCACAAAAAATAATCTGACAAAGATTACCCTTGATTATCCTGCAGATAGTGGATTTATTGCCATGAAGGTTGATACGGTATGGAAAATAAATGGCTTTGAAGCTGATAGTGCTTCCATGGAACAATATCTGAATGGACTTTCAAGAAAATTCAATTCTTCTTTTGTAGATGATTTCACTCCTTTAATAGCCCCGGATTTTCAGTTAACCATTGAGGGTAACAATATGTTACCTGTCATTGTGAAAGCATATCGCAGGAGCGATGATGAATACATCCTGAATTCATCCCAGAACCCTGAATCGTGGTTTTCAAGTTCTTCTTCCGGAATATTCAGGAATCTGTTCAAACCAAAATCAGAGTTGCTACAATAAATTCTTTGTGGATCTTTGTGTAGTTTTTAAGAGCAATAACACAAAGTACACAAAGTATCACTAAGGTTCACAAAGTCCTTATAATTATTTAACTAATTTATTCAACACCGAATGCAGCAGGTGAATATCAGCTTCTTCCAGGAACATCAATCTTTCCAGGATCCGGTTGAACAGGGTTTGGTTAGATGATAATCCAAGATCATCGAGCAATAGGATAACCTTTCTTTTTAATTCCTTTAATCCTTGTACATCAATATCTATGTCCATCTTTACATCCTCCTTTTCCATCCCTGATAAAATATATGCATATATCATGACTGCCTGGGCAAGATTCAGGGAAGGATAGTTATTTGCCATTGGTATTGTGGTTGTCAGGTCGCAGAAGTTCAATTCTGCGTTTGTTAATCCCGACTCTTCCCTTCCAAACACCAGTCCAACAGAATGAATTGTGTTCCCCTTTGCCTGTATTAATCCCGGGAGGTGATGACATTCAATATAATCTTCACGTATACTCCTTACTTTTGAAGTGGTCCCAATTACGAAATCGATATCTTCAATAGCTTCCTGAAGAGAGGAAAAAATCTTTGACCTCATAAGAATATCTCCGGATCCATGAGCAAAAATTTTAGCTTCTTTATCCTGGTGATCACAAGGATTGACCAGTCTTAAACTGTTAAATCCCATAGTTTTGATTGCCCGAGCTGAGGATCCTATATTGCCTGGCATAGCCGGTTCTACAAGGATAAAATGCAGATTCATTCTATTTCGAATTTTATATAAGTCTGGAATATTCTTTGTGACCCTTTGTGCTACCTTAGTGTAACTTCCCGCCCGACTGCTTGTCCGACCAATTCATACGGGCGGGAACGATTCAGTCGTTCGGGCGGGTGTATTATAACTCTTAAACAGAAAATTACACCAATGGCCACATTGAAAAATCAATAATAAATATATCTATTTCCTGTAAAGTGAACCGTGGAATAATCTGAATTTTATACCAATAAAGCAATTGAGATACAATTATATATGTCTGCACTGCCTTTTTTCTTAATTTTAAAGGTTGTCTGAACCCCATGTTTGAAGAATATTTTAAAATATTAGGTCTTGAAAAAGATGCAAGTCAGGAGGAAATTAAAAAAGCTTACCGGTTACTGGCAAAAAAATTCCACCCTGATGTGAGCGATGACCCGGAGGCAAGCGAAAAATTTATACAGATTGCTGAGGCATATGAAATCCTGATTAACAGGTCTTTATTATATAGTATGCATGCCGCATCACAGACTCCTGAGGAAAGACAAAGCAAGTATGAATATTTCAAGCAACGGGCTAAGGAAACGGCACAAAAGGCTGCGGAAATGCGCTACGAAAAGCTGCAGAAAGAACATGAGGCTTTTCAGAAAAGCGGAATGCACGATATTTTTCTTCTTTTTAATTATTTTTTTCACTTTCTTCTAATTGTACTTGACATTTTCTTGATCACTTTTCCGGTTGTACTGTTGCTTAAAGTTCGTGCCGAAGCTGGAATCTTTTTATATTGGATCGTTTTCTGGATCATTGGAACCTTTCTCGCATTTTATATTATCGGTAAAGGAAAATCCTTTTTTTACCTGGGGCCATTTTTCTATTCATACAAAGACCTGAAAAAACTATTTATTGAGGAACTTGGTGATGGTACTGTATTATGCAGTTATTGCCGTAATCGAGTGGCCGATTCCTTTCCGTATAAAATCAGTATGCTAAAAGTCCATGATGTTCAGTTAAAGTTTTTCGGGGCATTCGGGCATGATGCAAGATACAGGAGGAGCCTGAAAAAAATAAACATACCCAGAAGTAAAAAAGCATTTCGCGTTCACTTTATTAATTCTATTGTTAAGATCCTGGTTATATTGATGGGATTTATTTTTCTCCCTTTTGAAAGTCTGCTTTGGAGGTTTATAATCAGTATGATAATTGGTGGAAGCATTGCATCAATTATTCTGTTCATCACCAGGACAAGATCAAAGGTCTCCTATCTTCTTACAGGGATTAACCTGGTTAAAATCGGATTGTGGTTATTGTTGATGATCCTTCTTTGTGAATGGAGCTATCTCCCTGATATTCGCCCTAATGATTACCTTGGAGTTGGTTTTGTCCTGATGTTGTTTTTACAGGATGTTTTTATTGATCTCATTTTTAAATTTATTCTTAATCTGAAAGGACTTTCACAGGCAATTTTAACACAACCAAGAGAAATACAGCGCCTTGCGGATAAAGGATACCAGAACTATTTAGAGATCCCTGGATGGTCAACGATCTTCCCGATAATAAAATGGATCTTTTAATGGTCTTTGTGGTACTTCGTGACTTCTTTGTGGAACTTTGTGTGATAGTTATTAAATAAACTTTTTACAATGGACGATGATTCCAAATTAACATGGGAAGAGATCATAAAAATCAATTCCAATGATATCGATTTTACCGGTAAGTTGAAATTACATACATTTTGCACTTATTTTTTCGATCTTGCATCCCGTCATGCAAACCACCTTCAGTTTGGTTTCAAGGATCTGGCCCAGGACAACTATTACTGGGTATTATCAAGGCTTTTGGTAAAAATCTATAAATATCCTGGATTTGATCATACCATCCATGAAACTACCTGGCCTAAGGGTATTAACAGGTTGTTTGCATTGAGGGATTACAGCATTACAGATGACCGGGATAATCCCATTGCCGATGCAACATCAGCGTGGCTTATGATTGATAAATCCAGTGGAAGACCAATTGATGCAAATAATTTCTTCAAAACCGAATATTATAATTCGGACAGGGCAGCACTTGATATTTTCCCGGAAAAAATAAATCCGGTTAAAACAACAGAATGTTCTGATATACGCCAGGTTTATTATTCCGATATTGACATCAATAATCATGTCAATGCAGGAAAATATATTTCCTGGATCCAGGATCTGTTTCCTGTGGAACACTATCTGGAAAACCAGATTGGGATGCTGCAGATCAATTATTTATCCGAAACCCGAATAGGAGAAAAGGTTCAACTGTTTTCAGAATCCGAGGATACTGATCAAAAAAATTTCCGTATAGAAGGCCGGATCGAAAACACCCAGGCACCAGCCTTTCGCGCACGAATAGAATGGGGAAAAATTAACAATTAATAATAAAACGAACATGAAGATTTTAGCCTTTTTACTGTCCTTTCTTTTACTTATTTCTGGATGCAAGCAGGTTCCCGAACCATCCGGAGAGGTTACAGAAATTAATACCGACCATGCATTGGTATTGATCCCTGCAGGAGAATTTGAGATGGGCCGAGAGCCTGCTGAGGATCAAAAATTTATTGACAATTACGCTCATAATGTATATGTCGATTCATTCTATATCGACAAATATGAAGTGACCAATGCCCAATATTTTGAATTTTGCCAGGACCAGGGACATGCATTACCTGAATTCTGGGGCATGGAAAGATTTAAAAGTGGACCTGAATTTCCAAATCATCCCGTAACTGGAATTACATGGGCTGATGCAAGGGCATATGCAAAATGGAAGGGATACAGGTTGCCAACTGAAGCTGAATGGGAATTTGCTGCCAGAGGAGGACTTGTGCAAAAAAAATATCCAACTGGCGATTCCATGGATTCTACACTGGCAAACTATTATCCTATATATGGTCATCCTTTACCGGTAGGTGCATTCCCTCCTAATGGGTATGGACTGTATGACATGGCAGGTAATGTGGTGGAATGGGTGGAAGATTTCTATGACAAGGATTATTTCCTGGAAAGTCCTGAAGAAAATCCAACCGGACCAGTTTATGGGAAAAGAAGGGTGATCAGGGGAGGTGGATGGCGATCCGGTATAGGATGTAATACCGTTTTTTTTCGCCAAAGCCTAAGGCCCTACTGGGTGGATATAAATGTTGGATTCAGGTGTGCAAAGGACGTGGATTGAAAAGCTAAAACAGTCTTTCATAAAACTTTGTGAATACTTTGTGAAACAATAATGGTATCCGGTTTTCGGTTTTCGGTTATGTGTGTGAATTGGGATCAGTGTGTGAAATTAACCACAGGGTTGCACAGATATCACATAGGAATGAGCTCATTCTCCCCCTGCTTGTAGGGGGAGATGTCCGACGTAAGGAGGACAGAGGGGGTCAA
>WOR8_10006154_pt1 | contig 11540 bp, 9 predicted proteins | sample DeeMarSeWOR38_10_FD_19890 | JGI IMG/M metagenome (IMG submission 19890) | reverse complement strand
CCGCCGTTGCTCAACATAGTAAAGCCGTCTGAGGGGCTGGACTTATTGGCAAAGCTTGGAATGTTCTTCCTTATGTTTTACGCAGGCCTGCAGACAGACCCGAAAAAGCTGTTCAAAAGCAGGAAGCCTGCTTTTTTAATTGGTTTTTTCGGCACTATCGTGCCATTCCTGTTCGGGCTTTTTGCTGTTGTGGCTTTGGGGGGGGCATGGCTGCAGGGAATGTTCATAGGAGCTGCAATCTCAGGAACTTCAATGGTGACAAAATCAAGGATTTTGCAGGACCTAAAGCTTCTCAGGACAAGGATTGGCTATGCAATAATGGGCTCTGCAATGGTTGACAATGTCCTTTCTTTTGTCATAATTGCTGTTGCAATAAAATCAATAATAATCGGAAAGTTCACTCTTTTTGAAGCAGGCTTTACCCTTGTCGAGGCAAGCCTGTTTTTTGTTCTTTCAATACTGATAGGCTATAAGATTTACCCGTACATAACCCAGTTCATGAAGCAAAGGACTGCAAGAGGATTTACATTTGCGCTTATTGTCGGCTTGTTTTTTGCGTTTTTTGCTGAGATGCTGAGAATACACTTTATTGTCGGCGCATACCTTGCAGGACTGATGGTAAGAGAGGAGATTGCAGGACCTACGCTTTTCAATAGGCTGAAAGAAAGGTTTATGGTTATAACCAACGGCTTTCTCGGTCCTTTGTTCATAGTAAGCGTTGCGTTCAAGATCAGCTTTTCAGCACTGGCAACAGTGCCTTGGCTTTTTGTTGCTGTGTTTATTGCAGCATTTGCAGGAAAGGTCATTGGTGCAGGATTCGGGGCTTATGCCTCGGGCCAGAAGCTAAATGATTCATTGACAATAGGGATTGGAATGAACGGAAGAGGCACTGTAGGGCTTGTTCTTGCCGCTGTTGGGATAGAATTGGGCATACTAAACCACAGCCACCTGACTGTCCTTGTCCTCGTTGCCTTCATAACAACATTGATTGTGCCCTTTGCCCTTAAATACAGAATGAACAACATGAGCAACAACCTGCTTAAGGGATGAGAATTATTCCCACTCTGTTGTTCCAGGCGGCTTTGATGTCAGGTCAAACATTACCCTTGAGATTTCAGGGACTTCTGCCAGAATCCTGCTTACCATCGCATCAAGCGCTTCTTCTGGCATATCCTCTCCCGGAACAGCAGGCCTTCCTGTCATAAAGTCTTTCGTCAGGAATGTCCTTATTGCTATTGACCTGTATCCCGGCTCATCAAAGCCAACAGGAACGGAGATTACTGGAACCTGGCTCAGCCTTCTTAGAAGGTTGTATCTTGCCAATTCCTGATTTACAATGTCATCTGCTTCCTGGAGCTGTGCTATGACATCAGGAGTAAGCAGTGTCTTTGTAATTTCTGTTACAGGGCATTTAATTTCAGGTCCATAGGCATAAGCTAGCCTGTTTATGTTGTGCCCAATCCTTGGTATAAGCCTTGCAAGGAAGAAAAGGTCGTTCCAGTTTTTCTTTCCTGACAGTGCTGCAAGATAACTGTGTGTCCTATCGTCTCCCTGAACTCCTACTGTTCTTATTGGCACTAAAGTCCCGCTTATCCCTTCGATGCTCCTTAGCCTTTCTTCAAGCTCTGCTATCCTTTGCTCTGCGTCAGGCCCGCTTCCCATGAATTTGCCCCTAAACTCTTCCCTGAATCTTGCTGGGGCATCTCTATAATGGGTAACATGATGCAGCATCTCATTTGTGTCTTCAAATTCAGTGATGCGGGGGATATGCGGCTTTTCTGCGCAGATTGTTCTTATTGCAAGCCCCGGGCCTGGGAAAGGCTGCCTTTCAACTATATCTTCAGGAAGCCCGAGCTGCCTTCCAAGAACCCTTACTTCATCTTTGTGGTAGTCCTGCAGCGGCTCAATTATCCTGCCAAGCTCCCTGAAATACCTGACTAAAGGAGTGTCATTGTGGTGCGACTTGATTTTAGCTGCTTTTCTGCTTGCAATCTTTGAAGCGCTTTCAATTAAGTCAGGTCTTAGTGTTCCCTGCGCAAGATAGACATCACCCCAGTCAAGCCCCCATGCCTGCAGCGAGGTTTCAGCAACCCTCATGAATGTGTCTCCTATGACCACCCTCTTCTCTTCAGGCTCTGTTACTGTGTTTAGCGAGCCTGTCTGGTACAATGGAGTTCCATCCTCCTCCCTTATTGTGGTGGTTGCATTGTAGAATATCTCTGAGGCGTTAACAACCCTCAAATTAAGGTCCAGTTCTGCAAGCGCTTCCTTCACTTTCTTGCTTTCATCCTTTCTCATGAATCCATTGTCAACATGAAGCGCATAAACCCTGTCAGGACCCAATGCTTTTGTCAATAAGGCAGCGCATACTGTGCTGTCAACTCCGCCTGAGACAAGGACAAGTGCCTTCTTGTCTCCAACCTTTTCCTGTATGTACCTAATTGCCTTTTCTATCCTGTCCTCCATTGTAAAGCTGCCTGAGAACCCGCAGATATTGTAGAGGAAATTATGGAACATTTTCTTTCCGTTGGGGGTCAGGTCAACTTCAGGGTGGAACTGCACTCCATAAACCTTCTTTTCTTCATTTTCAATCGCAGCAACCAGGCCGTCAATCTGTGCAGTTGCCTTATACCCTTCTGCAACCTCGCCAACACTAAAGCTGTCTCCATGCGTGAAAAGGCATGTCTGCCTTCTGTCAAGTCCTTCAAACAATTTTGAAGAAGTGTCAACATCAATTTCAAACTGGCCGTCATTCCTTAAAGGCTTCCTGTCTACAGGGCCTCCTGCAAGGAAATTCATAAGATGGGTTCCATAGCATAACCCAAGAACTGGAATACCTAAGTCAAACATTTCAGAGTTGTATGGCGGTGCACCCTCTCCATAGACGCTTTGGGGCCCTCCTGTAACAACAATTCCCTTGTACTGCCTTAGTTTTTCTGAAGGCGTATCCAAAGGAAGAAGGTCAGTATCAACATTCAGCTCCCTTATTCTTCTGTCTATAACCTTTCCGTACTGCGCCCCTGCATCCAGAATTGCTACCTTCTCCTCAATCATCCTGGAAATCAGTTAAAGCCAAAGAATATAAACTTTTTCCCGGTGTTTTACCCGGAAGCAAGTGATGAAAATTAGTTTTAAAAACAAAAAGAATCAGTCGTTCTCAACCCTTGGGGCAAGGATGAATGAAAGCATCACCTTGTCCACTGCCTTGAACTCGAGCTTCAATGGGTAGTCCTTGTTGAAGTGAATCATAACCTCGTCTGACAGCTTGCTTCCTGCAATCATCTTCTTGAGGTATTCAAGGCTGTATTTTGACTTTATCCTGTCAGCGCTTTCTGTTGTTATCTTTGTGTCGTCGTTAGCATTAATCTCGATGTTTGCCTTTGACAAGTCTCCCTCAGCTATAATCTCAATCTTGCCCTTTTCAGCAGCCAGGGTCACGCTCTCAGCGACAATGTCAGCATCCTCTATTGCGTCATTAAGGATTGAGGACTGGGTTTGTATGCTTATTGGAAAGTTAAGCTCGGGGATTTTCTGCTCCCTCTCGTCAAGCTCTATGATTGGAATGCTGAATGTCCTTGTCGTGCTTGACTTCAGCTTTATCTGCAGCTTGTTCTCAGCAGTCAGCTCAAGTGTAAGCATGTCATTCGGCTTTGCCCTTCTGAGAATCTGCTTCAGGTTGTTAAGGTTGATTGCAAGCTCTGTCTCGCTTTTAACATCATATTCTGTGAAGCAGCTTGAGAGAAGCTTGAAGATAACCATCGCAACATTGGCAGGGTCCATAGCCACAAGCTCAATTGCGTCTGGCGTTATCTTGAACCTTGCCTCGTTGACAAGCTCTGAAATGATTGAAATGCTGTCCTTTAAATAGCCTGGTTCTGCAAGAGTCAGTTTCATATTTTTTACCCCCCTGTATTTGCTGGAAATTTCTTGAACTTTATATACTTTATTATTTTACAGTAATCCTTTCCCCGTTCCTCGCAGGGAACACGTTCTTTCCCTTTTTATAGCCCATCTCCTGGCACAATTCAACCATTCCCTTGACGCCTTTGTCCTCAGCATGCGCTGGGATTATGTTCTTGGGCTTTGTCATGTTTATGAAATCCCTCAGGTCCTCCCTTGCAGCATGGCCGCTTACATGGATGTCTGTGAATATCCTCACTCCCAGATGCTTTAGTCTTTTCTCAAGCTCCTCCCTGTTCTGCCTGTTTATGGGGGTTGGGATTACTGAAGAGGAGAATATGACATGGTCTTCAGGCTTGAATTTGAAGGGCAGGCTGCCTTTTATCATTTTTGCAAGTGTTGCCTTTGGCTCTCCCTGGTGGCCTGTAACAACAAGAAGGTATTTTTCAGGCCCTTTCTGCTGTATCTTCCTTAGCTTTTGCTTTATCTGCTTCCCGAACCCCACAATCTCGGCATCCTTTGAGAAATTAATCAGCTTTATTGACTCTCCTGCCTTGACATACTTCCTCAGGGACCTCCCAAGGAAAACAATCTTCCTGTGCATCTGCTTGCCGAACTCTATTATTGACTTCAGCCTTGCAAGATGCGAGGAAAATGTTGTCACAATAACTGCTTTTCCCTTTGAATTGACATTGAGCATAACATCCCTCAACATTTCCTTTGCAACAGATTCAGAAGGGGTCTTTGAAGCGCTGTACGCGTACAATGAGTCAACAATCAGCGCAATAACCCCTTTCTTGCCAAACCCTTCCAAAGCCTCGTAATTCGGCTTTTTCCCGAGCATTGGGTTGTTGTCAAACTTGAAGTCGTTTGCATAAAGAACTACGCCGTACTTTGTGTGCAGGGCAATCATCACAGCCTGGGGTGTTGAGTGTGTTATGTTTACAAACTCTACCTTGATATTGTCTGAAATTTTCAGTGTTGAGTTCGGGCTTATTACCTTGATATGGTTCCTTATCTTGATTTTTTCATCCTTTAGTATTGCCTTGAGCACAGCTGCTGTGTAGGGGGTTGCTATGATGTCTGCCTTGTACTTGTTTGAAAGATAAGGGATGGCGCCAACATGGTCAAGGTGCGCATGTGACGGAATTATTGCCTTTACTTTCTTCCTTAGCGAGTCAATAATGTCGTCATTTGGTATTGCCCTTGCGTGCTTTAGCTCTTCAGCGCTGACAAACATTATGTTTTCCCTTTCCTCCTCTGTCAGCCTGATGTAGTTTGGGAGGTGAAGCCCCATGTCAAGGATTACAACCTCATCATCTACCTTGACAGCAGTCATGTTCTTGCCGACTTCCTCGTATCCTCCTATTGTGTATATTTCAACTGCCATGATCCCAATCCTTCAAATATACTATAAAAATGTTGCTAAAAGAATAAGCAGCACCAATCCTTATTGTTTTGATATGTTTTTTAATACTTCAACTGCCTCTCCAGCCTTTTCTGCAGGGACAAAAAGGTGGTCATGGTAATAAGCAGAGACAGCATTAACGCTTATCCCTGCTTCTGCCAGTTTTTGTGTTATCCTTGCTAGAAAACCCACTGCTGAAAGGTCTGAATGCACTGTAAGTGTAATCAACGCCCAAACTCCAGAGTACTGCAGCGAATTATCGTCTGCAATCTTTCTTTTAAGAATAAGGGTTACGCCCTCCTTTTCCTTGTATACAAGAATGGCATGATCCTTCAATTTTTCTGATTGCTTCCCCGGCAAAGTGCAGAATACATATTCTCCCTCAATTAACTCTGGGTTCATTCCTTTTAGCAGCTTATTTAGGTTCTTTATTCCTTCCATTTTTTATTCTTGTTGTATAATATGAAAACATGCGGAGGCGAGGATTCGAACCCCGGTAGGCACTAAGCCAACAGATGACTTACATTGGTTCTTCATCGCACTCGAACGAGCACTCAGCACTCAAATGCCTTGAGTCTGCCCCGTTTGACCGCTCCGGCACCTCCGCATAAGGGAATAGAGATTCCTTTGTTTTTTAAAGCTTACTAAAAAGAAATCATTTACTCGAGCTTCCCGAGCTTTTCCTCGACTGAAGCAAGCTCGTCCTCAAGCTCTGCAAGCCTTGTCTTCTCCTTTATTACTGTTGCAGCAGGCTCAGCTGGGCGCATCCTTCTCCCAACGCGCTTCACAACCCTTGGCATTGCCTCCTTTTCAGGCTCAGGCTTTCTTATCATGCCCGGCTTTATCTTTGTCTTGGGCATTAGTTGCATAAGCCTCCTGTTAAGCGCGCTTATCTCCCTGAACGTCTTTGCAAGCGCTGCCATATATCTAGTCTTTTCATCCCTTACAGCAACAAACTGCTCGTACTTCCTCAGCGAGGTTATGATAACTTTTGAAGAATTAAGCAAATCCCTCCTCAGGTCAACAGGGTCAAAAATCCCTACATATAAAGGCTCTTCTTCAGCCATTTTATACCTCTGGCTCTGCCAATGTCTTGTCTATGACTTCAAGCTTCTCTTCAACACTGTCAAGCTCAGAAGCCCACCCTTCTATTTCAGCCTCTTCCTTTTTCTTAAGCTCCGAAAGCTTGCTGAGAAGATGCCTTGCCTCCCTAAGCCTTTCCTTGACAAGCTTAACTATGTCCATGATGTCGTTGTAGTCGTCAAGCTTTACATAGACAACCATATCCTTTTTCTCCACTTTGTTCACTCTCCTTTGAATATCATGCTGTCAATATAATTCAGCTTTTTCTCAACACCCTCAAGGTGGGCTCTCCACTTGTCAAACGTCTTCTGCTCTTCATCCCTGAGAGTTTTCACCCTTGAGATTACTTCATCAGTTTCCTTTATGCTGCTCTTTATCTCCTCTGCCTCTGTCAGGACAGTCTGGAATTTTGTTACAGGAATGAACTTGGGCCCTTCCTCAGGCCTTACAACAGAAATTTCGCGCTCTTCTTTTGGCATCTCTGCAGGAGCCTCTGGCATTTCAGGCTCTTCTTCAGCCTCTTCCTCTTTTTCATATTCCTCCTTTTCAGGAGCTGAAGGAAACTCAGGCATGGATGGCTTTTCTTCCTTCTCCCCCCCAGGCTTTATTTCCGGAAGCTCGCTTGGAAGGTGCGTTTCAGCCTCTATTGGAGGCAGTTCAGGAAGCTCCTCCTTCTTTTCTTCAGGCATTGCCGGCAATGCCCCTTCGTCCTCTTCTGGAGGCGGAGGAGGCGGCACATCCATCTCCTCTTTCTTCTTTTTTCCAAATAGTCCCATCTCTATCCCCCTTTCAATTTTTAATCGGAAAACAACTTATAAACTTTGTTGAGTATTCTGGGATAGTGACAACTTGCATTCGTCCCTAATTCACTCAACCAGCCTGCTGCGATAGTTGGTTTTCATTACCAAAAAATTTATATAAAATGCTCTGCTTTTTTTATTTTTTGGGATGGCAAGTTTCAAAAACAGGGATATTATATCAATAAAGGATTTCTCAAGGGAAGACCTTATTTATTTTTTGGAGGTTGCGAAGAAGTTTGAGAACTGCAGGAAGCCCATACTTGACGGGAATGTCCTGGCAACACTTTTCTTTGAGCCTTCGACAAGGACAAGGCTGAGCTTTGAGGCTGCGATGACCCAGCTTGGAGGCAGGGTTATAGGTTTTGCAGACCCTAATGTCAGCTCTGCAAAAAAAGGCGAAACATTGCACGACGGAATAAAGGTCATTGGGGGCTACTGCGACGTTATTGTGATAAGGCACCCTGAGGCAGGCTCTGCAAAGGAGGCTGCTGACGCAACAGACACGCCAATAATCAACGGCGGGGACGGTCCGAACCAGCATCCGACGCAGACATTGCTTGACCTCTACACTATAAAGAAGGAAAAGGGGAGGATAACAGGGCTTAATGTGGGCTTTGTGGGGGATTTGAAATACGGAAGGACAGTTCATTCTTTGGCAGATGCGCTGTCAAAATTCAACTGCAGGATGTCATTTGTGTCCCCTCCCTCGCTGAGGATGCCCAGGAAGCAGCTTGACGAGCTCAGCAGCAGGGGGATAAGCTTTGTGGAGGAGGAAGACCTTGACAAGGTAAGCCAAAAGATTGACGTGCTTTATGCTACAAGAATCCAAAAGGAAAGGTTCCCAAGCGAGAAGGAATACGACAAGGTAAAAAACTCGTATGTGCTTGACAAGAGCCTCCTAAGGAAAACAAAAAAGGATATAAGGATTATGCACCCCCTCCCGAGGGTTAACGAGATCCATCCAAACCTTGACCCTTACAGGCAGGCTGTTTATTTTCAGCAGGCCCACAACGGAGTAATTGTGAGGAAAGCATTGCTCTCACTGGTGCTTGGAAAGGTAAAATAAGCCTGGAAAGGCGCAAGGAGTAGGGGGCACCCTTTTAATTTTTCCCGTCGATGTATCTCTTTCATTACAATAAAATTTATAAATAAACCCTCACTTTCATATTTTTTTAGTATGCTTGTGGAAAATACTGAAAAAGAGAAGAAAATCAAGTTGATTCTTGAGGACGGGACTGTCCTTGAAGGCTTTTCTTTCGGGGCAAAAAAATCTGCTGCAGGGGAGGTTGTATTCAACACAGGGATGGTAGGCTATCCTGAGTCTATGACAGACCCGTCATACAAGGGCCAGATTCTTGTCCTTACCTATCCCTTGGTCGGAAACTATGGAGTGCCTTCTGAAGATGACAAGGAACACTCAATGAAAAAATTCTTCGAATCTGAAAAAATACAGATTGAGGGGCTTGTTGTTTCTGACTACTCCCATGTCTATAGCCACTGGAATGCTGCAAAAAGCCTTGCAGAATGGCTTATTGAAAACAATAAGCCCGCAATCTACGGGATTGACACAAGGATGCTCACAAAAAAATTAAGGGAAAAGGGAACAATGCTAGGCAAGATTGTTTACGACGAGGATGTTGAGCTTGGCGACCCCAACAAGAGGAACCTTGTTGCAGAAGTAAGCATAAAAGAGCCTGTTGTTTATGGGGAGGGGGGCTCTCCTGCGATAATGGTTATTGACTGCGGCATCAAGAGCAACATAATAAGGAGATTCCTGAAAAGAGGGGCAAAAGTAATCAGGGTCCCGTGGGACTACCCAATCCACAACGGAAAGCACAAGTATGACGGCTTGTTTGTCTCCAACGGCCCCGGGGACCCTAAGATGTGCGCAAAGACAATTGAGAACATAAAAATGGCAATACAGAAATGCCAGGTAATCTTTGGGATCTGCCTTGGAAACCAGCTTCTTGCGCTGGCAGCGGGAGCTGACACCTACAAGCTCAAATATGGCCACAGGAGCCAGAACCAGCCGTGTGCAGAGGAAGGCACAAAAAGATGCTACATAACCCCTCAGAACCACGGCTTTGCTGTTGATGCAAAAACTCTCCCAAAAGGATGGGTTCCATGGTTTACAAATGCGAATGACAGCACTAATGAGGGGATAAGGCATGTTGAAAAGCCATGGATGTCAATCCAGTTCCACCCCGAAGCATCGTGCGGTCCTGTTGACACTGAATTTTTGTTTGACAAGTTCCTTGGCTTGGTAAAAAAGAAGATGCAAAATGGATGAAAAAATAAAAAAAGTGCTCTTGCTTGGCTCAGGAGCGCTGAAGATAGGGCAGGCAGGGGAGTTTGACTATTCAGGAAGCCAGGCAATAAAGGCTTTGAAAGAGGAGGGGATAGAGGTTGTCTTGATAAACCCCAATATTGCCACGTTCCAGACAAGCGAGGGGATGGCTGACAAGATATATTTCCTTCCTGTAACGCCATTCTTTGTGGAAAAGGTCATTGAAAAGGAAAAGCCTGACGGAATACTCCTCTCATTCGGGGGCCAGACTGCATTGAACTGCGGTGTTGAGCTTAAAAGGAGCGGGGTTCTTGAAAAAAACAAAGTAAAGGTCCTTGGCACTCCTGTCAAGACAATCGAGGACACTGAGGACAGGGAGCTTTTTGTCGGCAAGCTGAACGAGATTGGTGTCAAGACCCCAAAAAGCAGGGCATCAAAATCCGTTGAAGAGGCAGTCAAGATAGCGAAAGGGATTGGTTTCCCTGTGATGATAAGGGCTGCCTTTACTTTGGGCGGGAAAGGAAGCGGGGCCGCAAGGGACGAGAAGGAGCTTGTTGAAAAGCTCCACCATGCATTCAGCTATTCCCCCCAAATCCTTGTTGAGGAATACCTCGACAAATGGAAGGAAGTTGAGTACGAGGTGGTGAGGGACCAGTATGACAACTGCATTACTGTGTGCAACATGGAAAACTTTGACCCTATGGGCATACACACAGGAGAGAGCATTGTGATTGCGCCTTCGCAGACATTGACCAACTCTGAATACCACAAGTTAAGGGAGATTTCAATAAGGGTGATAAGGCACCTTGGCATAATCGGGGAGTGCAACATACAGTTTGCCCTTGACTCGAAAAGCGAGGAATACAGGGTTATTGAGGTCAACGCAAGGCTTTCAAGGTCATCCGCCCTTGCCTCAAAGGCAACAGGCTACCCTCTTGCTTTCGTTGCTGCCAAGCTTGGACTTGGCCACAGCCTTATTGAAATCAGGAACAGCATAACAAAGTCAACAACAGCATGCTTTGAGCCTGCACTGGATTATGTTGTCCTGAAAGTGCCAAGATGGGACCTCGCAAAATTCAAGGCAGTGTCAAAGAAGATAGGGAGCGAGATGAAAAGTGTTGGCGAGGTTATGTCAATCGGAAGGACTTTCGAGGAAGTTCTCCAGAAGGCGCTGAGGATGCTCCAGGTCGGGGTTTACGGCGTTGTGTGCAACAACATGAAGTTCAAGGACCTTATGAACAGCATAAGAAACCCCACAGACAAGAGGGTGTTTGCTGTTGCAGAGGCAATCAAGCAGGGTGTTTCTATAGAGGAGATTCATGGGCTTTCAGGAATTGACTGCTGGTTCCTTTCAAAGATAAAAAATATTGTGGGGATGGAAAAAAAGCTGAAGTCTGAAGAAATGTCAGCGCAGCTTATGAGGGATGCAAAAAAGCTCGGTTTCTCAGACCACCAGATAGGGTTAATCCTTGGGGAGGACGAGCTTGATGTAAGGTCATTAAGAAAAGATTTGGGCGTGCTGCCTGTTGTAAAGCAGATTGACACTCTCGGGGCGGAATACCCTGCAAAAACAAACTACCTCTATCTTACTTACAGCGGGGCAGAGCATGATATTGAATACCTGGACAGGTTAAACAGCAAGGCAGTCATAGTTCTGGGCTCGGGAGCGTACAGGATTGGGAGCTCTGTGGAGTTTGACTGGTGCTGCGTTAATTCCGTAATCACAGCAAAGGGATTGGGGTATTCAACAATAATGATAAACTACAACCCCGAGACGGTGAGCACTGACTATGACATGTGCGACAAGCTTTATTTTGACGAGCTGAGCTTTGAAAGGGTGCTTGACATCTATGACCTTGAAAACCCGAAGGGCATAATAATCTCGATGGGAGGCCAGATTCCGAACAACCTTGCCATGAAGATGCACAATGCAGGGGTGAGGATTCTTGGAACACCCCCGAAAAGCATTGACAGCGCAGAGGACAGGCACAAGTTCAGCAGCCTTCTTGATGAATTAAAAATCGACCAGCCTTTCTGGAAAGAGATGACAAGCCTTGAGGGT
>WOR8_10006150_pt1 | contig 11543 bp, 9 predicted proteins | sample DeeMarSeWOR38_10_FD_19890 | JGI IMG/M metagenome (IMG submission 19890) | reverse complement strand
TTTACCGTGGAGCAGGCACATGTTTCTGTAGCTCCATATCCTTCACCCATCGGAACACCCGTTTTTTTCTCAAATTGGTCAGCAAGATCAGGAGGCATTGGAGCAGCCCCAGATAGATAAAAAATGGGTGCTTTAGGGATATCTAAATTAAGAAATCTCATATAATGAGCAGGAACACCTGTAACCATAAAAGGACGATTCTTTTTTATTACTTCAGCAATCCTCACCATATCTCTTGGATCCATTAAAAAAACTTTTAATCCCAATGAAATGCATGAATGTAATACGAAATGTCCATATGCATGAAAAAGAGGAACACAAATAACTATGGCTGCTTTTCCAATAATTCCCACTTTTAGAGGATCCAACATCCAATGCATTAATTGAACCACATTAGTTGAAATATTATAATGAGTTAGCATAGTTCCTTTAGGAAGACCTGTTGTACCTCCAGTAAAAGGTAAAAGAGCTAAATCTTCCATAGGATCAACTTCGACTGTTTTTTCAAGTGGATCATAATTCTCTAATAAATAATCTAAAGAAAAAAATCCTTTTTCTGATACATCCTGCATATCAGGAAGATTATAATCTGGAAATAATCTCGTTGGAGCATAAATAACAGTTTTAATTTTGACCTCATTTTTAGCTTCGTTAATCCGTTCGATTCGTCTATAAGAACAGAAAACTGTTTTAGCATCACTTTCTTTTAATTCATGAACTAATTCATCAGTTTTATGCAAAATACTTAATGGAACATGTATAGCACCCATTTTCATAGCAGCATAATCTACTAAAATGAACTCGACACATGAGGGAAGAACTGATGCAATTGTATCTCCTTTTTTCAAACCTAAATCGATAAAAGCATTAGCCAGTTTATCTACTTTTAATTTTAAATCTTTATATGTTATTTCATCATCTAAATAAATGCAAGCAATATTATCCGGAAATTTTGTTGCACTATCTTCAAGAAACTGGTAAACATTTATTTTAGGGTAAGGTTCCATTGTATGTTTGAGTTTAAATGGACCTACAACGTAAGATTTTAGCCATGGTTTTTCAGCATAGGTTAATTCCTTTTCTTCACCCATCATTTTCACCCCTTTTTTTAATAGAATAGTAGTAATATTATTTAATATATCTCTTTAATTGTCCACTCCAATCCTAATTCTTTTAATTTCTCCTTAGTTGGTTTCCCCGTCTCTTTATCCCATCCACGATATTCATAATATGCATCTAATAAAGGATCTAAGTTTACAGTTTCTCCCTTAGCTGGTCCATCGGGCATAGGGTCCTCTAACAAACGTGGTGGAAGGGTATCATCGGCTCTTGTAACTCCTTCTCTTACATTATAAACTCTAGCCAAATTATATAGCCTTTCACCCATTTTAGTAAAATCTTTTTGGGTAAATTCATAACCTAATAATTTTTGAATAAGTGCTGCCCAATCCTCTGAAGCTAAAACCATGCCCATAAATTTACAACCACCAATAGCATCAAATAAGCCAAATGCATCTTCAAAATCTTTAACAACCTTAGTATCTTCAGGATTTTCAGTTAGAACATCCCCAACTGTGGCATCTTCTACAATCATAAAAGGCATTGATAAGAACGCTGGCCCTTCAATATAACCAGTTATATGACATCCTCCTCGATTGGCTGTAGCATAAGCTAAGCCTGTAATTTTAGCAGCTCGACTATCATATGCAGGAAGTTCTAAACCTTTAACATGCATAGCGAATCTGTGAGAACCTTTTCCTAATTTTTCAGCTATATTTCTTGTTCCTTCAGCAAGTAAATCACCAATACCTTCTCTTTTACTTATTTTAGCAATAAGATCTACTACTAAATCCGCATTACCAAATTTAAATTCAAGACCACTTGTATCCTCGATAGTTAGTATACCTTTTTCATAGCATTCCATAGCAAATCCAATGGTATTACCAGCAGAAATTACATCAAGACCGTATTCATTACAAAGAAAATGTGCTAGAGTTATTGCTTCTAGATTATCAATCCCACACATTGTTCCAAGTGCTCCAAGTGATTCATATTCAGGACCTTCTCCAGTACTCTTGTATTTACCTTCCTTAATCTCTGCAATACGTCCACAAGCAATTGGACAAGCAAAACAAGGTTTACGACCGGTGAGAATTGTTTCGTTTATTGCTGTTCCATTAATTTTATCAGCAGCTGGAAAAACTCCAGTCTGCCAATTATTTGTAGGCAAACCACCTTTTATGTTTACTAAATCTACCATTGTGGCAGTTCCAAAAACTTCAAGAGTCATTTTCAACATACTCTGATTTACCCAATCATATCTTTGTTTGGCTTCTGTCTTATATTCCTCTGGATTTGCTACCTCAATTTTAGCATCACCCTTAGATGCTATAGCTTTAAGCTTTTTAGAACCCATAACCGTGCCCATTCCACATCTTCCAGCAGCTCTTCCATAGTTAGGTTTATCACAATCATTCATAACAGCTGCATATTTTACAAGATTCTCACCTCCAATACCAATACAAGATACATTGAATTTCTCACCTAATTCTTCTTTGATTAGTCTAGTAGTTTCAGAAGTATTTTTACCCCAAAGGTGAGAAGCGTCTCTGAGTTCTGCTTTTCCATCTTCAGTCACAAGATAAACAGGTTTAGGGGATATTCCTTCAAAAATTATCCCATCGAAACCAGATCTTTTTAAATCTCTTCCCCAAAAACCAGCTGAATTCGCTTCTCCCCAAACACCAGTAAGTGGGGATTTTGCAACTACGCAATATCTACCGGTACTAGGTGATGGTGTTCCTGTCAATGGTCCAGTCATAAATATTAGTTTATTTTCCGGTCCTAAGGGATCAATTCCTTTTGGTGTTTCATCAATTAAGAATTTTGTAGCCAAGCCAGATCCACCTAAGTACATTTTTAATGTGTCTTCATCAGGAAATTCTTCAGTAATTTGCCCATTAGTTAAATCAACTCTCAAGATTTTACCCATATATCCGTACATTTTCTTTACACCTCAAATCTAAGTACATTTAATTTTATACTTTAATTTCATATTATTAAAAATTGAATTAATTAATCTTATTTCCTTAATTATAAAACAATTTCTATTTTTCTGATTTAGGAGAATATAAAAATTCAATTAAGATTATAATAGAATAGTTTTAAAATAGGGATAACAAGTAGAATTAAATGTAAAATATTAAGGATTAGAATGTAAAATAATTAAATGCCTATTCCAATACTATTCCCTATTCCTGCAATTATTACTTTCGAACCTTTTTCTGTTCTTTTTCTCAGAGCCATCTTAATTTTTTCAATAAATTTCGGTACACTTTGAGTTATGGGTCGCTTCATTGTGGTTATAGCATCTTCTAGTGATTGCTTACAAATTAGAGCATCAATTGGAATGGATTTTCCGGTAGATGATTCTTCTATAAAGTATTTTTCAATCCCAATTCCTCCAATAGCAGCACCGACACCTACTGCAATTGAACCAGTTTTATCTCCAGTTAGTTTTAATCCCGCATCAATCATAATTATTCGAGAAATTTCATCACCATGCTCATCAATCAACATCTTGATAGCTTTTCCTGGTTTTCCTACTGTTCCACCAGGTCCTTTTGCTCTCACTACAAAAACTTTACGATCTTCAAAATCAACTTCTTGTACTATAGTATCTCTAACAATTTCTTTTGATTCAACCTCTCCATCTGATACATCTCTTATGAAGCTAGCTGTAACTAATGGTCCTAAAGCATCTCCAATAGGACTCCCTTCTGAAAAAGCTTTAGCTGCATGATAGTAGGCTTTTGCCATACTCAATATTAAGCCTAATTGCATTGAGATTTGTAACAATAAAATCATTGATTTCGATTTTTTACCAAGAATAAGATAATGCCTTATTAGCCTATATATCATATCAATAGCCATTGTAACTTCTAATAAATTCTCTAAATTATACCTCTGGACTTCATCAGCTTGGGGTGCTAATAGCTCAACTTCTTCTTTAAATCGATAATCCCTTACATCAACCACATGATCGAATTTTGGAACAATACCATAAGGATCTAAGGCAACAGGAGGAATTGTAACAAAAGTAATGAAATCCTCAAGTTCAAGCATTAAATCTTTTTGAGTTTTCTTTTGATCAGCAAATTCCTTAAAATTATTCATCAAAATTTCCTTACATTCGTCATTCCATTTTTTTAATTTTTCTAAACCTACTTGAATTTCTTTCGATGCTTTCCATCCTTGAATTTTCTGTCCATAAAATATACTTATAAAAATAAGAACAAACCATAAAAGTTGGATGATTAAACTTACCGGATCAGCACCATCAGAACCAAGTTGAAAAATACTAAACATTTTTGTTAGATACCTTATCTTAATATTGAATACTTTTACCTATTAAGGTTTTATAATAACAAAATTTATTTATTCTTTTCGATTATAAAGCATAGAAAACAAGAAATTATAGCAGTTCCCATGATAGAAGAAGAAGATGATGAAGATATATTAAAAAAGGGAATTACATTTAAAAGTGTTCTAAAAAATTTGCTTTCTATATTTTTGATTATTTTAGGGGCACTTTTTATTTATATAGGGATTCTACCAGATGAGGTTTCAGGATGGACTATAGGATTTATGTTAATCTGTGTAGGGGCAACTCTAATACAAATGCAAAAAAGTCCTACAGAACCTATAAGACAGACATTAACAATTTTGATTTGCAATCTATGTGGCCTTACAAAGGTTAGAAATTATGAGAAAGGAGATTATGTATTTCAAAAATTAGATAAATGTAGCAAATGCAATGATAGGATGGAGGTTAAGCAAATTTATTCTGTAAGATTGAAAAAACCTACTGAATCTAGTAAAACTGCAGAAGTACCGAAAAAAATAGAGAAATCTAAGGAAAAGTTATAAAAATTTGTCTTAGCAATATGGTGATTGTCTAATTCTTAAAAAAATTGGATTAGGGGGGACATTTGATCATCTCCATGAGGGTCATAAATTTTTGTTAAGAACTGCTTTATCTGTTTCTGAGTTTATTGAGATTGGATTAACATCTCAGGATTTATTGGAAAATAAGCAATATTCCTCAAAATTGGAGTCTTATGAAACAAGAAAGAATAATATAGAGACATATATTAGCTCTTTTGCTGATTTAAAACGCACTAATATTGTTGAAATAAAAAATTGGGCTGATATGGATAAATACGCCCAAGATCCGGAATATGAGGGATTGATATTAAGTCAAGAAACTTATGAAAATGCCTTGAAACTAAATGAGAATAGAGAGAAAAAAGGTTTAAAACCCCTTATTTTAGTTGTTATTCCTCTTATAAAAGATAAAGACAATAATAAGATTAGTTCGACTTTAATAAGAAAAAAATTATAAAAAAATAGAAGTTACTTTCTATTGTTTATACGAATTAAAATTATTGAATCTAAGCTTACTATACCAATTAAAAACCATAAATTGTATACATGAATCGTAGGATCAGAGGGTTCAGAAGGTAATTCAGATTGAAACTTTGTTCCCATAGAATCTTTTCCAAAAACTAAAATTTTTTACATAATTATTAATATTATATAATTAGAAAATAGATACTTATTGTTTGAAGATTATGAAATTATATCCGCAGATTTGTAATTTAAATGAAACTATTCAGAGTAAGTTAGTTTTCTTTAAATTCTTTATTCTGCCAAGGGATATCATGTTTTAAAATTGAATAGTCTCTTGGCTGCGGATGAGTTTTAATTTATAAATTCCAAGAATATAATTATTAAAAAATATTAAAGGTTAAATGTCTGTTCTAATTCAAGATAGAGCACATTTAAACGATTTTATTCACGAAAGATTTATATACATTAGAGATTTTAAAAATAATAACGAAAGAATAAAGTGTAACAACAGAAGTTTATGACGATCAAATTAAGAAAACAAACTATTAATGTTTTAAAATTGCTTAAAAAAAAGCAATCTAATGTAATAGCTAATGACATTGCTGAAGAGATGAATATCGATTATATTGTACTTATGTCAGCGGTGAATGAATTAATTGAACATAATCTAGGTGGATTCAAAGAAGAGGAATTACATCAGATTTCTTTAAATGATGAGGGCAATAAATATGCAAAGATTGGATTACCTGAACGTCAGTTATTAAACATAATACTTAAAGAAGGGATTAAAGAAATTACTTTAGATGAGCTATTAAAAAAATCAAATCTAGATCGTGATATATTCTATATAGGAATTTCAAATTTAAAGAAGAAAAGATGGATAAGCCAAAGTAAGGCTACGGGGGAGAATAAAATATTTCTTATTGCAGAAGATTTTCCTCAAACTGATTTAGAAAAAGTGTTAAAAAAATTTGAAGAGAATAACATTTTGGACTATTCCAAATTACCTAAGAATGAAATAAATCTTATAGATATTTTAAATAAAAGAAAATTAATTGAAAGAAAACGTAAAACAAATCGTATCTTGTATTTAACTGATGCTGGTAAAAGTATTGCTGTTTCTAAGATTAAAGAATTAACTCAAGTGAGTAAGATCACTTCTGAGATGTTAAGTTCTGGAACGTGGAAAAATTATGATTTAAAACCTTTTGATGTAACTAAACCAGGTCCATTATTAAAAGCGGGAAAGATTCATCCTTTAATTAATTTAATCAATGAAATAAGAGAAGTTTTCTTATCAATGGGTTTTACTGAAATAAGAGGACCCATTATTGAAAGCGCCTTTTATAATTTTGATGCTTTATTTCAACCTCAAGATCACCCCGCTCGTGAAATGCAGGACACTTTTTATTTAAATAGACCGATGGAAGCTAATTTACCAGAAAAAGATAGGGTTTTAGCTGTACAAGAAACTCATGAAAATGGGGGTGATTCAGGATCTTCTGGATGGGGATATGCGTGGGATATTAATACTGCTAAAAAAACAGTTTTAAGAACTCATACCACCGCAACTACAATGCGTAGATTGGCTCAGTTTTATAGAAACAATGAAAAAGTGCCAGTAAAAGTATTTTGTGTTGATAGGGCATTTCGAAATGAAAAAGTTGATAAAACCCATCTAGCCGAATTTACTCAAATAGAAGGAATTGTGATTGATGATAATGTTACTTTATGTGACCTTATTGGATTACTATCTGAATTTTATCGTAAAATGGGTTTCAAAAAGATAGTTACAAGACCAGGTTTTTTTCCGTATACTGAACCAAGTATGGAAGTTTCTGTATATTATGATAAACTAGACGAATGGCTAGAGATGGGAGGATCAGGGATATTTCGACCAGAAGTTACTTATCCATGGGGCGTAAAAGAACCTACACGCGTTTTAGCGTGGGGTCAAGGTCTTGAAAGAATTGCCATGCTTTATTATGGTCGGAAAGATATGAGAGATTTTTATATTAATCCAATCGATTGGTTAAGACAACAGTCATATCTTAAATAAGGTGGTTAATGTGCCTACAATTGAATTAAAAATTGAAAGATTAGAAAGATTAGTCGGAAAAAAATTAGATATGAAAGAATTAGAATATGATCTACAATGGATTAGTTTAGATTTAGAGGATATAAATGAGGAAGAACAAAAAATTAAAGTTGAATATAGTCCTAATAGACCTGATTTTTCTAGTCCTGAAGGTATTGCAAGAGCTCTTAAGGGATATTACGAAATTGAGGTGGGTCTCCCATCTTTTGATGTAATTCCTGGGGACATAGGTCTGAATGTAGATTCTAGCGTAAAAAAGGTTCGACCGTATATAGTCTGTGGCGTTATTCGTGGTATTGATTTAGATGAAGATGAAGTTGCTACTCTAATGAATATCCAAGAACACTTACATTGGGCAGTTGGGAGAGATAGAAAAAAAGTGGCAATAGGAGTTCATGATCTTGATAGAATCGTTCCTCCATATAGGTATACTGCGGTAAAACCTGATTCAGTAAGTTTTGTACCTTTACATGGTGATGGGTATCCGATGAATTTAGAAGAGATATTATTATTACATGAAAAAGGGATTGAATATGCTCATATTTTAGAAGGTAAGGAAGTATATCCAATTATTTTTGATAGTAATAATGAAGTTCTATCCTTTCCACCTGTTATAAATGGAGAATTAACCACAGTTACAGATGATACAAAAAATTTATTTTTAGATTTAACAGGTACAGATTTTAATGCAATAAACTTAGCTTTAAATATCCTATGTACGACATTAGCCGATATGGGGGCAAAATTAGAGACCGTTAAAGTAAAATATGAAGGAGAAAATGAAATAATCACACCTAATTTGGAACCAAAAAACTGGGAAGTTAATTTTGAATATATTAATAATGTTATTGGCTTAAAATTATCAATTTCAGAAATGATACAATGTTTTAGAAAAGTTAGAATGGATGCTACCAAATCTAAAAAGAAGGGATACTTAGATGTTTTAGTACCTGCTTATAGAGGCGATATAATACATCCAGTTGACTTTACTGAGGAATGTGCTATTGGTTATGGCTACTATAATTTACCTCTTACAATTCACGAAGGGGGTATAGGGCAATATCATCCAATACAAGACTATTCGAATAGGATTAGAAAGATTATGATTGGGGCGGGATATTTGGAGGTGATTAATTTCATTCTTGCTAGTTCAGAAAAACAATTTAACTATATGAGACAAGATTTTGAGACAGGGGAAATTGTTGAAATTGCTAATCCCGTCTCAAAGGAGTATAATACTACCAGGACATTGATAGTACCCAAATTAATGGATACTTTGCTTCTAAATCGTTCTGAAGAAAAACCTATTAGAATATTTGAAGTTGGTGATGTTATCTTATTATCAAAAAAAGAAGAGACAGGAACTAAAAGAAAAGTTCATTTATCTGCTGTTTCCTATCATGAAGATTCAGATTATACTGAAATAAAATCTTCTCTAGACTTTTTAATGACTTCACTTGGATACTACGACGATTATGAAATAAAACCAGGGAAAAATCCAAGCTACATAGATGGTCGATATGGGTTAATTTATTTAAATGATTTGGTTATTGGCGAAATTGGCGAGCTACATCCAGAAGTTTTGTTAAATTTTAGATTAGAATTTCCCGTTTCGGCATTTGAATTAAATATAGAACATTTTTTTTAATATTGATTAATTACAAATTATTTATATTTTAAATTTTAATATGAACGATCAAAATAGGCTGAAGAAAGAATTAAGAGTTTTAAGGGAAGAAATCGATAAAGTTGATGACTCAATTGTAGAACTACTAAACAAACGTGGCAATATTGTAATTAAAATAGGAGAATTAAAAGATAAACTTAATATGAAAGTTCTCCAACCACAAAGAGAAAAGGAAGTTATTGAAAGATTGAAAAATAAATCCACTATTTTCAGAAATTCTAGCATAGAAGCAATTTGGAAAGAAATAATGAGTGCAAGTAAAGTAATTCAAGGCATGATAAATAAAGTTGGATATCTAGGACCAAAAGGAACCTTTACACATCAAGCTGCTTTAGAATATTTCCCTAAAGCAGGATCCGAATTTATACACGCAAATAGTTCATTAGAGATCTTTGAAAATGTAGAAAAAGGATTAATTGATTTTGGAGTTATTCCCATTGAAAATAGCCTTCAAGGGACGGTTAGAGAAACACTAGACCTATTAATCGAGAAGAATCTCATCATATATGGAGAAATTGAGTTAAGAATTGTTCAAAATCTGATTTCTATGAAAAGCTCTGATTTGTCAAAAATTCAAACAATAATTTCTCACCCTCAGGCTTTTGCTCAATCTAGGGTATGGATTAAAACAAATTTACCAAATGCAAGTTTGATTAGTGTTAATTCAACAGCAGAAGCTGTTTTAAGAGTTCAAGAATTAAATGATGAATCTTGCGCTGCAATTGGAACTGAATTTTCAAGCCATATTCATGATTTAAAAATTCTAAGTTCTAATATTGAAGATACTCCATTAAATTTTACTAGATTTCTTATAATTTCAAAAAGGGAAAATGATCATAAAGAGGGAAAAATCAAAACTTCAGTAGTTTTTGTCACCAAGCATACTCCAGGAGCTTTATATAGAGTATTAAAAATTTTTGCGGAAGCAAATATTAATTTACTAAAAATTGAATCTCGTCCAAGACGAAGAGGACGTTGGGAGTACATCTTTCTTATGGATTTTGAAGGAGACAAAGCTGAAGAGAAGGTTATAAAGATTATTGAAAAAATGAATGAAAATGTAATTTGGTATAAAATTTTAGGATCTTATCCTATGGTGTAGAATTAAAAAAGAGTATATCTACTTTTTTTAGAAACTTTTTTACTTATTGAAATATATTATAATATACTCTTTTCATAAAGAAATTTTTATTTTTATTAAATATTAGATGAATAGAAATAGGTCTTTAGTAGATGGTCGGGAATATAAGGGTTGATGGACGAAAATTTAACGAAATTAGAAAAACTACTATAAAAAGGAATTTTCTTAAGTATCCAGAAGGATCTGTATTAATATCACAAGGAAGCACTAAAATTATTATAACTGCATCAATTATAGATACGGTACCAAGATTTTTAGTAGACACCGGAACTGGTTGGATTACTGCCGAGTATTCAATGTTGCCAAGAGCCACACAAGTAAGAACTCAGAGGGATACTAATAGAGGTAGAGCCATGGAAATTCAAAGACTAATAGGACGTAGTATGCGAGCTGCTTTTAATTATGAGAAACTTGGTGAAAGGACAATAAGGGTGGATTGTGATGTGATCCAAGCAGATGGCGGTACTAGATGCGCTTCAATAACGGGAGCTTTTATAGCAGTATTTGATGCTTTGAATTATCTCTATAATGAACAATTAATTTATGATTTTCCCGATTATAAGGTAATGGCTGCAATTTCATTAGGTATAAAGGATGATCAGGTTTTACTTGATTTAAACTATGCTGAAGATTCCAAAGTTGACGTGGATTTTAATTTGGTTATGAATGAGAATTCTGAAATCATAGAAATTCAAGGAACTGCTGAAGGCGCTACTTTCACAAAAAATAAATTAGATGAAATAATGGAATTAGGAGAAAAGGGTATTATGGATTTAATCAAAATTCAAAAAAAAGAATTAAATATCTAAATAGAGATGTGTCTCATTTTTTTGAAAGTTTTTTGAAGTTAATTTTAATTTAATGTGCTTCTATACCTAATTGTTCTGGATGTACTCGAAAATAATCAACGCCATCTTTTATAATGTCTATAATTGATCTTACAGGCCTCCATCCAGTTTCCTTGAAGATTTTATCATTTCTTCCGATAAGTAATGGAACTTCACTTGGTCGCAATCGTTTGGGATCAACATATACGTTTACAGAAATATTAAAAATTTTTTTCGCTATTTCAACATAATCGCCTATAATGATCCCCTTTCCTGAGCAAACGTTGTATGGATCACCATATTTCTTTTTTTCACTAACTAAGATATATGCATTGACAGTATCTTTAACGTGGGTGAAATCTCTTATAGCATTAGGAT
>WOR8_10006147_pt1 | contig 11545 bp, 10 predicted proteins | sample DeeMarSeWOR38_10_FD_19890 | JGI IMG/M metagenome (IMG submission 19890) | reverse complement strand
TAAACTATCGACGAATCATTATCTTGTCAAGAAGATAAGATTAACAAAAGGCTAAGCTATTGACAAATTGAATGTTTAATGCACTAATACCGTAACTCAGGAATCAATAATTTCGTTCGAATGAATTGTTTTGCATAACCCATACATTCATTTTATGTCCTCTATAAAGGAGCCGCTTATGAAAAAGAAATGTGAATTAAAATTTTCTGATCTCAGATCGATATGTGATCCCAAAATGTTCAACTTCAAGAATACAGCGGAAGTCGATCTCCTGGACGAAGTCATCGGCCAAGAAAGAGCGGTTCAGGCAATCGAGTTTGGTTTGAATATCAAAAGTCCAGGATATAATATGTTTGTTACGGGGATAGAAGGTACCGGAAAATCAACCATTATAAGAGATATCGTTACTCAGCATGCAAAAAATCTACCCTCTCCGGTGGACTGGTGCATGGTCAATAATTTTAAAGATGAATATCGTCCCAAAGCCATTTCTGTTCCCAAAGGAAAAGCAGGCCGGTTTTCCAAAACCATGAACAAGTTAATTGACGATCTGAAAAAAGAACTTCCCAAAGCCTTTGAACATGAATCCTTTCAGCAAAGACAATCTGAAATCCAAAAAAAATATACCGATCAACAAAAAGATATCATTAAAAAACTTGAAGCATCAGCATTACAACACAATATTCAGATTAATAGAACCAAAGCCGGCTACCAAACCATTCCTATCGTAGAAAATAAGACGATCTCACCGGAAGAATTTCTTTCCCTCCCAAAGGAAAAACAAGGGGAAATCGAAGAAAATATCAGCATTGTGCAGTCCGAAATCGATTCCACGATTCGGGATATCAATAAGATTAATCAAGCGATGGGTTCGGAGATTGAAAAACTGATGCAGGAAATAGCACTCTTTGTTGTAAAACAGCGAATAGATGTTATTAGGGACGAATACAAAGCATGCAAAGATATTTTGATCTATTTAGATGAAGTAGAAACCGACGTTCTTGAAAACGTTCAGGATTTTATTGCTTCCCCCGAATCGAAATCACCTTTAGAAGGTCTGATGTTTCAATCTGCCAAGCCTTCTTTTTTACGTTATCAGGTGAACGTTTTGGTGGATCAAAAAGATTTAAAAGGTGCTCCGGTTATTTTTGAAACAAATCCAACGTATCAAAATGTTTTTGGTCAAATTGAAAAAAGAGCCTATATGGGGACGGTGACCACTGATTTTACCATGGTTCAAGCCGGATCAATTTTAAGGGCCAACGGCGGCTATCTGATCATGGAAATTGAATCTATTCTCATGAACCCTTTTGTATGGGAAGCACTCAAACGTACACTTCAAAACAAATTGTTGTCCATAGAAGACGTTGCCTCGGGTATGGGATACGGCACATCATCCTTGCGTCCAGAACCGATTCCTATGGAAGTCAAAGTTATTTTATTGGGTAGTTATCGCCTTTTTCATTTGCTCCAAAATTATGATTCAAAATTTAATAAAATATTCAAAGTAAGAGCAGATTTTGATCATGAAGTCATAAAAAATGATGACACCATTCAAAAATATGCACGTTTTATCTCCAGAGTATGCAAGGAAGAGGAACTTCTTCCCTTAACCCCAAAAGGAGTCGCCGCCATCGTAGAATATGGCGAAAAATATATCTCCAACAAACATAAACTTTCCATTCGTTTTGGACCTATTATGGGAATTTTAATTGAAGCAGACTATTGGGCCCGAAAACGGAATGCCAAGCAGGTGAGTGACAAAGATGTCATTCGTGCATTTACTGAACACAGATTTCGTTATAATCTTTACGAAGAAAAAATTCATGAATCCTATGTAGATGATACGATTATGATTGATGTTGAAGGTGATGAAATCGGCCAGGTGAACGCCCTCGCAGTCTATCAAATCGGCGATATTTCATTTGGACGCCCTTCTCGTATCACGGCTGAAACCTACATGGGCAAACAAGGTGTCGTCAATATCGAACGCGAAGCAAAACTCAGTGGAAAAACCCATGACAAAGGCGTTTTGATCCTTTCCGGTTATTTAGGCCGAACCTTTGCTCAAAACTATCCTCTGAATTTATCCATTAGCATTACGTTCGAGCAAAGTTACAGCGGAATCGACGGGGACAGTGCTTCATCCACAGAACTGTATGCCATTATTTCGAGCCTTTCCGGTATCCCAATCCATCAAGGAATAGCAGTAACCGGTTCTGTGAATCAAAAAGGAAAAATTCAGGCCATTGGTGGTGTGAATCAAAAAATTGAAGGTTTTTTCGATGTTTGCAAAGCAAAAGGATTTACCGGCAAACAAGGGGTTCTCATCCCCAAGGCCAATGTTAAAAACCTGATGCTTAAAAAAGAGGTCATCGACGCTGTGAAGAACAAAAATTTTCACATCTATCAGGTTTCAACGGTCGAAGAAGGTATAGAGATATTGACCGGCGTTCCGGCAGGAGTGCCGGATGAAAACTTTGAATACCCTTTCGATACCATTTATGGAAAAGTACAAGCCAAACTCAAAGGATATTTAGAACGTTCATATAAGCTGAAGAAAGAGTTTGAGGAACAAGACAATACGAACGACTAGTTTGCTTTGTTAAGGAATTAATTGTCATGAAGATTATCACTACCTCCATAAAAGGAATTCTCATTATAGAGCCCTTAATCTTTGAGGACAAGCGTGGTTATTTTATGGAAACTTACAATCAGAACAGATATAATGAATTCGGAATCGACAAAACATTTGTTCAGGATAACCTATCTTATTCTCTGAAAAACACTTTGAGAGGCCTTCACTTTCAGATCAAACATCCCCAGGCCAAGCTGATTCAAGTCGTCTCCGGCGAAATCTTCGATGTTGCCGTTGATCTCCGGCCCGGTTCCGCTACTTTTGGAGAATGGACTGGGATTTATCTATCCGATGAGAACAAACGGCAGGTGTTTATACCGGAGGGTTTTGCCCACGGCTTCTGCGTCCTGAGTGAGTTTGCGCTCTTTTGCTACAAATGCTCAGATTTTTATGCGCCGGATCATGAAGGCGGTATTCTCTGGTCAGATCCTGATATCGGTATCGAATGGCCGGTTGAAACTCCGATTATTTCAGATAAAGACAAACAATATCAAAAACTTTCTGATCTAACTTCCGAACAATTTCCATCTTTTTAATATGAAAAAAATACCCGGACAAGTAGAACTCCTTGCACCGGCAGGTAATTTTGAAAAACTCGAAATTGCCATACATTATGGTGCCAATGCGGTTTATTTGGCCGGCAAAAAATTCAGTCTTAGAAACTTTTCTCAAAATTTTACTCTTGATGAACTTCAACATGCTGCCCTTTATGCTCGAAAACACCATGTAAAAGTCTATGTGGCTTGTAATGTATATCCAAAAAATAACGAACAAAAATCGATTGAGGATTATCTTCATTCACTCGGGAAAATCGGAATAGATGCACTCATCATAGCAGATCCGGGAATATTGATGACAGCATCCAAAATCATACCCCAAATCCCCATCCATTTAAGTACCCAAGCCAATACAACTAATTTTAAAAGTGCCCTTTTCTGGCAAAAACTTGGCATTAAACGAGTAAATCTAGCAAGAGAGTTGTCCCTAAAAGAGATCAAGGAGGTCGCTCTTCACTGTGATCTTGAAATTGAAACTTTTGTTCACGGCGCCATGTGCATCGCATATTCCGGGCGATGCCTTCTAAGCAGCTATATGGCAAACCGTAATAGTAATCGGGGAATGTGCACTCAATCTTGCAGATGGAAGTATGCCGTGGTGGAACAGTTCAGACCCGGCCAATATATGCCCATCGCTGAAGATGATCATGGGAGCTACATGTTCAGCTCAAAAGATCTGTGCATGATTGAACATATTCCTGAACTTATAAAATCGGGCGTCGTTTCACTGAAAATTGAAGGACGAATGCGGAGCATCAACTACTTGGCATCGACCGTTAAAATGTATCGTGAAGCCATTGATGCTTATTATGAAAATCCGGAAGAATATATGGCCCAAAAAGAATGGTTTTATGAACTCAAAGCCGTGAGTAACAGAAGTTATTCAACCGGATTCTATTTCGAGAATCCCCACCAGATATTGCCGGCCTATGAAAATTTAAGAAATAGCGGACAACAATTTATTGGAAAGGTCATCGGCACTTCAAAGAAATATGGTATTAAGATCGATGTGCGAAACAAGATTTCTAAAGGCGATACCATTCAGATATTTAGTAGGAAAGGTCCTGTTAAAAATGGCCGGATTAATACCATAATCGATGAACGCGGTCAGCCCCTGGCTTATGCCCAGCCTGGTAGTATGGTTTTTGTTGCAATGGATCATGCATGTTTTCCCAACGATCTTATCAGAATGGATGATAAATATTAATGGTGAGAAACTTTAAAAGGGAGTAAAATGAAGGGTTATATTCAGGTGTATACCGGAAATGGAAAAGGAAAAACCACAGCAGCATTAGGTCTGGCAATACGAGCTGCCGGTGCGGGTCTTAAGGTTTTTATCGCCCAGTTTATTAAGATGGGTGAATATAGTGAAATAAAAGCCCTGAAAAGGTTCGATGATTTGATTACGGTGGAACAGTTCGGAAGTGGCCGTTTTATAAAAGGCAAGCCGTCTGTCTCGGACATCGAAGCCGCACAAAAGGGTTTAGAAAAAATCAAAACAATCTTTACGTCAGGCCAACACAATGTGGTAATCATGGAAGAAGCAAACGTTGCTGCAGGTCTCGGGCTTCTGTCCCTAAAGGAGATACTGGAAATTATGGCTGAAAAACCCAAGGAAGTTGAACTTGTCATTACAGGACGGGGTGCGGATTCCAAGATCATTGAAAAAGCTGACCTGGTAACCGAAATGAAGGAGGTTAAGCATTATTTTCAAAAGGGTGTCAAGGCTAGAATCGGAATAGAAAAGTAATCTCTATTTCCTCTTTTCAACCCTCATCTAAGAGCTTTATAGCCGATTTAAACTTTTTGCTAATCGACAAGGTCATTTCAGCTGCATCTTCCAGCAATAAAGCAGCCTTGCCCTTGTTTTTCTCTTTTGCTTTTTGAGCCCAATCTCTGTATGTTTGAGCATGATCGTTATTGTGCTTTATCCAGTGTTCAAGTAATTTAACCATTTTTTCATCAAAGGACAAAGCACTCTGTATCTCTTGGTTATGGTGCTGATGGGTCATTGATACATCCCCTTATAATTTGAACACACTTTTGCCTTAAAATATTTTCCTGGCAAGCCGTGCTTTAATGGAGTTCCTAAAATTAAGAATGCAAACATTCAGTTTGTTATTTACTGTCAAAAGATATAACCGTCAAGATATATAAATTATATGAGAAAAGCAGGGTTTCTTTTCGATAAAAAAAATATTGGGATTTTTCTTCTTTTTCTCTTTGGAATCATTTTCGGATGTATGGTGGGTTTTTTTTTCGCCCTGACCAAAGATCTTCCACAAATTCGAAATCTTGAATCTTTCAAGCCGTCTTCCATTACACGAATTTATTCCGCGGATGACGTGCTCCTTGCCGAATTCTTTTTAGAAAAAAGGGATCCCGTGCCGATAGGAATTATTCCCGAGAACCTCAAAAAGGCCTTAATTGTTACTGAAGACAGACGTTTTTATCAGCATAGCGGCATTGATCTGAAAGGAATTTTAAGGGCCATCTTTCGAGATATTAAAGCAGCCAAATTTGTCGAAGGAGCCAGTACCATCACCCAGCAACTCTCCAAAACACTTTTTTTAGAACCGCGTAAAACTTTATTGCGAAAAGCAAAAGAAGCCTTCCTCTCTTTTCAAATAGAGCGTCGATATACAAAAGATGAAATCATGGAACTTTACCTTAATCAGGTATACTTTGGCAGCGGCGCATATGGTGTGGAATCGGCGGCCCGAATGTTTTTTGGCAAAACTGTACGTGATTTAAATCTTGCTGAATGTGCCCTTCTGGCCGGTCTCCCAAAGTCGCCTTCGCGATACTCTCCGTTAATTGATATAGATCTTGCGTTTAAAAGAAGAAATATTGTTTTAAAACAAATGAAAGATACAGGAGTTATTAGTCAGGCTCTTTTGGATATGACAAAAGTAGCGCCTTTGCATCTCACGGAACAAAACAAAAACAGTGTCAAAGCACCTTATTTTATTGAGTTTATTAAATATTTTCTTGAAAACACCATTGGTTCGTCAAGGCTTTATAAAGGCGGTCTTACCGTTGTTACAACACTCGACTTTAAGTTACAAAAGGCTGCGGAACTTGCTGTTGAAAAAGGACTGTCTGCTCTCGAACATAGGATGAAACAACAATATTTAAAGAACCCTGATCCCCAATGCGCACTCGTTTCTCTGGATGTTCAATCGGGTGGAATTCTTGCTATGATCGGCGGAAGGGATTTCTCAAAAACCCCTTTTAACCGGGCAACGATTTCCAGAAGACAACCTGGATCTGCATTTAAACCTATTGTTTATGCTTATGCTATCGAACAGGGTTTCTCACAAAGCAAAATGATTCTCGATGCACCGGTGGCGTTTAAAATTGGGAATCGAAAAAAAGCGTGGCAACCGAAAAATTTTTCCGAAGATTACAAAGGTGAAATGACCCTAAGAACAGCACTGGCGCTTTCTAAAAATATTCCTGCAGTAAGGCTCATCGAGATGTTGGGGCCCTCTTCAGTGGCCAGATTTGCCCATACCCTGGGCATTGAATCTGCACTGTACCCGAATCTTTCCCTGGCACTTGGCACTTCGGAAGTTAAATTGATTAATTTGACAGCAGCATATACGGTTTTTCCGAATAAAGGACAACTCATTGAACCTTACGGAGTCATGGAGGTCGTTGATGGAAACGGACGACTGGTATGGCGAGTAAAACCTCAAAAAAAGGCCGTCATTTCCAGAGAAAGTGCGGCTGTGATCACCGACATGCTCCGCAGCGTCGTTCAAGAAGGCACGGGCAAAAAAGCAATGGTAATTCAGCGCCCTATCGCCGGAAAAACAGGTACCACCAACGAATTCAAAGATGCGCTTTTTATCGGTTTTTCACCATCGATTACCACCGGCGTATGGGTGGGACAAGATAAATTTACGACCATCGGAAAAGGAGAAACAGGGGCAAGAGCAGCGCTGCCAATTTGGATCGAATTCATGAACAAAGCCTTGCGTGACAGACCCATTCAATATTTTGATATTCCAGATGGTGTCGTTAAAATGGACATCGATCCTTCAACCGGCCTTCTTGCACCGGACAACTCTCCAAACGCTGTTAAAGCACTTTTCAAGAAAGGAACAGAACCGAAATCATCACTGTAAAATAACTCATGGCTGTTGACTTTCCATCATGGGTAAAATAAATAATTTGGTAACAGTTTAGCCTTTTTAAAACATTACCGCTTCAGATATAATTAAATTTTTGCTAAAAGACCACGCCAAAGGCGGATAAACCCGTCCAGAGGCCGGCAAACCTCGTGAATTAGGGCTTGTAAATGAAAGAACCTGCCCAGGGGACTATTAATAAAGGTTTCTGCTTTAACAAGGGCTTTCATCCATAACGTTAAATTGCCAATGGTTCTTTCAAAACGACCCCTAATTCACTCGGACAGCTTCCAGCCAAAAATTTAATCATACCTGAAACGCTTCTGAAACGAATCGATCAAAGAAGTGGCAATGTTTTCAAAAGATAATGAGGATGACGATGATTCGAAAAGCCACCATTAAGGATATAAAAGCCATTCATGCACTGCTTCAGCAATATGGCCGCGAAGGCAAACTATTACCCCGACCTTTAAGCGTTCTATATGATCATGTCAGGGATTTCACGGTATATGTTGATGATAAAAACGCCGACGTTTTAGGATGTTGTGCATTGCAGTTTTGTTGGGATGATCTTGCCGAAATACGATCCCTGGCAGTACATCCCAAATATGTGGGAGAAAGAATCGGATCAAAACTTGTGGAACATGTGCTTTCCGAAGCAAAATCTTTTGACATACAAAAAGTATTTGCACTAACTTACCGCCCCAGTTTTTTTAAGCGTTTCGGGTTTCAACAAATAGACCGATCAGAACTTCCCATAAAAATATGGGCGGACTGCATCATGTGTATAAAATTCCCGGATTGTGACGAAATCGCCATGATGAAAAAAATAGGTGAACCCTAAGTATAGATGAGATTCAGAGAAATTGGAGGATATTTCCAGACACCCGGTTTTGGCATAATATGCTGACCGCCAACACTCAGCCAGTTCAAGTCGGGTTTAACATCTCGTAATTTGCCGTCATCAGGCGGCCTGGCATGATTAGTAAAGGCATAAGTGGCTAAAAAAATACAGATTCCGCTGGTTTTTTCCCGGGCAACAACATAATTTTTTTTAAATGTGCGTGCTTTAAGTTTGTTTGCCTCTGCAATCTGTTCCATTTCACGTTCTTTAAATTTCATCAGAACCGCTTTTGAAGCACCTCTTTCGGAAATCCGTATCAATGCTCTCGATTCGCTACTTGATGCATAAACTGTTGAAATACAACCCATTCTTTTTAAATATTGGGAAGCAACAATTGCAGCTGTTCTTCTGCCGCCCACTTCAAATGGAAGGCAATAGTACTCAAAAAACTTTTTCTGAACATCTATGGCATATTTATCTCCCTTTTCATACAAATCCTTTGATATATATCGAAGGCTGCTGGCCAAATCCTCGGCTGCATCTGCAATCGGCCAATCTATTTTCACATGAAAGTGGGACAAGTTGTATCTATTCTTTTTCTTGCTGGATGAATCCCTCTGGATTAAAAGCGCATAATCCACAGGCAGCAAGAGTTTGAGCAATTCGTGGAAATGGGCATAATCCAGATATTTCTGATTTCTATCGAATTTGTTTGCAAGCGGAAGGGGCTGATATCGAAGAAGGTTGGTTTTAGTGGTCCTGTTGGTTCTGAAAAACCTTATATACTTTTTATGAGTTGGTGGAATGGTGTCTTCAACAAAAATCACCAAGAAGGTATTCTGGCAGTCATATTCCACGGCCGGAATTCGCGCCCGAGGCTTCAATTCGCGTTTTTCAACAAATGGATAGGGGATATTTTTGCTATTAAAATTATTATAAGAATCGATCAAGGAGTACTGAAACATCTGTTGATCAAGCTCATCTCTCAACAATTCATAATAAGAACGCCTTAATCTGTTTTCCTGACTCAGTTCTTCTCTTACAGACCAGAATGCCAACCGCCTCTCCTTTCGATATTCTTTGAACGACAGGACTTGCTTTATCTTTTTGAATTTCCTCTTATAATAGCATTGTTTTATAAAAACGTCAACGCCTTACCGCCATCATTTTTCGTTATACTTTTCAAGCCATTGATACAAAGGTTTTTGATATTTATATGCCAAAAAGATTACCATCAGGCAGAGTCCCATTATCACTGCAAACAGTCCGTATTTCTGTTCGAAGATGTATGATCCCTGAAGGCTGAGCATCAATGTCCCCGGCATTCGTCCGATGCCTGTGATTATGAGGAATATCTTTAAGGGCAGTGAACTCAAACCCAAAAATAAACACAGGTAGTCTTTTGGAAAGCCTGGAATGACAAATAGGATAAACAAAACAATAACTCCCTGACGTTGAACAATTTTATCCAAACGATTCAGCTGACGTTCAGGTATCAGTTTCCTTATAAAACGTTTTCCCATAAACCGACCCAGTGTAAAATTGATCCACGATCCTATTGTCAGTCCGATGCTCGAATATATAAAACCTTTAGCTGTTCCGAATAAAAAGCCTCCGATGAACCCAGTGGTTTCGCCCGGGAAAGGTGCGAAAAGTACTTGTAGAATCTGAATAAAGATGAAAATTGCAGGTGCACCTTGACCAAACGAAGCGACAAGCGTTTTAACCTGCTCTCTATCCGCAAAAAGATGGTAGTAGTAGGTGATCTTTTCCCATAAATATTGATGATACACATATCCTAAAAAGATAAAAAAACAAACAACCACAACTGCAATGGGTATTCGATAAATATGTTTATTTGTGGATGTAAAATTTTTTGTCAAAGTAATAATTACCGTGAGTCAACGACCTGGTGTCCATCCATGAATTCAAAATGGACACTACCTAAGTGTCCAATGCGGCCACAGCCGGAAGGGTCTTCCCCTCTAAAAGTGCAAGAAAGGCTCCGCCACCCGTAGAAATATAGGTTATTCTTTCGGCTTCACCGCTTTTATGGACAGCAACATCTGTATCTCCTCCACCGACAATTGAAAGTGCATGGGAATCAGCAACACTACGAACCATAGCGATGGTTCCTCGACTAAATGCATCTATTTCAAATACACCCAAGGGGCCGTTCCAGAGAATGGTTTTGGCATCATATAATGCTTCGGAATAGAGCAAAACTGAAGCAGGACCGATGTCCAGCACCATCCAATCATTAGGAATTTCTTGTATGGGTACAATCTTGATATTCGCTTTGGAATCCATGCGGTCTGCTACAACCGCATCCACCGGCAGATAAAACTTTATCCCATTTTTAGTTGCTTTTTTTATTATCGAATCGGCCGTTTCAACAAGATCTATTTCTACCATTGATTTTCCCATGTTCCAGCCCCTGCTTTTCAGAAAAGTGTTTGCCATGGCTCCGCCGATAATGAATTTATCAACATGATGCAACATGTTTTCAAATGCCCCGATTTTACTTGACACCTTTGCGCCGCCGACAATGGCAACCAGAGGACGCCGGGGATCAGTCATTGCCTTTTGAAAATATTCAAGTTCCTTTTGAAGCAGAAAACCTGCGCCGAAAATCGGTGCATATTTTGTTATTGCCACAACCGACGCATTCAAACGATGAGATACGGCAAAAGCGTCATTTATATAGACATCACAAAGTTTGCCCAGTTGTTTCGCAAATGCATTGTCATTTTTCTGTTCCTCAGGGTGGAATCTTAAATTCTCCAAAAGCACCACGTCGCCTTTTTTCATTTTTTTTACCAACTTTTCTACTTCGGGACCGATGCAGTCTTTTGCCATGATAACCTTTGTTTTTAAAAGCCTTCCCAAACGCTTTGCTACGGGAGAAAGGCTCATTTTGGGGGTTCTTTTTCCATCGGGTCTCCCCAGGTGTGATGCAATGATAAGCTTTGAATCATTATCCAGAATGTATCTTAAGGTGGGTAATACGGCCTGAATCCGTGTATCATCCGTTATGTTTTGTTGTTCGTCCAAGGGAACGTTAAAATCGACCCTGACAAAAACTTTTTTCCCCGCAATATCTATTTCCTTAATGGTTTTCATCGCTCCCTCCTTTGATGCACCCCTTTATTCCTTTTTTTTAACCTACGTTTGAGTTCTTTTTTCTTTGACCATCTTTCTAAAAAGCTCATCATACCGGAATCATATGCTCGGTCTACAATTTCTTCTCGAACCTTCACGCCACCGGCACCTTCCATGGCTGATCGTAAACACTCTGTTTTGTGCAAACATTCAAGACACGCTTCTGGTGTAGTTCTAAACCCTTCTTTGGTTTTTGGAAAAACAGTCT
>WOR8_10006146_pt1 | contig 11546 bp, 11 predicted proteins | sample DeeMarSeWOR38_10_FD_19890 | JGI IMG/M metagenome (IMG submission 19890) | reverse complement strand
ACTCCCAGACCATTTTGGCCAATTGCCCTGTTGATTGACTGATCTTCGGCAAGAACCGCATCGGCCTGCTGACGAAGCAGATCCTTCAGTTCTTCCACTGAAGCCTGGGGGTGCTGCCTCAGTACCTCTTGCATGCTCTCAATGGCCCAGAAAAGATTGCTGGCAGTGGGTCTGGCACCGGCCATTTGCTCGCAGACTCGCTGGAAGTGTTTCTCAAACGTTACACGATTCTGGCTCTTGATCCTGCGGGCCCCAAGGGAGAGTCCCATGGCTGCTGCCACGCCGATGGCAGGTGCGCCGCGGATAACCATCTTACGAATGGCATCAACGACCTGAGCAGAAGTTTTGCACACCACATAGCTTTCTTTGAAAGGAAGCTTACGCTGGTCTATCATGACCACATGATCATTTTGCCAAGCAATCGTAGGTATCATTGGGTTTCAACTCCGATCTAAAAGATTTCGAAAGGCTGTGTGGCTTTGTTGCTGGCGGTCGAGGCTGACTGATGCGGAGCAAGATGGGATCAAAGTCTGGATTGATGAGGGTGAAACCGGGATATAAATCCCCCTGTGGAGGTTGCCCGACAACGTCATTCTGAGGCGTCAGCCGAAGAATCTCGAAAGTGTAAATACCTGAGAAGATGAGATTCTTCGCTTCGCTCAGAATGACAAGGGCAGGCATTAGAGGGGTTGTCGGACAGCCTCGTAGGGGGGATTTTAAAGGTAACATCACTGTGGTCCTCCCTTCAACTTCTCCCTGAGGACCTCATTGACTAGCTTGGGGTTGGCCTTACCCTGGGTCTGTTTCATAACCTGACCAACAAAAAAACCCAGGAGCTTTTCTTTTCCGGCTCGATATTCGTCAACTTGGTTGGGGTGAGCAGCCAAGATGGTGTCAATAACCTCGCCAATCTCGCCTTCATCGGTTACCTGTTTTAGTCCCTTTTCGGCCACAATAATCTCTGGGTCTTTGCCGGTACCGTACATCTCCTCGAAAACAGTCTTAGCGATTTTGCCGCTGATCACGTTCTCTTCCATCATTATGAGGAGATCGGCAAGCGCCTCCGGTGTTACGGGGCATTGGTTGATTTCTCGGTCGTCACGGTTCAACTCTCTGAGCAGTTCCGCCATGATCCAGTTGCTCACCTTTTTGGGCTGAGAAAAACGGGCGACACAGGCCTCAAAGTAAGCGGCAAGTTCTTTGTTGCCGGTGAGCACAACTGCATCCTGTTCCGGCAACCCATATTCGTTTATGAACCGCGCTTTCTTGACATCAGGTAATTCAGGCAGTTCCAACCGGACCCCTTCTATCCACTCATCGTCCACCACCACTGGCACCAAATCGGGGTCTGGGAAATAACGGTAATCATGCGCTTCTTCTTTGCCGCGCATGCCATGGGTTACGCTTTTATCGCTGTCCCACAACCTGGTTTCCTGAACAATGGTACCCCCTTGTTCAAGAATGGCGTGTTGCCGTTTGATTTCATATTGGAGAGCACGCTGGACGAAGCGGAAAGAGTTCATGTTTTTCACTTCGGTCTTGACGCCTAAGCCTTCTGAACCCACCGGACGCAAGGAAATGTTAGCGTCACAGCGGAAGCTGCCCTCTTCCATGTTGCCGTCGCAGATATCCAGGTAACGGACTATATCCCGTAGTTTCTTCAAATAACTGGAGGCCTCCTCCGGAGTCCTCAGATCCGGTTCGGAGACGATTTCGATAAGTGGCACGCCCGTACGGTTGAAGTCGACGTAACTGAGTGGCTGGGTTGCATCATGGATAAGTTTGCCGGCGTCTTCTTCCAAATGGATGCGGGTAATCCCAATACGCTTGCCCTCACCGTTTGCTTCAATATCTATCCAACCATGCTCGGCCACGGGCAGTTCGTACTGTGAGATCTGATAGCCCTTGGGTAGGTCAGGATAAAAGTAATTTTTCCTGGCGAACCTGCTACTGGGGGCAATCTTGCAGTGGGTGGCCAGGGCCAGCCTGAGGGTGTACTCCACCACCTTTCGATTGAGAACCGGGAGCACGCCGGGCATACCCAGGCAAACAGGGCAGGTGTGGGTATTGGGGGCTGCGCCGAACTTGGTAGAACAACCGCAAAAGATCTTGCTGTCTGTGAGTAATTGGGCGTGAACCTCCAGGCCAATTACTGCTTCGTATTGCATGATACTTCCTGTTGAATATCCGGGCTAGATGGATTCCTATAACACCAAAGGGGGTGAAAGGGCAAGCTTTCGCTGGTAGTCTAGGCGGAGATATAAGATTGTAGATTATAGATTGTAGATTTTAGATTGGGGATTTAACTCGTCCTCGTTCTTGACATGTAGAAGAGGAATTTGATGGAAATTACAAATCGCAATGACTAAGGTTTCAGTGTTCAGGTTTCAGCTTTTTAGTTTTTCTTCCCTGACACCCGACACCTGAAACCCTGAGATTTGGTGCGTGGAGATTCAAAATTACAGATTGTAGATTGAAGAGAAGGAGTGTTACTGGCTGTGGGGGCGGCTTTCCCCGCCCTGAGCTGGTCGAAGGGTAGCCGCGATTAGGACTATCCATATTTTACGATCGCAAAGATTGAACCCCTAGTGTACTCGTTTTTCATTAGGCCGCTTCCCTTGCGGCGATTTTTTCCAGGGCCTCTTCCGCTTTTTGCTTCCACGGGCTGCCTTTCTGCTTATTTAATTTCTGGAGGAGCTTACGGGATTGGGTGGTGCCGATATTACCTAAAGTTTCGCAACATGCGACTATTACCTCCGGGCTGATGGCTTTCAATTTTCCTGTTGTAAACTTAAGGCGTCCCGGACTAAGCCTGCGGTCCAATAGTTCCAAGAGGAAATCCTCAAGCAACCCTATCCCTGGCCGTTCGATATTGCCAAAAAAACCAAGGGCCCTGAAAAGGCACGCTTCCAGTTTTCCTCTTTTATCAGAGGGGAAATCTTCCGGCTTTTCTAGCATAGCAAGGAACTTTCCCAGAGCACTTTCGCTTTTTGCTCTTGCCAGACACAGAATCGCCTCTTTCTGGACGCCTATGTCGCTATCATTGAGGAGGTCTAGGTATAACGCCTTGCCCTCAGCCCCTTTGATTCGGAAATATACCTTTAACGCTTCCACCTTCAGGTACGGGTTTTCATGACTGAGATATCCCAGGACAGTGTTAGCCAGGGGTTGCATCCACTCACCGGGCTCAACCTCGTCCAGTATCCGGAGGATGTCCATTATGGTTCTTGTTTCGCTTCCCTTCTCGTTTAGCTTGTTGAAAAGTAAATTGAGGGCTGTGGGGTCGATCTGGACGATTATCTCGCAACCACTTTTTCGAACCAAGTGGTCGTTGCTTCTAACCAAAATGGAGATAAGTTGAGGCAAGAATCTCGTGCCAAGTTTAAGAAAGATGGGAGCGAGGGCCTGACATAGATCCTTTTTGCCGAGGAGGAATTTCCTCTTCAACCCCACCCCACTCTCCCCTTTGCCGATTTCGTCTAGAATTTGCCCTGCACAGACAGAGCGGTCCTTGTTCTCTTTAGAGTGGCGATCAAGGATGATTATGATCTTTAGGATTGCATCATACTCGTCGCGGCTTATTAATTCAGGAATAATTGTCTCTACGGCTCGAGCCACTCGCAGATATTTTTCACTGTCTTCAATTTTGTCGAAATGGATGAAAAAAGATTTGCTTTCCTCCAGGATTTTTTTGGTAAGTCGTTCCAGCCCGATCTTACTCTGAACGGACTTTGGAAGATGTTCAGCTGAGATCAGGTTGTGTTTGACATACTCTACCAGAATGGAATCTTTTTCCTTGATTTCCCTCAAATTGAGGGTAGAGGTGAACTGTTTTGCCAGTCTTGCCATTTTTTCTTGAGCACGTTCTGTGTCTTCGCGACCAGGGGTCAGTTCTAGTGGTACTTTGGCTACCTTGACGAGAAGATCGTCGGATAGACAGCCGATTATTTCTTGGTCAATGTCGGATTCTAAAAATTCTTCGGTCTCAGCCAGATCACTGTTTGTCAAGACCGAGTATATGGCTTCGGCGTTTCGGAAGGGTCTGAACACGTCTTGAACGATTTGTCTTCTAACTTTCTTCATCTCCTCCGAGTCCAAATCCATATAAAGCGGTACCATGCTGAAGTCTTTCCTGAGACGAGTAAGGGCGATTTGAGATCGCCAATGGATGTTCCGTTCCTTGGCAAGGAGTTCTTCATTGTAAATGTATGAAATGTTGAAAATTCCTCTCTCTTGCAGGGTTGTACTGAATCGTTCCTTATCCTCCTTTTCTTGGGTGTCGACGAAAGTTGGTTCGCCCATAAGATCGACAAAGTTGGTAAATTCCGTCCGGGTCATGGCATTTTTTAGGGTCAGACTAAGAAGGTCTTTATCCTCGAGGAATTTGGCGAATCTGGGGACGTACATCTCTGCCATACCAGCGATCATCAAGCTGTTTAAGTCTTGAACTTCAGGCAATACTCCTTCGATCAAGATATTTTTCCCCCCGGGCTCATCTCTAACCATGAAGGTCAACTCGTTCCTCTCCCCGAAGAGGTTTTGAAAGTCTTCGTAGAGTCCCACCTTGGCTTTTTGTGATTCGGGATGATCGGCAGTGTAATAACCAGTGCGCAGGAAGGCTTGAATTAAAACGAGGAGAAATTCCGACAGCTTGACCTTGATCTCAGCGTTAGGGTCATCTGCTAATTGTTGGCTGCGGAGAAAAATGTCTGTGTCTGACAGGGTCTTCTTCATTGGAACCCACTAAAGAAAGAGAAACACAAACTCGGACCACTCAACTGTACCGCCATACCAGTACAAAAAAGTCCTTAACCCTTCTCTCACTAACTGGCGGTATTATTCTCTATCAGTAGCAAAGACTTGGGCTAAGATTGATTCTTCAGTCCAATGGCAACCGGAATTCTTTGGCCAAGTCTTGAGCCATTAATTTAACTCGAAGATAATTTCTGCAATAGATATGCCATAATGGAAGTCGCGCAAGAAATGTACTCAAAGTTCGAAAGGTTGATATACTGCACTGAACAGAAATCACCATTTTTTACCCAAAACTTACCGGGTAACTTTTGGGTAAATTTACCCATTTCTGACCCGGTAACAAATGGGTAAGTATGTCAGGAGATTGTTATGGAGCGATTGTTTTTCGTGTTGGCAACTGCCTTGGCGGGTCTTGCTGTGGTCTTGGGGGCATTTGGAGCACACAAACTTAAGGGCAGAATAGATCCTGAGCTCCTGGTTACTTTTGAAATCGGGGTGCGCTACCAGATGTACCATGCCCTGGCCTTGCTTGCCATGGCCAGGACAAGGTTGGCCGGTGCCAGACTGCAACTGGCTTCAGGGTGGCTGTTCCTGGCCGGAATAGGTCTGTTTTCAGGCAGCCTATATGTGCTGACTCTTACGGGAGAGCGTTGGCTTGGTGCCATCACGCCCCTGGGTGGACTGGCATTTATCGTGGGCTGGATTTGTTTGGCCCTGGCCGGCTGGAGAAAACAAACAGGACAATGAGAAGAAAGAATACTGTTTTGCTAACTCGGTGCTGAATCAGTCAATATTTTGCGTGCGAGCAGTAAATTCGTCATTCCGGAAGTCGCGAAGCGACTATCCGGAATCTAGGAAAAACAAGACTTTACTGGATGCCGGATTTCGACTTCGTCTCGTCCGGTATGACGTTTGCGGCCGTGTGCAGACTTTTTGGGCTAGTCAGGGCCCTTGGTCAATTCCAGACAGTTTGAGCATCAAAGCCAGGAATTTGTCCGGATTTTTAAAACCACCCAGTTCGGCATAGAAGATTTCGTTGCTCCCATCGCCATCGATCCTGACCCCAATAAAGTAAGGCGCTTTTAGGTTGCCGAGTGCCTGGTGAATGGACTTGTCCTCGTCTGGAAAGAGAGGGAAGGGGACCTTATACTTCTTTTTGAAGTACTCCACATCAGCAGGGGTATTGCCAATGGCAAGGCCGATCATCTTGATTTTGTCTTTAAGGTTTTGCTGTTCAATATCACGATACAGTTCGTTCACCCGGAACGCTTCTTTACGGCAAATCGGTCAGTACCTGCTAAACACCTGTAAAATGACAACCTGAGCCTTGACCTGGGGAATGGTGAACTTGCCGCTATCGGCAAGCCCCAAATATTTTCTAGCCGCCGCGTCTTCAGGCACGGCAAGATAAATTGTTGGCAACACGTTACCCTTAGCAACCGGGTTAGTCGCGGCCAGGGCCTGATAACGCACCAGAGCCAGGCAAGCAAAAAAGATCAAGAGAAGAAAGAGAAAACCTTTCACCTGCTTGTTCATTTTAGTATTCCTCCAAGGGATTCCGCTGGATAGAACCGGCCAGTAAAGATGTTCTCAATAGCCAGGTTGTGCGGGATGATAGCAGTGATTTTCCCAGTCCCACCTTTGCTATCGGGGCCTATAAGTATAACACATGTAGCCTGGGGTTCCCATGGGCCCCGGCTTCTAAATTAGTGATATCCTATCTTTTTTGGTTCACTGTATGTACTTTATGGTTCCCAGGCTTCCGTCTTGGATTTAGACCAATATCTATCTGATGTCATTGTATTTTGTCAATAGTAAAATTTTTTTTGAAAAAAAATTATTGACAAAAACTGGTGTTTACCTTTAATATTTTTCACACTATGAACGATTATGGAACCGAATCAGTAGATGATTTCCTTGGTTATCAGAGCCAGAGGCTGCAGGACCTCATTGAAGAGGTTGTCCACTACTGCAAAGAGCGGACAGTGTTTCTGTCAAAAAAATTCGATATTCCTGAGGCGGAATTGCGTTGTTTGATGTTATTTGGGGAGGAAAGGTACCTCACAGCCAAAGGTATATCGCAAAAATTGGATGTGGCCAAGAGTCGGGTAACTAAGATCATTAATGGCTTGATGCAAAAAAGGCTGGTGGAAAGCACTGACGATCCCAATGACGCCAGGGTTAAACTAATCGGCCTAACTCAAGAGGGGCAGAGGAAATCAAAAGAGTTGGGCGCAATGGTTACAGACCTTCATCAAAGACTATTGTTAGAATTCGAGCCTGAACAGCGCAAGATGGTCATCTCCTGCCTAGAAGTGCTCCGATCGAGCATGGAAGCAGTTAAAAATCAGTTCGTGTAAAGACATTATCTGTAGAGGATTTGTCAGAGGGGTGGTTCATACATTGGCTTATGTTTTAACCAGGAATTCACTGTTGAGGTAGTTTTGGCCCGGTTCTGAATCTCTTGATCGTCACCTTCCCGCGGAAACCATAAAAGATCCTGTTACTTCCTCAACAAAAGCAGATCCGGCAGAAATTCTAAGAACATATAGCAAGCTCTTTACTGAGAAAGAGCTTGTGCCCACATAAATTTTCCTGGAATAAAGTCAATGCCATGAACCTTTGTCACGCCTGATGCCAGGCAATAGGTTGTCAGCCACAGGTTCCGAATAACTGTTGCTTGAGGTGAAATAATTGGAGTGCAAAGGGGGTGAGAAATTTTATTTAATGTTTTTGGATAGAACTGACTATTTTGGTCAAAACGAAGAAAGGAGTGATTCATGCGAAAGCTATTAGCGGTATTGATCGTTCTAACAGTAATTGCCACCTTGTCGCCTGCGGCTTTTGCCACCAACGGCACCCTGTTGATCGGCGTTGGTCCAATTTCAAGGTCGATGGGTGGTACCGGCGTAGCTGCGCCCCAGGATGCCATCGGTGCGGTCTTTGCCAACCCGGCGGCCATGTGCTTTGGTCCCTACTGCCCCAGTTCGCAGTTCGACTTTGCCGGCACCTTGTTCATGCCCGAGCAAAAAGCGAAAATAACGGCTTCGGGGCAGACGTTCTCGGCAGAAAGTCATGATCAAAATTACGCCATCCCGGCCATAGGTTTCTCCGTTCCCATAGGGGAGGCTGAGTCGAGGTTGAGATTCGGTCTTTCTGCGTATGGCATATCAGGTTTGGGAGTAGACTACAGGGATGCAAATATTGACCGGCCTGACTACTATCCTCTTCCTTCTCCGCCTTTTCCTGAAGACTCGGCTCCGCTTGCCGCAGGAACGTACACCAATCTACAATTAATGAAGTTCGCCCCCACCATTGGCTGGCAGGCCACGAACCAGCTTTCAGTGGGTGCCTCAGTTCACATTAACTATACAACCCTCGATTTGGGAGACGGTAGTTCCGCCGCCTACTCGTATGGTGTGCAACTCGGAGCGCTCTACAAGCCCCTGGACCAGTTGTCCCTTGGTTTGACCTACGTCTCCCCTCAAGAGGCAAAATATAACAATGTTGCCGACCTGGATGGAGACGGCGCCAGAGATAATCTGAAACTTGAACAGCCACAGCAGGTCGCGCTCGGCGTTGCCTACGAGTTCCTGAAGCCCGGGATACTGCTGGAGGCCAATGGCAGGTGGATAAATTGGTCCGATGCCAAAGGCTTCGAGGACTTTGACTGGAAAGACCAGTACGTTATTGCCGTTGGTGGGCAGTGGGAAGCCATTGACCACTTGTTTGTCAGATTAGGCTACAACTACGCCAAAAACCCCGTTGACGAGCACAATGGCTGGAATGGTAATTTCTTTCTGCCGGGGGGGCCAAACACAGTGGATGTCCAGGGCAAAAACGTGCCGGTCTATTTTTATGAGACCCTGAGAATGGTCGGCTTCCCAGCCTTCGTGGAACACCACATCACCACCGGCATAGGGTATGAATTCGGTGAGAATCTGATTATCAATCTGTCCTATGTGCACGCGTTTGAAAATTCCATGACGGAAACCGGTTTCGCCGCAGACGGCAGCGATGCCAAGATTGAGTCTAAGCTCTACGAAGACAGTCTCAGTTTCTCCTTTTCATGGAGATTCTAACCGAATTGGCTGAACTCCCTTTTGGCTCAGCGCTCAAGGTTTTTCATGTTACAATTTGCAGAGCCGAAGGGGTTTTCGAGATAAAATCCTATCCGGGAACTGTTATTTCGTTCCCCAACATTATGGTTACCTTCCTGTAGGTATAAGGAGAAAAATCAATGGCTGAAGAAAAAGAAAAAGCTGGTTTTATTTGTGTGAAGGATACTTTAGATGGAGCTTACCCCTCCCTGGTGCTGGGGATCAATGCCGCGCGCCAGGGTATGGAGAGTAAGATTTTCTACTCATTTATGGGGCTAAACCTGGTACTCAAAGGTGGCGCTGAGAGGGCCAAGTTCATCCCGCCTGGTGTGATGGGAGCCATCCCGGGGATGTCAACTGTCGCCACTGGAATGATGAAAAAGAAAATCGACAAGGCCAACATCCCCAGCCTGGCTGAACTCCAGGAGGTGGCCCAGTTGGAAGGCGTCGAACTCATTGCCTGCAAGATGACCATTGACATGATGGAAATCGATGAGGATAAGCTCATTGATGGCGCAATAGTGTGGAACGCGGAAGAGTTTCTGATCTACGCTAAGGATTGCAAGGTCTGCCTGTTCACCTAGTAGAGGATCAATTGAAGCTCCCTGCAGTCCCGCCCACTGAGGGGGAAGGGATAATGCGCTGACTGAAGCATTTTCAAGAAAAGATGCGATTGACAGTTTCTAAATCCCCCTCGGCAGGCTGTCCGACAACGTAATTCTGAAGCGCAAGCCGAAGAATCTCGGAAGCGTAAGTGCGTGAGACTATGAGATTCTTCGCTTCGCTCAGAATGACAGACGCAGGCATTTGAAGGGTTGTCGGACAGCCTCTCTGTCCCCCTTTAGAAAAGGGGGATGACTATTAAATGATTCCAGCAAGTTTTCCCTTTTGGCAAAGGGGGAAGATGACTTGTTTACAGTTTTGATAATCCCCTTAATGCCCCCCTTTCGTAAAGGGGGGTTGGGGGGATTTTTTCCCGTCCGCTCACAGGCCAAGTACGCTTTATTCCTCCCATCCAGGTCCCTACCAGATAACCTGCCGTGGCTACTCAATAACTAATACCGCCGACCCGGTGGTCTTTCTTCCTTCCAGATCGCGGTGGGCCCGGGCAGCCTCAGCCAGAGGATAGGTTTGGTGGACCTTGATTGTGACAGCTCCCTTTTCCACCACTTCGAATAAATCATGGGCGTGGGCTAGCAAATCCTGCCGTTCTGCTGTATAGGCCATCAAGCTCGGTCGGGTGAGAAACAAGGAGCCCTTGGCGGCGAGGATTCCAATGTCCAGCGGCTCAATTGGCCCGGAAGCTTGGCCGAAACTGACCACCATCCCCATAGGACGTAAGCAATCCAGCGATTGCATAAAAGTGTCCTGCCCGATCGAGTCATAAACCACATCCACCCCCCGCCCCTGGGTAATCTCTTTGACGCGTGAGACGAAATCCTCTTCTCGGTACCTGATGGGAAAGTCGCAGCCGTGACTCCCGGCGAGTTCAGCCTTTTCGGCGGATCCCACGGTGCCGATTACAGTGGCGCCAAGGTGCTTGGCCCATTGGCAAACAATTAAACCGACTCCTCCGGCAGCAGCGTGAATCAGAATAGTGTCACCCGCTTTTACCTCATAGCAGCCCTTCAGAAGGTATCGCGCCGTCATGCCTTGTAGCATCATGGCTGCGCCTTGGTGAGTTGAAATGGAATCAGGAAGCTTAACGAGGCGGTGTCCAGGCATGATCCTGGATTGGGCGTAAGCGCCTGGGGGTAAGCCCGCATAAGCAACGCGGTCGCCAACTGTCACCTCGCTCACACCTTCACCAATGGCCTCAATAACGCCGGCTCCTTCCATTCCCGGGATTCCCGGGAGGGAGGGCAGGGGATAAAGGCCGCTGCGGTGATAAACATCAATATAGTTCAGCCCTACAGCCTCATGACGAACAAGAGCTTCGCCCGGTCCTGGCTGGCCCGGATCATAATCCTCCCAAAGCAAAACCTCAGGACCGCCTGTTTCGTACATTCTTATCGCCTTTGCCATAACATCTCCTTTTCACTTTCTTGGTTAGGTATTCAAAATGAGAAGTGTAAGCAATCAGGTTTTTCCGAATCTGGTGCTGATTTCTTTAACGAAACCTAAGCACTCAGCAAACAGGTGTCAAAACTGATACAGTTATTCAATTATCATCAGATTTATGAGGAGCAGGCAAGGTGAACCGAAAGATGAGCACAAATAAAAGTGCTAGAATCCCGATGAGTCCGAGCCACCGAATCCCGTCCGTGCTGGCAAGGCTGGAATCTGCTACGAAAGCAGCATAGGAATCGGTGCTCGAAGGATGAAGATAAAAGAAAAAGCTGGGATCAAGTCTAAGAGCCTCGTTAAGATCGGCATAAGCTAGTTCATATTTGCCCAACTTGCTGTATGCTTTTGCCCTGGTCGTATAGGCACGGCTGGTGACTTTGCTTGTTACCGGCGAGTTTAATGGCCCTGGTGGAGTCTTGAATAGCCTCAGCAGCCATTCCCTTGAGTCTGTTGGCCTCCCCTCGATAAATGACCTGGTGTGACAACATAACACACCGGAGAGCCAAGGGCCTCTGGACTGGCGTGCTGCCGCTAACTTGCTCCGCCTGACATGCCTGATAAAGCTAGAGGAGCAAAGGGCTGCAGCTTTAGTTGCGGATAAGTTGGAACGTACATGGTGCATGT
>WOR8_10008262_pt1 | contig 11548 bp, 13 predicted proteins | sample DeeMarSeWOR38_10_FD_19890 | JGI IMG/M metagenome (IMG submission 19890) | reverse complement strand
GTGCGCAACAAAGGCTATGTTCATCGCATTCGCAGACGCATTTTGCCCAACGGTCAAATCCGATATTACGAAGTCAGCGTCTATCCCATCTGGGAAAAAGACGGCAAGATCACCAAGTTCGTTCACATCAGTCGCGATATCACGCAACAGAAAAGAGAAGAGGAGGAAATCACCCGCCGTTTGGAGCAAATGGTTGATGAGCGCACCCAGCAACTCAAGGAAACCCACAAAAAGCTGATCCACCAGGACAAAATGGCCTCTTTGGGCAAACTGTCGGCCTCAGTGGTTCATGAAATCAACAACCCCATTGCCGGTATTCTCAATTTGATCATGTTGATGAAACGCATTGTTGAGGAAGATACCATCAACACCGCACAAATTGATCAGTTCAACCAATATTTGACCTTAATGGAAACCGAAACACGGCGCACCAGCCGGATCGTGTCCAACCTTCTGGCCTTCGCACGCCAGTCCAAATTGGAGCTCAAAAGCGTCAATCTCAACCGGCTGATCGAAAAGACATTGTTTTTAAACGCAAACTTGCTCAAAATCAGCAGCGTCAAAGTGGAAACCCGTCTCGATCCGGACCTGCCGGATATGATCGGCTCTGAAGATCAGCTCCAGCAAGTGTTCATGAATCTGGTGTCTAATGCCGCCGAGGCCATGGAATCCAAAGGGGGCGGGCGATTGTTGATTGAAACCCAGCACTCGCTGCGCGAGGACAAATTACTGGTCGATTTTAAAGACACGGGTGTCGGCGTTCCGGAAAAAGATTTATCAAAACTGTTTGAGCCCTTTTATACCACCAAAAAAAAGGGCAAGGGCGTGGGACTGGGTTTGTCGGTGGCCTACGGAATTATACAGGAACACGGCGGCTCCATTTACGTGGAATCACATGCCGGTGAAGGCACCCATTTTAATGTCAAATTGCCATTAAAGCCGGTCGAGGTAAAACTTGAAGCGCAGGGAGGTCTCAGTGAGCAACGTTAAGATCCTGATTGTCGATGATGAATTGATTATGCGCGAATCTCTGGCGGGCTGGCTGGAACGCGACGGCCATGCTGTCCAGTCCGCCGCCAGCGGGGAAGAAGCCCTCGATAAAATCAAAGAAACCCATTTTGACATTTTGCTGGTAGATATCAAAATGGAAGGCATCAGCGGTCTGGATGTGTTGCGCAGAGTCAAGGAAACCGACCCGGATTCCGAAGTCGTTATGATCACCGCCTATGGTTCCATCCCTTCGGCAATTGAGGCCATGAAAGACGGTGCCTTTGACTATATGCTCAAACCATTTGACCCCAACGAACTGGGTGTGCTGATCGAAAAGATCATCCAACACCAGGAGCAGGCGCGTGAAAATATCTATCTCAAAGAGCAATACAAGGATCGCACCCGCTTTGAAAGCATGATCGGCCAATCCGAACCCATGCAGAAGATTTTTGATCTCATTTGCGACGTGGCGCCCATGGGCTCAACCGTCCTCATCACCGGCGAGACCGGCACCGGAAAGGGTCTGGCGGCCAAAGCCATTCATACCAACAGCTCCCGCCGCAACGGCCCGTTTGTGACGGTCAATTGCGGCGCCGTCCCGGAGCATTTGATGGAAAGTGAATTGTTCGGGCATCAAAAAGGCGCCTTCACCGATGCCAAAGAGACCAAAAAAGGCCGGCTGGAGCTGGCCCATGGTGGCACCCTGTTTTTGGACGAAATCGGAGAAATCAGCATGCGGATGCAAATCGACCTGCTGCGGGTATTGGAAGATCGCGTATTTTACCGCGTGGGGGGCACTCAGCCCATTGAGGCTGATTTCAGAGTCATCGCGGCCACCAATCCTTTAAGCCAGCGAAAAGAAGATATCCCGCTTCTGGCAGATCATTTTTTGTATCGATTTTCCCAGGAGACCAATAAACCCATCGACAACATCAGCCGCGAAGCCATGGATGAAATGATGATTTACGATTGGCCAGGAAATATTCGGGAGCTGGAAAATGCCATCGAGCGGGCTGTTGTGGTGGGTCGGCAGCGTGAAATCTTACCTGAGGATTTGCCCATTTTCTGCCATGAGCCCGCACCACAGATAAGAGCCCATTCGCTCAAGGATGTCGAAAAGACCCACATCCAACAGGTGCTGATCGAAAACCAATGGAACATCGCCAGAAGTGCCAAAATCCTGGGAATCGACCGCTCGACTCTCTATAGCAAAATCAAACGGTATGATATTGAAAAGATAACTTGACGCCCTTATCTCCACATACCATTGCCATTTCCCCCATCGGAGACTTTACACCCGAGTTGTTGGATCGTGTCAGAGCAGAAATTGAGCGCATTTACGGGTTCCCAACTGAAGTACGGTTCCTCTTAGAGGACCTAGAATTTGCGTTTCATCCCAATCGCAATCAATATCACTCCACCCCTATCCTGGAACAATTGGCCCGTAAAACCCCACCAGACGCTCTTAAAGTGCTGGCGCTGGTTCAGGTGGACCTCTTCATTCCGATTTTAACCCATGTCTACGGTGAGGCGCAGCTGGGCGGCAAGGCCTGCATGATCTCCACCATTCGGCTCACTGAAGGCCACCGTTCCTTGGACACCCAGGAGCCGTATTTGAGCCGCATCATCAAAGAAGCCATTCACGAGCTGGGCCATACGTTCAAATTGCGCCATTGCCGGGAACATACCTGTCTGATGCATTACTGCCGCAACGAGGGCGATGTCGACCGTAAATCGGATCAGCTATGCCGTTATTGCAAAGTTTTACTGGACGATGAAGTCAAGCGATTGCAAAAATGATGCACATCGGCAGCATCTGTCGTCTTGGAAAGGATTGCCGCCAATAGGCTATATTGCTGTTGACGGTCGGGACACTCACCCGTTGATTACGCTCGAGGTTGCACGACATTTTCACAGTGAAAATATCGAAGTAAAAAAGGGATTAAAGCTTCTGCTTTAATCCCTTTTAACAATTTTTATGGTCTGGATAATAAGCTTTTACCAGCTGTCTTTAGAAAATGGCTAAGAATACATCAGGTGCGTAAAAACAACCGGGTCAGCTTTTGCCAGCCAAGCTGTGGCAGGTTGCCGAATATATCATCACCCAGGTAACCACCGTCGGTGGCCAGCGGGCCGGCGGTTTCCTCAATCACTTCGTAAAGACGATTGACTTCCTCGTCTAAGTATTCGCTGGCTTGGTCACCAATCATCAGGTTTTTAAGGTCCTGCCGCAGGTTGGTACAGTGCAGGCGCAAAATCCAGCTCTCACTGTAAGCGTCTTCGGAGCCCCGGCTACCGCGTTCGCGCAATGCCGGGTTAATATCGGTGACCACACCGCTAACCGGAGATAGTAAGTTGGCGTTGTTTCCCTCGCGCCGTAAAGAAATGTCATCTCGTCCTTGCTCTAGCTGCTTTCCCATCAGGGGAGCTTCAATTTGATCCAGCGGTCCGAAAAGACGCATGGCGAAATCATCCAGGCCGACGCGTACGGTCGATCCTTCCTCGATTTTTACCCAGGTGTGTCCGGGGTGCAGGTAAAATCCGTGTGGAATCTTAAAACCCTTGATGTCTAAAACATCCACCGGCTGAACGACGGCATGAACGGCGAACTGATCATTGAAATACTGATCGAATTCGCAATCGCCGCATTGATAATCATGGGTGCAGGCGCGAAATTCAATATGGCCGATCATATGGTGCAGACAGGGCTGTTTCCAGGCCGGCAGTTCACGTAATTTATCCTTCCAGAAAACAATGCGGCCGCGTTTGCCTATAGGGATCTTGTCTTGTTCTTTGAGGCGTTTGTTTTCCGCAGCCACGCGACGCATGGCCCGGTCATAGGCACAGGCCGCACACTGGTATTCGAGCCGGCAAAACTTGTGGGGCACGACATCCGCCTGCATCCAGATACACAGTTGCTCATTTTGTACGGCTTGATTTCTTAATTGCATCGAGTTCATTGTAAGTCCCCGCTACCCCTAAGGGTAAAGTTAATAGTTATTGGTTATTTGTTATTCGAAAGAACCAATAACGAATAACAATTAACGAATAACAAACTACGTTCGCAAGAACTTTTGAGTCAAATTCTTCCAGCCCAGATCCGGCAGATTGCCATAAATATCATCCACCAGGTAGCCGCCATCGGCCGCAAGAGGGCCCGCTACGTCTTCAATCATACCTTCCAGCTCGCTGACCTCTGTGCTCATCCAGCTCAGGCTGTTCTGATCGACCATCAATTGTTTCATGGTGCTCTTGACATCCGGCGTGCGAACCATAAAAAGCCATCCGTCGCCGTAAGGCTCGTGGTTGGCCAGCTTGGGATTTTCCCTGACCTTGGAATTGACCTCCATGATGACGCCATCTATGGGTGACAGCACGTCAGCCAGGTTATCCTTGCGCTTCAGCCCCCAGCCCGCTTTGCTCTGGTCCAGTTCTTTGCCGATCAATGGCAGATCAAGCGCATCGGCTTCTCCCAACACTTTCAGCGCAAAGTCATCCAGACCCACGCGGATATAGCCGCCACTTTCGATGCGGGCCCAGGCATGTCCATTATGGAAATAGTAGCCCATGGGGACATCGAAACCTTTAATCTGTTGCATCTCGCCGGGTATGGCTTTGGTTTTGGTGGTCCAGATATCTTCAAAGTACTGGTCAAAGTCACATTTGCCACATTCATAATCATAGGCGCACATCCGCTTGTCGATGCGGTTGGTCAGGCTGTGACGGCAGACCCGATCCAGATCCGGCCTTTTTTTCATCGCTTCCTGCCAGCTGATTTGCTTGCCCTTGGCCACTTTTAGATCCATGGCATGATCGTATTTACAGCTGGTGCAATCATAGTAGTTGTCACAATTTTTGAATTTGACGACCCCGGTCTGCATCCACAAACAGGGATTGGCGGCCTTGGCTTTCTTATCCGGCTTCACCAGCCAAACCTGGCCGCCGAGGACAGATTCAATCTCTTGTTGCGCCGGGCGGCTGCCTGCCTGTGCCCTTTTATAAGTCGATCCGAATCCCACCTGACTTCGCTGCATGTTTTTCTTTTTCTCAGCCATTTTCGCGCTCCTTTGTTATAATTTTTATGAGTTTACATTGCTATAGAGCAAGCCATGTGCCAATCGACGGAGGCGCCAGGCATAAATTTAATAACACTCTAAAATTATTATATATTTTTAAATAAAAGATTAGATCTCAATATCATTGCCCGCCTATCCGGGTTGTTGCAATATCCAACAGCTGACACCATCAAACAAGCGTTCTGCAACATAAAAACGTAAAAATTCATTAATTTACAATTACTTATAAAGATGTTGGATATTTCAACAGTGGTTTCTTGTTTTTCAACAGCCTGCGAAGCATCTGCCACCTGCCCTGATGCAGGCAAGCTTGACAGCATTCGAGTTGTAATCTTATCCAATTCCTGCTATGAGTCGCAGGGTTGAAATCGTAAAGGTTTACCCGCCATTTTGGGTAAGAATTGAAACTTATTTTACGTATTAAGGATGAAAATTAAAAAATAACCATTATATTAATTCGAAACTAGAAGGCATTTGTGAATTTCAGATTATGGGATCTCATTGATTAGAGATGCCATTGAATTGAAAGGAGAATTTAATGGAATTTGAAAATTTGGAAGCGATCATCGATTTTGCAATTGAAAAGGAGCGTGAGGCGGCAGAATTTTATCAACAAATAAGTGATGATGAGGAAGATTTCTCAGGCTCAAAAAAAATGTTTGCCGAATTTGCCGCAGAAGAAAAAAAGCATGAGAAGATACTGCTGAATTTTAAAACCGGGGGAATATCTAAAAGTTTACAAGAGTATCAGTTAAAATGGATTACCGACATCAAACGCAGCAATTATCTGGTTGATTTGAGCTATGAAAAAGGTATGCCTTACAATGAAATTCTGTTGCTGGCGATGAAACGGGAAGAAAAGGCCCTGAAACTGTATAACGACTTTCTGGAGCAAGCTGACACGGATGAAAGCCAGAAACTGTTTAAAGTCCTTTGCCAGGAAGAGGCCAAGCACAAGCTGGCACTGGAAACCATGTACGATGATTATATGGCTGCAATGGGAGACTAAATTATATTGCGGATTATAGATTGCGAATTGTGGATTATTTTCCGCGATATCGGGTAAAGGATATTCCTTATTTTCACTATCCTGAAAATTAGGTCGCTGGTACATTAAAAAATAAACGCCTGAAGTTATAATCATTTGCTTCAGGCGTCTTTGTTTGTCCCAGGACCGCAGCTTATCAAGATATTTTGCGATAGTTTGAATTCGCGCCTACTGCGCTTTACAGCCTTTGGCATCCCGTGCAGTCTGCAATGAGGTCTTTCAGCTTTTTCCCTAAAGTCGAATAGGAGTAATATTTTTTGGCTGTTTCATAGTTGTGTGTGACCATTTTTTTGCGCAATTTGGGATCAGTCAGCACCTTTCTACACTTGCGAACCGCCTCATCAGTTACATAGCCATCGATTTCGATAACAGAGAATCCCTTGGGTTTAATGTCGATGGTGTATATTGAATATGTATTGACAACGATGGGGCGACAAAAATAAATCGCTTCAAGAAATGCGTTGCCAAATCCTTCAAAATTGGAGGGATAGGTCACCAAATCCGCATGTGGATAAATATCCTCCAGTGTGTAAACCTTGCGTCCGTTTTTTGTTTTTCCCCTTTGCTCATTGATGATGTTGGCGACAAAGTAGGTATCCACCTTCATTAATTTGGAATATTCTCTAACCCGGCGCTCATAATCATAACCTTCGTCACCGGAAGCATGCGAAATAACAAGCTTGGCTTTCATACCTAGACGATGAACCAGCTCAATCGCATGTTCGATGCCTTTGCGTTTTACAACCCGGGTGGGCTGGAGAATAAGCAGCTCATCATCGGCAACACCCAGACCCTGGCGCACATCTGCAGCATATGGGTCATTTTCCGGAGGCGGGGCATCATCTTCTATGACGCAAGATTCGAAATTGCCGGACACCGGGGGCGGATGATCAAAATCCATTACGTTCGGTATGATGGTTGCTGAGATACCGGTTCGCAAACTTAATTGATTATCGGCGGATGAATTAATCACCACGTGCTGAATTGAAGGCAAATGGGGTGGAAACGCCATATTGAGATATTCCCAACAGGCATTGATCATGAAATGTTGCCTTTCCCAGAAAAAATCATGGTGATGCGCAATAGTGGGCATGCCTGTCTCAGAGATAACTTCAGTCAGTGCAATTCCCAGCGGGATATTCATTGGAATGGTTAATGCATTTTCGGGTACCAACAGATCGAGTTCAAACTTCTCGATAAACTTGTACAGATGATCCTTAAGATGTTGCTTTATCTCATAGATTTTATGCGTCACAAAGCGACCGCGCACGCTGGCGCCAAAGCAATTGCGAAAAACATCCTTGATGTCTGGATGCTGGAAATGCGCTTCTTTCACTACATAGGAGCGCTCAGTCGGTCGATCGATTTCACCGGCAAAATAGAAGCATGTAAATCCAACCTTTTCAAAAACACTCGCCCATTTGGCCGTCTCCAGCGACACGCCATCTGTTCCGGCAAAACGGGTTGAGACAAACCCAACGTTATGATGCCTTCCGCAAGCTGAACAGTATGCCATAGTTCCTACCTTCTTTATCCCTGATTGTTACATAAACAATAATGAAAAGTTGAGCTACCATTTGAATACGAGCGGGTTAAACAAATTATATCATTAAAGAAATTCGCCGATATGCCAATAATCACTCTAGAGCAACAACAGCGAACCGCGGCCCCAGCTTGAGAGGTGCTCTATGATTCACTATGAGATCAGGAATGAATATGGTCTGGATGTCGATGAAAGCATACTGGAGAACTATTACGGTAATTCTTGGAGATCGGTCTTCGATCGTCTCAATCATGAGTATGATGGGTATTTATTGACCATCCATGATCGAGATTTTAAGCTCCGTGTATATCGCATCCTAACCGCCTAAACCTGATGATATCTAAAACAACTAACCAGATGGTCATTTACCATCCCGGCCGCCTGCATAAAAGCATAACAGATGGTCGGTCCCACAAATTTGAATCCTCTTTTTTTTAAATCCTTGCTCATCGCAATTGATTCGTTCGTCCAAGCGGGGATCTGGCTTATCGTCTGCCAGGCGTTCCGGATGGTTTTACCATCTGTAAATTTCCAGATGTAATCATCAAAACTGCCAATTTCGTCAAGAACAGCCAAATACGATCTTGCATTTTGAACTGCGGCTTCAATTTTTAACTTGTTTCGAACGATTCCTTTATTGTCAAGTAATTGCTTTATTTTAAAGCTATCGTAGGCGGCTATCTTGCGGGCGTCAAAATGATCAAATGCTTTGCGATAGTTGGTTCGCTTTTTTAAAATGGTAATCCAGCTTAGTCCGGCCTGAAAGCCATCCAACAAGAGAAACTCAAATAATTTGCGGTCATTGTGCAGGGGAACTCCCCATTCGTTGTCATGATATTTTATGTAGATCGGGTCGTTACCGGCCCATGGACATCTATTTTTCATCGTTATTAATTGCTACAGGAGAGCAAAGGCAACGAACTGAGCAATTTGTATGATTTGAGCAGGCCTTAAGGTATGTCAGACAACCTTTGCGTGAATTTTTCATGCAAGATTCAGGTCAAACCTGAGTCTTGCACGAGTCGGAGGCTTTCATATGCAAGGCACTTCAGGGCGAAGCTATAGTGAACTATGCTTCGCCCTGAATAACACAGCAGATGGAAGCCTCCGGCGCGCCCAGCGGGTGAAAATTAATGCGATAAAATGATTTTCATCCATTATATCTAACAGGTATTTTTTTGTAATTCTATAATTTGCTTGACGTGCCGCTTTTTAAAGTAGTCTCAACTTCGCATTAATTTTCATGCAAGATTCAGGTATTAACTAAACAAGTAGAAACCCAACGCTTTGTCAACGGTTTCAAAAGGCGCAAATTCGGCGCCGATAAACTGATCGCGCTGATTTTTAATAATGACTGTTTTTTTAATCAAGGTACGCTGCTTATCGTCAAGATGAAACTCAATTTTCATCTGATCACCAATGGCAAAGTTCTGCTTGACATTCAATTTAAGTTTCACTCCCGTTGTGGAGATGTCTTCAACGGTCATCAGCCCCCTGTTTTGGGGTTGCCCGTTGATAAAATGGATGTAGGTTCCCGGCAGGTTTGTCTCCTTACGATACTGTTTTCTCTTTTCTAAAATTGCCTTGTATGCATGCCCGCATGGACATTTGACATTTACCTTGACCATTTTATCAAGAGCCGCATATTTTGAAACATCAACGGTTTTTGTCCGTGTACATTGCGGACAGGAAAACGTCGCCATCTGTTTGCTGGTTACATATACTTTCTGATTCATTTAATCTACCCCGGACAACATGCAGTTGCCAAGTCGTAGGCATTCTCAACGACCCATGTTTGGCGGGTCGTAAAAAATCATGATATCAAAGCCGCAAAAAAACCGGTGATTCAAAAAACAAAACACCAATTTTATTAATTTTTATCATATAATCCTTTATTTATAAAGCGATATTTAGACAGGTGTATACCTGCCCCGCAGCGACAGTGTACCGACAGTTGACACGATTCAGAAGAGAAATAAGAGCCAATGCTGTATGATTTGTAATTTGCCCAACTGACAAACTTAGTGATACTGTGTATTTGAAACGATTTCTTCTCGCAAAACCAATATAAATGGGCTTTTATTTATTGACTTTCAAAATATTCTGCTGTAAAATTTTTCAAATATCATCGCGAAATTATATTTAAAACTAAAAGAAGGAGGCAGAAATGACAAAGGCAGAATTAATCAACAAAATGGCAAAGGACGCTAAAGTGTCGAAGGTTGCCGCCGGCAAAGTTTTAGATTCTTTCATGAGCAACGTGACCAAAGCATTGAAGAAAAAGAACGGCAAGGTCACCCTGGTGGGTTTTGGAACCTTCCAGAAAACGCGCCAAAAAGCGCGTAAAGGCCGCAATCCTCAGACCGGAGCGCCCATTAAAATCAAGGCCAAAAATGTTGTTAAATTTAAAGCTGGCAAAGGCTTGAAGGCTGCCATTTAATTTGATCCACCATTTTTAATCGGCAGCTTATCGGCATCCGTTATGCTGGTAAGCTGCCTTTTTTATTTAGGGGCTCCCCTTTTGGATAGACGCCTATAGGAGGACGATTCATACCGCCGACCTGGAATTATAGTCAGTTTTGTTTTTAAGCCTACGCGGCTTGATTTCTTTTAGCCAGCCCTTAAGTTTTACTGATAATACAGGTAGACGGAGGGCAATTAAAGTGAGCACCAAACAGCCTGATTATCAGGATGATGTCCTTGAAGAGATTGATGATAAAACAACTGAACCGCCAATGTATAAGGTGTTACTTCACAATGATGATTATACGACAAAGGCTTTCGTTGTTGAAATCCTGATCGTTGTTTTTAATAAGTCTGTAGACTCGGCCACACGCTTGATGTGGCAGGTGCATCGAAAAGGTGTCGGCGTGTGTGGCGTTTATCCTTTTGAAATGGCCGAAACGAAGACAAATCTGGTAACAAAGTTAGCCCGGGAGAATGGTTTTCCCCTCAAGACTAGCATAGAAAAAGAATAACACAAGGGATCTTACAATGCAGTCGTTGAAGGAAAATGATATTTTGACAAAGATTTCCAGGTATAACCTGATTCGCAACGAGAGGCTAATATACATTGATGTGCACGAAACCAAGGCCGGCAAGCTGGCAGGCAAATTCGTGGCCGTGCCCAACCTGATTAACATCGTTGCCCGACAGGAGTTTCAGGGCACTGGTGAAACGGAAGATATGGCACTGGAAAATTGTCTCCAGAAAATTAGAGATTTTGAAATCGAAGATCTTTTTCCCAGAAAAGAGGAGTAGTTAAAATTTTGAGTTTTCTAAAATTTTGGTCACTTTCGGCTGGTAGGCATTCTTGGAGGCCATTTTTTTGGCCCGGACTTTGATGATCAACAAGGCGGTAAAAAAGAAGGCAAACCCCAGCAGAACCGATAACGCCGAGGGGTCGACTGCAAGATGGGAGGCCAGTATCTGCCCGATGGCAGCGCCGAGGATCAAAAAAATGATGGGGAACACGTAGATTAAAAATGTGGCTTTCAACAATGACTTGGTTTCAAAGCTTAACACAATCCGGTCCCCTTCTCTGGCACCAGCAATGTTGATGGCTTTGACTTCCATATCTTGGCTGTTGCTGAGGCTATGACACGATTTTCTTGCCGTACATCCTTGACAGGCACTGCTCCGGGTGGTTTTAACCCAGGCAGATTCAGAATCGGTCCGCAGCACGACACCTTGTTCAGTAGCCAATGGTGACCTCGCTCACCGATCGTATTCTAATATCATAGAAGTCGATGGGTATAGTTTATTGGTGTTGCGTTTTTGAAGCAACTCAAGTATCCGAATTAATCACGCTGCGAGTGAAGGATATTACCCGGCAGCTTCCGTCGACTCTGCTGCCTTTTCCGTACCTTCCGTTTGGGTATGCACATAGCA
>WOR8_10006141_pt1 | contig 11549 bp, 10 predicted proteins | sample DeeMarSeWOR38_10_FD_19890 | JGI IMG/M metagenome (IMG submission 19890) | reverse complement strand
GCCGGAGAATTCCGCCTATTTTCATCCCGATTTAATCAATGCCGCAGATGCCGTCATTGGGAAAATCGGTTACAGTACGATCGCCGAAATTTATCGGGCCGGAACCCCTTTCGGCTATTCTGCCCGGTCCCATTATCGCGAATCGCAACCTTTGGTTGATTTTGTTGAAAATCACATGAGCGGTTTTGCCATTGGCGAATCTGAATTTCAAAATGGGGATTGGATCCATCGGCTGCCGGATCTTCTGGCACTACCGCGTATTGAGCAAGACACCCCAAACGGTGCAGACCAGATCGCCGGCTTCATCAGCACGCTGCTAAAATAATGAGGATTTAGCCTTGCGGACATTTCGGCTTAAATGCTATTAAGCCCGGATGAGGTTTCGAAACCACGTCTAAACAAAGTCACCACGAAGACAAAAAGAACACAAAGGTCGGTTAAAAACAAATATTAAATATTTCCCTTTGTGAACTTTGTGTCTTTGTGTCTTTGTGGTGAATATCTTTATTATTTTTTTAAACTTTGCGTCTTTGCGTGAGGCCTAAAAATTCACACTTCTACAATTGTCTTAGAAGGAGTCTAAAAATGCAGGACCTTTACAACCGACTGGCCATCCATATGGAACATCTGACCATGGGGTACCCGTACACTGAAGAGCTCATCGATCTTCTCAAAGAAATGTTTAGCCCGGCTGAAGCTCAGGTGGCACTGGCTATACCCAATGATCTTGCGCCGCTGCAGGTGGTCAGCCTGGAAAATATCTCCGCCCGCACAGATCTTCCCTTGCCGGCAGTTGCTGAGGCATTGGAATCTATGGCAGGACGCAACATCCTCTTTACGGCACCTGCCAAGGACGGCTCCACAGGCTATGCCTTGCTTCAAGTGGGCTTTGGTTTGCCACAAACGTTTTTCTGGGCCGGAAAAGAGGATGAGACCGCAAAGCGCATGGCCAAGCTGATACTCAACTATTTTAAGGTTCCAGTCACCCAAAAGGTGTACGGCGGTGCACGAACCAAATCCTTTAAATACAGTCCGGCCAATAAGAGCATCGAGATCCCCATGCAGGGGGTGATGCCCAATGAACAGATCGGCCCCATCGTTGACGCGGCCACCAAAATTGCCGTGGCTCATTGCCCCTGCCGCATGTCGGCAAAAATACTCGGCCGCAGCGATTGCCCCCACAGTCTTGAAGTGTGTGTTAAGTATGACGAACTGGCAGAATTTGTCATCGAAAAAGGTCTGGCCCGCGAAATTTCCAAAGACGAAGCCCATCAGATTATGGAAAACAGCGAAAAGGAGGGGCTGGTTCATATGGTCGACAACGCCCAGGGTCAAATAAAGCACACCTGTAACTGTTGCGGGCACTATTGCTGGAACGTCGGTATTATCAGACGGCGCAAAATACCGCGTGACCAGTTGATGGCAGTCTATTTTATTCGCGAAACCGAACTGGACGAATGTATCGGCTGCGGGGCTTGCGCCGATATTTGTCCGGTAGAGGCCGTAAAAATGGTTGAAGAAAAACCCCGGGTGGATCAGGACTGGTGCATCGGCTGCGGCGTGTGCGCCATTCAATGCCCGGCAGATGTTATTTCCATCAAGCGCCGCATTGAAAATAAAGGACCGCTGGACTTCGCGCAACTGCATCAGCAGATAAAAACCGAAAAGGGGCTATAGGTTCTAACTAATTTTTTAGATCCCATCTCAATCCGCCTCCGACGGACGAAATGCTTATGGTCCGTCCCCTTCAAACCCATCCATTTTATTTTGGGAAAAAGATTTCATAATAATCAGGAATCCGTTTCATAAGATCTAGGACGTAAAGGCAACATTTTTATGAAGCATTGCGCTAAGTGCCCATAATGGCTGAATCACCCTGGGCGTTTTCGTTGGCATAAAGCTTGCTATATTTATTGAAAACCATAGAAGGAGGAGAAAACACCTTGATCAAAAATGGGGCGGGGGTCAATATCAAGGATAGAGGCGGGTAACGTTCAGGCCATGATAGAAGGCAAAATCACCAATCTTATGCGGGCATTGAAAGACGGTCCGGCCGAGACCGTAGAAAAGGCTTTGACCGCAGAAGCGGCTTGGCCCGGCGCAGAATTTCCGACCGCAGAAGCAAAAACGGCCGCTGGGACGGAAGCAGCATCGAACGTCGTGATATTTTCAGAAAGCCATGATGTCGGCTTTTCATTCAAAATTCAGGTAACAACTTTAGCTAGATATTCGCATTATGACAAATACCGGAAAAATATTTTTGTTAACCCACGACATTCAATCATCCGGCGGGCATATGCTTATGAATGACCAGAGAGCCAGCAAACGGTTCAATCATGAGACCCCTCTTGTCATTGAAAACTGCGATTTAGGCACCTATTCCTACGGCAGAATGTACAACTACAGCCAGGGCGGCATCTATTTCGAATCCGATACCCCGTTTCAGACCGGCACCCGTGTTCGCTTCGACATCGAAGAATCAAAAATCGGCCTGAACGCAGACCAATACTTTGCTGACGTAAAGTGGTGTGTTGAAATTTCTGCTGCTGTGGTTTTATACGATTACGGTATCGGTGTTGAATTTGATCCGAAAATGAACCCATCGACAGGCAACGAAAAGCTCAAGGTCATTAAGGGCGGTGCGAATCGAAAAAAGCTCTGATTTGAAGAACAGCGGCGGTTTTTGCAAATAACTTCTAGCTCGCGGCGATTGCGCAAATCCCTCCAAACCCGGTCCTGGTGCAATTCTCTCAAGCAAACTCTCAGCTTGAATATTTTTCTTTGAATGCCTTGCGGCGCTCAATTTTTTTCCGCACCTTGGCGCTTAGCAAACTTCTGCGGTCGGAACCGCTGCGTCGATAACGTAAAAACCGTCTTTCCGGAAAATGTTCGGATGAGGAAGATTTGCGCCGGTCCGGCAGAGATCTCCGTCCGCCCCGATCTTTTATTGAACGAATATCGATATTATCGGCCACAGTATAATGCCTTTTTCAGTAAAACGGATTTGAGTCCCGATTGCCCCTGCCGATTGGAAATGCCGCTGATTGGGTTATGACGTGTCGGACAGATGATTCTTAAAAAATTTCTTCAGCCGCTCCTTGCCAGCATGGGAAAGCGCTCGGGACTCATCCAGCTCATTGCCGTACAATTCCTCATGGCGACTGGCGGTTCTAAGGGCCTCAAAATGCTCTTTGCATCTGGCGCAATACTTACACATGAGCAAATGCAGCCGTATCAGCACGCGTTGGTAAAAAGGCAGCGACCGGTCCATTGATTCAGAAATCAATTGAGAAACGTCTTTGCAGCTAAACATCCAGTGCACGGCTCACTCCTTTATTGTTCTTCGCCCAGCCATTTGTTTTCAAGGCAGCGTCGCAGCGACATGCGCGCCCGATATAGCATGACCCAGCTATTCGTCGCAGTTATGTTTAGAACCTTACAGACTTCCGCAGTGCTGAGTCCATCCATCTCGCGCAACATAAATGCCTCAGCCAGGCGCCCCGGGAGTTCCGCCAGACAGTGATATAGCACATCGAAAAATTCTTTTTGCTCATAGATTTTACCCGGATTGATGGCCCATTTGTGCGGCCGAACCTGCCATTTTCCGCCGTCGTTAAAATCAGAGTCCCTTATATCGCTTAGTGTCTCAATCTTGTCGGAAGGCGGTTCTCGAAATTTTTTCCGGATATGATCGACAATCTTATGTTTCAGGATAGCGATCAGCCAGGTTCGACCACTAGAACAACCCTTGAAGCTTTCGCGAGCACGCAGAGCGGCAAGAAAGGTCTCCTGAACCAGATCTTCGGCAACTGCAGGATCTTTAACCCTTGATAGAGCGAATCGATAAAGGAAATCTCCATAATGGTCCACCCAGGATTCCGGATCATCGATAATTGCAGCGTCAGATTTCCTTTTGCTCATATAGATACCCGATTAGGGGATGTAAGTGTAAGAGAGGTTTTGAAACCACTTCTAATGACAAATCGCAAGCGTAAAAATCATAAACGAACATGATAATGTTTTCGAGAAACTATATCAGCAATTCAAATGGGTTGCAATGTTTGATCTGGACGTAAAATTCACCCGTTGACCCACATTTGCAGCCATGAACTTCCCGCCGTTAGGCCTTAAACGATTTTCCGGGTGGCTTCAATAACCTTATCATAATTCGGCTCTTCCGACAGCTCTTTGACGTTCTGAATGTATTGAATAACACCCCTTCGATCCAGAACAAAAATGGATCTGCCCAGCAGGCGCAATTCTTTGATTAATACGCCAAATGCGGTTCCAAACGCCGCATCGCGGTGATCTGAAAGCGTGATGACACTTTCCACACCGGCGGCGCCGCACCATCTCTTCTGGGCAAAAGGCAGATCCATGCTGACCGTTAAAATAACAACATCTTCACCCAGTTTACCGGCCGCTTCATTAAACCGTCGGGTTTGCATGTCACAGACCGGGGTATCAAGAGACGGCACTGCTGAAATGACACATACTTTTCCTTGAAATGATGAAAGTTTGACCGCATTCAGGTCATTGTCCAAAAGCTCCAAATCCGGAGCAGCATCTCCGACACTGAGTTCCTGTCCCACCAGGGTAAGGGGATTTCCGTGCATGGTAACCGCTGCGCTGCGTTCTTCCATTTTGACCTCCTTTTTTGAGTATAGAAATATCTTTGGCAAGTACTGAAAAAAGTATTATGACTTATCGAAAATAAGACTTTTTATATTTAAATCAACAACAGCATGCGATGTCGTTGAAATAGAGGCCTTTTGCCCTGATGCGCGCTTGACTCGGCCAATTACGCAATTACCTTACTGGAAAATATTGCGTCACGATGGGTTGACAAATTCCCCCCCAGTGCCCTAACAATCATTCAAGCTGATCTTTCCACGCTGCCGAATGCGGATGTAAGTTTCGATGTCATCATTCGACAAAAGGCAAGTGCTGGATACGAAAACGAATTGCCGAACTAAATTTCATCAAGCTTTTGATTGTCTTGAAAGAATGCTAAAATCCGTAATCGAATAAGGAGCCTGAGATGGCAGATTATGATTATGATATTGGGATCATCGGCGGTGGTGCCGGCGGCTTGACTGTGGCAGCCGGAGCCGCTCAGCTGGGTGCCAAAACGCTTCTGATTGAAAAAGAAAAAGAACTCGGCGGAGACTGCCTGCATTTTGGCTGTGTGCCCAGCAAAACGCTTATTAAAAGCGCCCACGTTTATCATTTGATGAAAAATACCGAAAAATTCGGCTTGCCCAAAATAGAGGTGCCGCCGGTTGAATTTGGCAAGATATCTGAAAGGGTCAGATCAGTGATCAATGACATCCAGCACCATGATTCCGTCGAGCGCTTTTGTGGGCTGGGTGCCCAGGTCGAATTCGGCCATCCGAATTTTAACGATGAGCACACCATCCGGCTAAACGGGAAAAACTACACCGCCAAGTCCTGGGTGATCGCTTCGGGTTCATCGGCCATCATCCCGCCCATCAACGGCCTTGACAGGACACCGTATATTACCAACAGGGAAATCTTCTATCTCGATCATCTACCCGAATCCCTGATTGTATTGGGCGCCGGTCCGATCGGCATAGAAATGGCTCAGGCATTCAACCGGTTTGGGACCGCTGTAACGGTGGTCGATATGGCGCCTCAGATTCTTCCAAAAGATGATTCTGATCTGACCAATGAAGTCATGGAGATTCTAAGCATCGAAGGTGTCAAATTCTATACCGGCCATACCATTGAAGCCGTAAATGATCTGGGCAACCAGAGAGAAGTAATCGTAAAAGACAAAACAGGCAAAAAGGGCAACACGATTCGCCTGAAAGCCGAGGCGCTTCTGGTCGCCCTGGGCCGAGTTGCCAACGTTGAAGGGCTGGGGCTTGAAACCATCGGTATTGAGCATGATCGGCGCGGGATAAAGGTTGACCAGCGAATGCGCACCAATCACAAACATATTTATGCGGTCGGTGATGTTGCCGGTGGATTTCAATTCACGCATACCGCCGGTTATGAGGGCGGCATTGTGGTCAGCAATGCCATTTTTCGCCTTCCCCGCAAAGCCGATTACACCTATTTACCGTGGTGTACCTTTACGGACCCGCCACTGGGCAATATCGGTATGAACGAAATAATGGCCAGAGAGGCCGGTATCGATTATAAGGTCTGGACCGAAGAATTTAAAGACAATGACCGAAGTGTGGCCGAGGGAGAAAAAACAGGTAAAATCAAAATGATTTTAAACGAGAAGGAAAAACCCATCGGCGTTCAGATTTTAGGGCCCCACGCCGGGGATCTGCTCGCTGAATGGGTGGCCGTATTAAACGGAAAAGTTAAGCTTGCGACCCTGGCAGCGGCTGTGCATCCTTATCCGACCATCGCCGAGATCAACAAACGCGTGGCCGGAAAGTTCTTTTCGCCCAAAATATTCTCTGAAAAAGTTCAAAAAGGATTAAAATTTTTCTTTCATTTGAAAGGCAGGGCATGCGAAATTGAATCTGGAAGAAGTGGGGCAACAAACAGTGAATAACCGCAAAAAAGCGATTTTAAAGGCCTTAATACTTCTGGCATTTATTATCGGCGCGATCCTGCTGGTGCGATTTACCCCTGTAAATCAGTTTCTGACAGCAGATGCGCTGGGCCGCTTTTTAGATATGGCCGGATTCTGGGCGCCGCTGGCATTCATCCTCGTTTATGCGACCGGGGTCTGCCTTTTTGTGCCGGGCACACTGATCACGGGACTGGGTGCAGCGATATTCGGCGCCTACTGGGGATTTGCCTGGGTGTGGATCGGGGCTATGTTGGGTTCCAGTGCGGCCTTTTTCATCGGGCGCACGCTGGGCAGAGAATTTGCCGCTTCCCTGATTGGTAATAAATTAAAAAAATATGATGACGCTATCGAACGCAATGGTTTTGCCACCGTTTTATATCTTCGCCTGGTATATTTCCCTTTTACACCTATGAATTTTGGGATGGGGTTGACCAAAGTGCATTTTTGGGATTATTTTTCTGGAACCGGCCTGGGTATTATTGTCGGGACATTTATTTTTACATTTTTCGTCGGAACACTAAAAGAGGTTTGGATCTCGGGTAACTGGGCTGAATTGATTTCTTTTAAAGTATTTTTCTCGATCGGATTGTTTGTTTTCTCGCTTTTTATCCCCAAAATTATTAAAAGGATCAAAGGAGAAGGCAGCTAAAACTCGAAATCCGAATATCGAAATACGAAACAAATCCGAATTCCGAATGTCAAAAATTCAAAACTGTTTGGGTCATTGGAATTTAAAAATTTTGAATTTGTTTCGAATTTCGTGCTTCGAGCTTCGGGTTTAACCGATAATTGATCGGCTTGAATGCCTAAGACTTTAAAAATTTACGCTATCCAATTCAGTTGTAAGATCATTGACCAAGGAGGTATTAATGTCGACAAAACTCGACCAGCTCTGTATCAACACGATTCGAATGCTTTCCGTCGATGGGGTACAAAAAGCGAATTCGGGGCATCCCGGAATGCCCATGGGCGCTGCCGCCATGGCCTACGTTCTCTGGACGCGCTTTTTGCGCCATAACCCCCAAAACCCCGACTGGGCCGATCGGGACCGCTTTGTGCTGTCGGCCGGCCACGGCTCGATGCTGCTTTACAGTCTTTTGCATCTGAGCGGTTATGATTTACCCATCGCAGCGCTTCAAAATTTCCGCCAATGGGGAAGTAAAACGCCCGGCCATCCCGAACACGGGCTGACACCGGGGGTGGAGACCACCACCGGCCCTCTGGGACAGGGCTTTGCCAATGGTGTGGGCATGGCCCTTGCCGAACGCTACCTGGCGGCACACTTTAATCGACCCGGTCATCACATTGTGGACCATTTTACCTACGGCATCATCAGCGACGGGGATCTCATGGAAGGCATCTCCCATGAGGCGGCTTCGCTGGCCGGACACCTGGGCCTGGGCAAATTGATCTATTTCTACGACGACAATCACATTTCCATCGAGGGTGATACTGACATCGCATTTACCGAAAACCGCACCGGCCGTTTTGTGGCTTACGGCTGGCATGTCCAGCGGGTCGATGACGGCAACGACATAGAGGCACTGGAGCAATCGCTGAATGAGGCGCGCAAAGAAACCAGACGGCCATCGTTGATTGCGGTACGAACCCATATCGGCTACGGAAGCCCCAACAAACAGGATACGGCCGGCGTCCACGGGGAGCCCCTGGGGCCCGAAGAGATCAAACTGACCAAAGACAACCTGAAGTGGCCCCGGGAGCCGAACTTTCTGGTTCCGGATGAAGTCACCACACATTTTCGTCAGGCAATTGATGAAGGCCACAAGCTGGAAACCCGATGGCAGGCGGCGTTTGAAGCCTATCGGGAAAATTTTGAAGCAGCGGCGGCTGAATGGGATCGCTGGGTAACCGGCCGGCTGCCGGAAGGCTGGCAAAATGATATCCCGGTTTTCGAACCCGATGACAAAGGCCTGGCAACACGGGTGGCGTCCGGAACGGTGCTCAATGCGGTTGCGCCGAAGATTGCCAACCTGATCGGCGGATCGGCGGACCTGGCGCCTTCGACCAAAACGCTGCTTGGCGGTGAAGCCGACTACCAGGCGGGGAATTATGCCGGCCGCAATCTGCGTTTCGGCGTCAGGGAACATGCCATGGGCGGAATTTTAAACGGCATGGCGCTGCATCGCGGTTTAATTCCATACGGCGCCACATTTTTAGTCTTTTCTGATTACATGCGGCCTGCTATCCGTCTGGCGGCTTTGACAAAATTGAAGGTCATTTATGTGTTTACCCATGACGGTATCGGCGTGGGTGAAGACGGCCCTACCCATCAACCGATAGAACATCTGGCCTCCCTGAGAGCAATGCCGAACCTCACCGTTATCCGGCCCTGTGATGCGAATGAAACCGCCGAGGCCTGGCGGGCCGCCATCAGCCACCGCAGCGGCCCGGTGGCTCTGGCATTAAGCCGCCAGAACCTGCCTACCCTGGACCGTAAATCCAAATACGCACCGGCAGGAGGCCTCCACCAGGGAGCGTATATTCTGAGTGAGGCCGCCGGCAACAAACCCGATGTTGTCCTGATGGCCAGCGGTTCGGAGGTTCAAATTGCCCTTGAAGCCGCAGAAATGATCACCGCAAAAGGACCGGCGGTGCGGGTGGTCAGCATGCCCTCCTGGGACCTGTTTGAGGCACAGCCGGCAGAATATCGTCAGCGGATCCTGCCGCCGCAGATAAAGGCCAAAATCGCCATCGAAGCCGGCAGCGCCCAGGGCTGGCACCGCTATGTGGGCGAATCCGGTCACATCATTGCCCTGGATCATTTCGGTGCCTCGGCGCCAGCCAAGGTTCTGTATGAAAAATTCGGGCTCACGGCCGACCGCATCGTTGAAAAAGCACTGGAAATTGTATAAATGACATTATAGATTTTATTATCCGCAGATTACGCAGATTTCACAGATTAAAAAATTAAGAAAAAAATTAAAAAATAATCTGCGTTAATTTGCGTAATCTGCGGATAGAAAAACTGAGATTAAAAGATAAGGAGAACCGGGGTTTTGGAAAAACAGGACGAATTAAAACAAAAAGCGGCCCATCGCGCCGTTGAATTTGTCGAATCCGGCATGGTGGTGGGCCTGGGTACCGGCAGCACCACGGCGTTTGCTGTCATTCGAATCGGTGAGCGCCTTAAATCCGGTGATTTGGAAAAAATCGTCGGCATCCCGACCTCAATCCGTACTGAAACACTGGCCCGTGAATGGGGTATTCCCTTATGCGGATTGGAGGATCAACCGGTAATTGATGTAACCATCGACGGGGCCGATGAAGTCGACCCTGACCTGAACCTGATTAAAGGCGGCGGCGGCGCGCTGCTGCGCGAAAAAGTGGTGGCCCAGGCCAGCCGACAAAATATTATTATTGTGGATGAAAGCAAACTGTCACCCCGCCTGGGAACCCGCTGGGCCCTGCCGGTCGAAGTCATCCCGTTTGCCGCAAAATCCGCAGAAAACTTCCTCATTTCACAGGGGGCCGCCGTCACCCTGCGCCTTGATGATACCGGCCAACCCTTTCAAACCGATCAAAACAATTTGATCCTTGACGCAAATTTTGGTGAAATGGCGGATCCCAACAGGGTGGCTGCAAACCTGAATGAACGCGCCGGCATCGTGGAACACGGGCTTTTTCTGGGCCTGGCCAGCGACGTCATTGTCGCGGCTGAAAATGACATCCGTCATCTTAAACGCAACGACTTATGAAAACACGCCGACAATTTATTCAATTCAGCGTTAAATTTCTCTCCGGGCTGGTCATGTTTTTCGGCGCCATCGGCGCCTGGCTTGAAAAAGTCTATGCCCAGGCCAGACGAATCCTGGTCCCCAAAGGTACCGAGTTGTCTACATTGAGAAATGAAAATCCCGCCACCCTGGATACCCGTGATCTGGAAGTGCTCCCCTTAAAAGAGTTTGAGACCATGGGCCAAACCGACCATGAAGTGGATCTAAAATCATGGCGGCTGTTAATTGACGGAAATGTGGCCACACCGATCCGGCTCCCCTATTCCCGCATCGTTGAACTTCCATCGATTGAACGCAAAGTTTTGCTGATTTGCCCCGGAATCTTCACCAATCACGGGAACTGGAAAGGGATTTCGCTGATGACGGTTCTGAAGCTGGCCGGCATAAAGGCCGATACCACTGATATTATCGTTTCCGGGCCGCAAGGCGCCTATGAAAAGGCAGAGAAATTTCCGATGGCCGACATCCGATCCGATAAAGTGTTTTTAGCCTATCGGGTCAACGGCCAAAAATTACCGCAAAAGCACGGATATCCTCTGCGCATCGTTGCCGAAGATTACTACGGCGACGAATGGGTCAAATATGTGTATAAGATAGAGGCGATTAAACATTTGGAGTAATGGAGTATTGGAGTAAATAAGATTTCGGAATGCAGATTGCGGATTTCGGATTATAAATACGAGACCCATCTGATATTTCAATCTGCAATCCGCAATCTAAAATCCAAAATCGTTAAAGGATCTACCGATGGATAACAAAGACTATCGTTCGCAAATCGAAATTAAAAACAGAACGTATACCTTTTTTGACATTACGCGGCTGGAAAAAAATGGTATCGCCGACGTTAAACGCCTGCCCTATTCGATTAAAATCCTGGTGGAAAACCTTTTACGAAAGCTGGACGGTCGGGTAGTGCTTGACGAAGATCTGGAAAACATCGCGCGCTGGCAAAAAAGCTATGAAACGCCGGTGGAAATTCCTTACCACCCGGCGCGGGTGTTGATGCAGGATTTTACCGGCGTTCCGGCGGTTGTCGATCTTGCGGCCATGCGCGATGCCGTCAAAGACCTGGGTGGCGATCCCCAAAAAATCAATCCGCTGGTTCCGGTGGATCTGATTGTCGATCACTCCGTACAGGTCGACTATTTTGGCACCACCGATGCCATCACCCAAAATGTCGCCAAAGAGTATGAGCGCAACGCAGAACGCTATGCCCTGCTAAAGTGGGCCCAGAAAAG
>WOR8_10009653_pt1 | contig 11550 bp, 11 predicted proteins | sample DeeMarSeWOR38_10_FD_19890 | JGI IMG/M metagenome (IMG submission 19890) | reverse complement strand
CGGCTTATGCGCTGCAGGAATTTCTGACCGTAAAATCAGATGATATGGCCGGACGGACGCGCATGTATGAGAAGATTGTCAAGGGCCAAAACGTTCTGGAGCCTGGGATTCCTGAATCATTCCGGGTGATGACCAAAGAATTGCAGGCGCTGGGGCTGGATATTGCCCTGTTAGAAGAAGGTGAACTGGAATCCAAAAGCTCATAAAACCCATCATGGATAATGGCAAATGGGCATTTTGGCAATTCAGATTTTTGAAATTAACTTAACATTATAGGAACTCGCGATGGAAACTCTTTACGATTTTTTCGCTAAACCGACCGATCCGAGAAAGTATTTCGGTATTCGGATTGCACTGGCTTCGCCGGAACAAATTCGCAAATGGTCGCACGGCGAGATCAAAAAGCCGGAAACCATCAATTACCGAACTTTTAAGCCCGAACGCGATGGGCTGTTTTGTGCCAAAATTTTTGGGCCCACCAAGGACTATGAATGCAATTGCGGTAAATATAAGCGCATGAAACACCGCGGCGTCATTTGCGAAAAATGTGGCGTAGAAGTCATTCAGTCCAAAGTGCGACGGGAGCGCATGGCGCATATCGAATTGGCCACCCCGGTTTCCCATATCTGGTTTTTAAAGAGCTTGCCCAGCAAAATCGGCAACCTGTTGGATTTGACCTTAAAAAATATGGAAAAGGTTCTGTATTTTGACAGCTATATCGTGTTGGATCCGAAAAATACACCGCTATCCCGGGGGCAGTTGCTTTCCGATGAAAAATATATGGAAGCGCTTGAAGAATATGGTTCGAAGTTTGAAGCCGGAATCGGTGCAGAGGCGGTACAGGCGATGCTACAAAGCATTAATCTGGATGAACTCTACGCCGAGCTCAAGGCCGACATAAAATCCACTGGGTCCGCTGCCAAACGCCAGAAGCTGTCCAAAAGGCTCAAGATCGTCGATGCCTTCCGAAAATCAGGAGTTGATCCGATTTGGATGATTATGGATGTTATTCCGGTGCTACCCCCTGATTTGCGCCCGCTGGTGCCCCTGGAAGGGGGGCGCTTTGCCACATCAGATCTAAACGACCTGTATCGGCGCGTGATCAATCGGAACAACCGTCTCAAACGCTTGATCGATCTCAAAGCCCCGGACATCATTGTCCGCAATGAAAAACGTATGCTGCAGGAATCCGTCGATGTCCTTTTCGACAACGGCCGCCACGGCCGGGTGATTACCGGGACCAACAAACGACCGTTGAAATCACTGAGTGACACCTTAAAAGGCAAGCAAGGCCGTTTTCGACAGAATTTGCTGGGCAAACGCGTGGATTATTCCTGGCGCACCGTGATTACCGTCGGACCGGACTTGCGGCTGCACCAGTGTGGATTGCCCAAAAAGATGGCGCTGGAGCTGTTTAAACCGTTTGTTTATTTTCGACTGGAACAAAAGGGATTCGTATCCACTGTAAAAAGCGCAAAGAAGATGGTGGAACGTGAAGTCCCTGAGGTCTGGGACACGCTCGATGAGGTGGTAAAGGAATATCCGGTATTGTTGAATCGGGCCCCTACGCTGCACCGGCTCGGCATCCAGGCGTTTGAGCCGATTTTAATTGAGGGTAAAGCCATCCAACTGCATCCACTGGTTTGTACCGCCTTCAATGCGGATTTTGACGGCGACCAGATGGCGGTCCACGTGCCGTTGTCGGTCGAATCGCAGATCGAAGCCCGAGTGCTGATGCTTTCCAGCAACAACATTTTATCGCCGGCCAACGGAAGTCCGATAATTGTGCCGAGCCAGGATATTGTATTGGGCACCTACTATATGACCCGGGGAGTTGCCGGTCGTAAAGGTGAAGGCAAGATCTTTGCGAATATCGAAGAGGTCCAGGCCGCCTATGATGCCAAAGAAGTTGATTTGCATGCCAATATTACGGTTCGCATGCATGGCAAGCGCTATGAGACAACAGTCGGCAGAGTGCTCCTGTGGGAAATCATTCCCCAGGTCGATATTCTGGAGCTGCGTCACATCCAGTCGAATACGGAAGAAGAAGCCCTGGAGGTTTTGGATCAGATCAATAATGGCAAGGCGTTTGTCGATCTTGTCAAAAAATATTCCCAGAGTCCCGATAAGGAAAACGATGGATTTATCGGGAAATTCAGTTTCAACGAGTTTCGCAGTATTTTCGGCTTTGAAGAAGCCGATATCGAGGCCCTGTTCTTCCTTAAGGCTGGGAATACCAGCAATGTTATTGTTGCTGATAATGCCTACCATCTTTTTGAAATTGTAACCAAAGAACCTGCGATACCGTATGATATTGTCAATTCCGTCATGGATAAAAAGATGCTGCGTCAGCTGGTGGATTACGTCTATCGAAATCTGGGACCTAAAGCGACGGTTATTCTTTCAGATCGTATCAAGGATATCGGCTACAAGTATTCCACTCAGGGCGGCTTGTCTATTGCCATTGACGATATGATCATCCCGCCGGCCAAATGGGATATCTTAAAAAAAGCGGAAGCACAGGTGGCGGAGATCGGTCGACAATATACCGAGGGTCTGATTACCCAAGGTGAGAAATACAATAAGATTGTCGATATCTGGGCCAAAGCCACCGATGATGTTGCCAATGAAATGATGGAGTCCATGAAACTGGAGCGTGCTGGAGAAAAAGACAGCAAAGCAACAAAGAAAAAAAAGGCAAAATCCGGCCCGGATGAAAGTTTTAACCCTATTTTCATGAAAACCATCCGGAGAAATTATTGAAACGCCGATTAGCGCCAATTTTCGGGAGGGGCTTTCGGTGCTTCAGTACTTCATCTCGACCCATGGCGCGCGAAAAGGATTGGCAGATACAGCACTGAAAACCGCCAATTCCGGGTATCTGACACGTCGGCTGGCTGATGTTGCCCAGGATTGTGTGGTTACCGAGCCCGACTGCGCCACTACCGCGGGGGTCGAGGTGGAACCCTTGATGGAAGGCGGTGAAATCATCCAGCGATTGGGTGAGCGCATTTTAGGCCGGACCCTGGCGGAAGATATCCATGATCCCTATACGGATGAGGTGGTGGCACAAGCCGGCGACAGCATTGATGAGGCCACTGTCCAAAAAATCGAAGAAACCGGCATCTCCAATGTCAAGATCCGATCCGTATTAACCTGTAAAGCCAAATCAGGGGTGTGCAGCAAATGTTATGGCCGCGATCTGGCGCACGGCCGCCCGGTGGAAATCGGTCAAGCCGTCGGCATTCTGGCCGCCCAGTCCATTGGCGAGCCGGGTACCCAGCTGACCATGCGTACCTTTCACATCGGGGGCACTGCCAGCCGGCGGGTAGAGCAGGCGGATATTCGTGCCCGCACTGACGGTGTAATCAAGTATGTCGACCTCAGTGTGGCCAAAAATTCGGAAGGGCAGTTGGTGGTGATGAACCGTCGTGGTGGCAAGTTCACCATTGTTAGCAAGACCGGCCGTGAACTGGAAACCTTTCCGGTTATTTACGGTGCCCATATTCAAGTTAAAGATGGTAGCAAAGTTAAAGCCGGCGATCTGTTGGCCACCTGGGACCCATTTACCACGCCGATCATCTCGGAGGTCGATGGAACCGTTAAATTCGGTGACATTATTGCCGGGCAGACAATGCAGGAAAAGGTGGATCCGGTAACCGGCAAGTCAAGCCAGACCATTATTGAATCCCGAAGTGCGGATGAGCGTCCACGCATATCCATCAAAGACGCCGATGGCAAAACAGCCAAGCTGCCCGGATCATCAGCGATGGCGCGCTATATTTTACCGGTCAATGCTATTTTGCTCGTTGAAGAAACCGAAACAGTCAAGGCCGGTGATGTGGTTGCCAAACTGCCGAGAGCGACCACCAAGACCAAAGACATCACCGGTGGTTTACCCCGAGTCGCCGAGCTTTTTGAAGTGCGCAAACCGAAAGAGGTGGCAGTGTTGAGTGAAATAGACGGATATGTTTCGATCTCAAAAAGCACCAAAAAGGGCAAACAGAAAGTGACTATCAGTCCGGTTGATGTGGGAGACAAGAAGGAATACCTGATTCCGCGAGGCAAACACATCAATGTGTATGAAGGCGATTATATTCGTGCGGGCGAGCCTTTGATCGGCGGATCTGCGGTTCCCCAGGACATCCTGAGTATCAAGGGTGAGGTCGCGCTGGCCCGTTATCTGGTGGATGAAGTTCAGGAGGTCTACCGCCTGCAGGGCGTTCGCATCAACGATAAACACATCGAGGTGATTGTCCGCCAGATGATGCGGCGGGTGAAGGTTATCAATGTCGGGGATACCGATTTTATCACCGATGAACAGGTGGATCGCATTAAATTTGAAGAGGCCAATAAAGCGGTGATCGAAAAAGGCGGCAAGCCGGCCACGGCCGAGCCACTCATTTTGGGCATCACCAAGGCATCTTTGAGTACGGACAGTTTTATCTCGGCAGCTTCCTTCCAGGAGACCACTAAAGTTTTGACGGATGCCAGTGTCTCCGGATCGGTAGACCATTTGAAAGGACTTAAAGAAAACGTGATTATGGGCCGCCTCATCCCTGCGGGAACGGGTTTAAAAGCCTACGATGACGTTAATCTTGAAACAGCTGATTAAACTAGCGGTTCGCCAACCTATTTCAAGCTGATCGTGGGGGGAAATCCTGCGTTTATTTACATTAAATTTAAACAAAACACTTGACATTAGAGTGTTTCCTGTATAAATACCAACATTTTATCAAGTTTGGAACCTGAGAAGAAAAAGGGGATAGACAGCAGATTATGCCAACCATCAATCAGTTAGTTCGTAAAGGCCGAAAGACGGCCAAAAGAAAAATTACCACCCCGGCGCTGAAGGGTGCACCCCAGAAGCGCGGTGTTTGCACCCGGGTGTATACGTCGACCCCCAAAAAGCCTAACTCGGCTTTGCGGAAGGTGGCGCGCGTCCGGTTGACCACCGGTGTTGAGGTCACTGCCTATATCCCCGGTATCGGCCATAATTTGCAGGAGCATTCGGTGGTTTTGGTACGCGGAGGGCGGGTAAAAGATCTGCCCGGTGTTCGCTATCATATTGTTCGTGGCACCTTGGATACGCTCGGCGTTGAAGATCGCAAACAGGGCCGTTCAAAATATGGAGCCAAGAGACCCAAGTGATGGTCGTTAATGGTTATCGGTTAATCGTTATTCGAGAAATAAATTAAATCATCTTTGTTTTCAAATAACCAAAAACAGATAACCCATACCAAATAACAGGAGAACACATGCCGAGAAGGAGAGAAGTGCCGGAGCGGGACATTGCCCCGGATTCAAAATATAGCAGCCTGCTGGTTGCCAAGTTTATAAATTGTATTATGCGCGATGGAAAAAAGAACGTAGCAGAATCGATATTGTACAAAGCGTTGAATATTATGGGCGAAAAGACCAAAGAACCTCCACTGAAAGCATTTGAGCGAGCAGTGGACAATGTGCGGCCTCTGATTGAAGTAAAGTCCCGACGCGTTGGAGGTTCAACGTATCAGGTCCCAACCGAAATACGACCATCCCGCAGAACCGCTTTAGGCATTCGATGGATTATTACTTACGCCCACCAGCGGCCTGAACAAGGTATGGCCGCTAAGCTGGCTTCCGAGTTGCTGGATGCAGCCAACAATCGAGGCGCTTCTGTCAAGAAAAAGGAAGACACCCATAAAATGGCCGAAGCCAATAAGGCCTTTGCCCATTTTCGCTGGTAGGCTGAAACCCAACTCACCACGGGCAAATTGCATGGAATTGATATTTAATGGCATTGGTCTGTGCACGATGCCCATGTATGTCTAATTGGGAGGATGAGAAGATGTCGAAGCAGATGGGAGGATGAGAAGATGTCGAAGCAGAAGTTTGAGCGAACCAAGCCGCATGTCAATGTTGGCACGATCGGCCACATTGATCATGGCAAGACGACGCTGACGGCGGCGATCACCAAGCATTTGGGGTCGAAGGGCTTGGCGGATTTTGTGCCGTTTGATCAGATTGACAAGGCGCCGGAGGAAAAGGAGCGGGGCATCACGATAGCCACCGCGCATGTAGAGTATCAGACGGCCAATCGTCATTATGCGCATGTGGACTGTCCGGGTCATGCGGACTACATCAAGAACATGATCACGGGGGCGGCGCAGATGGACGGTGCGATTTTGGTGGTGGGTGCCGATGACGGACCGATGCCGCAGACGCGGGAGCACATTTTGTTGGCGCGTCAGGTGGGTGTTCCGCGGATTGTGGTATTTTTAAACAAGACCGACATGGTTGACGATGAGGAATTAATTGAGCTGGTGGAGTTGGAGTTGCGGGAGTTATTGGACAAGTATGAGTTTCCCGGAGATGACACACCGATTATTCGGGGATCGGCGCTGAAGGCGTTGGAGTCTGATGATGCGGACAGTGAGGAGGCCAAGTGTATTTTTGAGTTAATGGATGCCATTGATGCGTATATACCGGAGCCGGAGCGCGATGTTGACAAGCCGTTTTTGATGCCGATTGAGGATGTATTTAGCATATCGGGTCGTGGCACGGTGGTAACGGGTCGAGTGGAGCGCGGCATCATCCATGTGGGCGACAATGTAGAGATTGTGGGGATTCGTCCGACGTTAAAGACGGTGTGCACCGGGGTGGAGATGTTTCGCAAGCTGTTAGATGAGGGGCGAGCGGGCGACAACATTGGGGTATTGTTGCGCGGCACCAAGCGCGATGAGGTTGAGCGTGGACAGGTGGTAGCGATTCCGGGCACGATTACGCCGCACACCAAGTTTAAGGCCGAGGTGTATATATTGAGCAAGGAAGAAGGGGGTCGTCACACGCCGTTTTTCAGTGGATATCGGCCGCAGTTTTATTTTCGCACCACCGATGTGACCGGGGTATTGACGTTGCCCGAGGGGGTGGAGATGGTGATGCCTGGCGACAATGTGGCCATTGAGGCGGAGTTGATTACGCCGATTGCGATGGAAAAAGAGCTGCGTTTTGCGGTTCGCGAAGGCGGGCGCACTGTTGGCGCCGGGGTGGTCAGCGATATTATTGAATAACGGTATAGGAGTCTTTCGGTGAGAATAATTGTTACCCTTGCATGCAATGAGTGCAAAAGAAGAAATTACACGACGACCAAAAATAAGCGGACGACGCCCGATAAACTGGAATTCAATAAATACTGCAGATTTTGTCGCAAACACACACTGCACCGAGAAACGAAATAGTCCTTTCCCGTGGTGTCGTGTCGAACGCTTTGGTTAAGGTGTGAAAGGAATTTCAGACCCTCAGCTGACATCGATCTAAAACACATACAGATGAGCTGATTTAAGCAATTTAAAGTTGCAGGCCAGTAGCTCTAACGGTAGAGCATCGGACTCCAAATCCGGCGGTTGGGGGTTCAAATCCCTCCTGGCCTGCCATTTCCCTTTTTAGCGCTCAGAGTCCGAAGGTTCGCGAATTTTCATACGCCCTCTGCCTTTGATATTTTGAGCCTTCAACTTTTAGGAGTAAAATGGGACGGCTACAGCGTAAAAAAACATCCGGTACCAAGAAAAAAAAGAAAAAAAAGGCGGGATCGGCGGCGTCCGCTAATCGTCAGCTCACCATTGATGTGAACGGAAAAGCGAATGTTTCCGCCGAAGCTGCGAGTCAGGTGACTCCGGTGACCAAACCGGCAATCGCCAAAAAGAAATCCTCGGTGTCCAGCGTTGCGGCAGCGAAACCAAAGACCAATGTGTTTCAATCGTCGATTCAGTTTTTAAGAGAGGTTAAAATCGAACTTAAGAAAGTGACGTGGCCGTCCCGCAAGCAGACAATTGGTTCCACGGTTGTTGTGATTGCACTGGTTTTGCTTATTTCGCTATTTCTTGGCTTCGTTGATATCGGGTTGTCCAGTTTGATGCGCACGGTCTTCCAATAAGACAAGGAGGAAATAGATTGGCGCTTAAATGGTATATTATCCATGTCTATTCGGGTTTTGAAAACAAGGTTAAGGCCACCCTGGAAGAACGGGTCGCCTCTTCACCGCATGCCGCGAAGTTTGGTGAGATCGTCGTGCCGACCGAAGAAATTGTCGAGCTCGTCAAAGGTAAGCGCAAGACATCCGCGCGAAAATTTTACCCGGGTTATATATTGGTCCAGATGGAGCTCGATGATGAGACATGGCATATCGTCAATGACACGGCTAAAGTAACCGGATTCTTGGGCGGGCGGCGCAAACCCACGCCGCTGTCTGAGGATGAGGCCGCCCGCATTTTAAATCGCATGGAAGCCGGCAAGCTAAAGCCACAGCCCAAATATTTTTTTGAACACGGCGATGAAGTTCGTGTAATTGATGGTCCTTTTACCAATTTTAATGGAACGGTTCAGGAGGTCAATCCAGAAAAAGGAAAGATTAAAGTGCTCGTCAGTATCTTCGGTCGTTCAACCCCCGTGGAATTAGAGTTCGTCCAGGTTCAAAAACTTTAGTCCCCATTGAGTTAAAACTCAATCGGGAGTTATTAGATAATCCTTATTCGTTACGGATTATTGTTAATCGCCTAAGAGAAATGGATAAACGCAAATGGCAAAAAAAGTATTGGCAATGATCAAATTGCAGGTCGAAGCCGGAAAAGCCAATCCATCGCCACCCATTGGTCCTGCCCTGGGTCAACACGGTGTCAACATAATGGATTTTTGCAAGGCATTTAATGCCAAGACAGCCAATGATGAAGGCCTCATCATACCGGTTGTGATAACGGTCTATCAGGATCGATCTTTTTCATTTATCACCAAAACACCGCCGGCAGCCGTTCTTCTCAAGCGGGCGGCCAAAATTGCGAAAGGCGCCGCGGATCCCAAACGGGAACGCGTTGGATCGGTTACGCGCCAGCAAGTTGAAGAAATTGCCAAGATAAAAATGGTTGATTTAAATGCCAATGATTTGGACGCCGCTTGCAAGATTGTTGCCGGTACGGCAAGAAGCATGGGGATAGAAATCAGTTAGAACTTACCGTTGCGAGATGCGGGTTGCGGTATTCGGGTTAGACTGAATTTGAGCGTGCAACATGTGATCCAAGGCTCGCAACGCGATTGAGGGAGATGGTTATAACGATGCCGAAACGCGGGAAAAAATATTCAGAATCCAAAAAAAGGTTCGACCTGGAAAGTGTCGGCAGTTTCAACGATGCCGTCAAAATGACATTGCAATCCTCTTACGCCAAGTTCGATGAGACGGTTGATGTGGCCGTGCGTCTGGGTGTTGATCCCAGGCATGCAGATCAAATGGTGAGAGGCAGCGTGGTGCTACCGCATGGAACCGGCAAAGCGGTCAAGGTTTTAGTCTTTGCCAAAGGCGAAAAAGAAAAAGAGGCCATGGATGCCGGAGCCGATTTCGTGGGGAATGACGACCTGATTGAAAAGATAAAAAGCGGCTGGTTCGGATTTGACAAGGCGGTAGCGACACCGGATATGATGGGATCCGTCGGAAAGATCGGCAAGCTGCTCGGTCCCCGCGGGCTGATGCCAAATGCCAAAACCGGAACCGTTACATTCGATGTTGCCCGGGCGATTACTGATCTTAAGGCTGGAAAAATTGACTTTAGAGTCGAAAAGGCTGGAATCGTGCATGCGCCCATGGGCAAGGTATCTTTTGGAGTTGATAAAATTGTTCAAAATATGGCCGCTTTTTTTGACATCATCATGCGCCTGAAGCCGGCGTCCAGCAAGGGGACCTATCTCAAAGGCATTGCGATCTCGACAACCATGGGCCCCGGTCTCAAGATCGATACCGCATTGGTTAAAGATTTGCTTAAATAATTAAATACGGTTATGCATAAAGCTCAAGTAACGCTATAACAGCCACGAAGGACACGAAGATCACAAAGAAAAGATACCTGAATTTCCCTGTTCGACCTTCATATACGGCGTGATCTTCGTGGTGTATAAAAAGCGGACCGATAAAGCGGGTACTTTCTGCATAACCACTTAATTTGGTGTATCGCCCGTCAACACATAAAGTCCGGATTGAACGATGATGTTCAATTCGTTTAGTCGTCAACGCCGAAATCGGCGTCAAAAAATAGTAGGTCATCTGTCAAAGACCGTAGGTTCACAAACACAGAATTTTAAACGTGGATGTGTTTAATCGGCTCTGCCGGCCTGCCGAGACAGTTGTGTGATTCGCATTTACGCGCAGACTTGTGCGCAGCGGAAACGCCGTATCGGCAATTGCAAATCGGCAAACTCAATTCCTCCGGTTTTGTCAGATCGCTAAGGAAAGGAGGTGTTTGGTTAATCGTGAATCTGGAAGAGAAAAAAAGAATTACACAAAATCTAAATGAGCGATTTTCGAAGGCTGCGGTGGTCATTGTGAGCGACTATAAGGGCCTTAATGTTACTGCCATAAATGATCTGCGGCGCAAGCTCAGGCAGGAAGAAGTTGAATTTAAGGTCGCAAAAAATTCACTTCTAATCAGAGCTTCGCAAGAGACAGATGTGGCGCTGATCAAAGACGCGTTTGAAGGTCCCAGCGCTGTTGCGCTGAGTTACGGTGATCCGGTCGCTCCGGCAAAAATTTTAACAGAGTTTGCCAAAGAAAACGAGGTGTTTGAAATCAAAGTCGGCATTCTGAACGGAAAGGTCATTGACGCGAGCGGCATTAAAGCCCTCTCTGCGCTGCCACCGCGAGAAGTTTTACTGGGCAGCCTTGTGGCAACGATGAACGCTGTGCCGACCGGTTTTGTGCGGACGCTGGCAGAAATTCCCCGCAGACTGTTGAATGTCCTGCAGGCTGTCAAAGAACAAAAAGAAGCGGCCTGATTGAGTAACGACAAAAAGACATCTATTGATAAAAGTATAGATAAAACTGGAGGAAAAAAATGGCAAATACAAGTATTACCCAAGAAGATGTAATTGAATTTGTAGCAAATATGTCAGTGCTTGAGCTCAGCGAGCTTGTGAAGGCGATGGAAGAGAAATTCGGAGTCTCTGCAGCGGCACCGGTGGCCATGATGGCAGCCGGGCCTGCTGAAGGCGCTGCCGGAGCAGCGGCTGAGGAAAAAACAGAATTTGATGTCATTATTACCGCCGCCGGAGACAAGAAAATTCAGGTCATTAAAGAAGTGCGGGCGATTACCGGACTGGGACTGAAAGATGCCAAGGCATTGGTTGACGAGGTGCCCAAGCCCGTTAAAGAAGGCGTGTCCAAAGAAGAAGCTGAAAAAATTAAATCTCAACTTGAAGAAGCCGGCGCTCAGGTGGAGGTCAAGTAACTTCACTAGAAGCCATCTCAAAATCAGGATCTTGGTTCCAGATTTCGGCGGAGCCGAGTTTCAAACCGCAGGCAACCTGATGGTTGTCGAGGATTTGAAACGAGGCTCCAATCCCGCCGAAAAAGGCGGGAGGCCAAAAGACATTTTTGAGATAGCTTCTAAAAAAGGTCCGGGAAGAGGGGCTGTGCGCATCGGATTCGGTGAGCCCCGCTGCCCGGTGCTGACAATCTTAGGTTTTTTCCGATTAGAAGTGGTTTCAAAATCTCAGATCAGGTTCAAGGGCCCCCGCCAGGAGCGGGATTTC
>WOR8_10006138_pt1 | contig 11552 bp, 10 predicted proteins | sample DeeMarSeWOR38_10_FD_19890 | JGI IMG/M metagenome (IMG submission 19890) | reverse complement strand
CAAACAGCATCACGCCGACCGCATCCTGCATAGCTGTTTCTATACCCGATTCAAAAACCACCGTGGACACGGCCAGACATCTCACAGTGTCGGGATGGCCAAAAATATAATCGATGATCTTTTCACGCAAAACGCCATCCACTGCCGCCTATCGGTTGTCGGCATGGGTCGGGACGGGGATCTGAAACCATCGCCGCGCAATCGCAGGGGACGGTATGTATCTGCCCGGCAGCGGATCCCGATTAAAGACTATGAGAAAAACATCGGACGACCGATCGATGAATTTTTGGCCTATATCGAATTAGACCGCCAGGGTGTTCAGGAAGAAACCGGGTGGCCGGCTTATACCGGTATGGGTGGAGAGATCATCCCCGCTTTTTACCGCACCATGAAAAATAACCCCCGGCCTTATCTGGTTTCCTGCTATCAGAAACTGTATGCTGAAACCCGCGGCGGCGATGTGATTTTCGGCGTCGAACTGCCCAATGTAGAAGTGGGTATTACCTCCAGTCCCGAGGGCATCATATCCCCGATGGCCAGGGAAGCACTGAAGATTGCCGGCATCCACAGCGCCAAAGCATATGCCGCCGCAGTGGCAGCTATCACCCTTGCCGGCGAATACAATTTTTCGACGCTTCACATCAAAGAAAAAATGTACACCGGAAGATAAATGCGCTATTTCCAGGAAAAGATATCTTATCCGGCCGGGGACGTAACCGTTCCCGGCTATTTGTGTTTACCACAAGAGAACTCCGGCTGTGCACCGGTGATTATTTTCCACGGCAGTGACGGTTTTAAACCCAACCACGAAATGATCGCGCATCAGTTGGCCATGGAAGGATTTGCCGCCCTGGCCCTGACCTGGTTCGGCGGAGATTCGGCACGCTCCGTGTGGGGCGAGGTTCGCGCTGATGATATTCTGCAGGCGGTTGCTTTTTTGAAACGCCTGCCCGCAGTTGACACGGACAGACTGGGCCTGATCGGCTTCAGCCGGGGCGGCGGCCTGGCCATGGTGATGGCGTCGCTGATACCCCAAACCAGGGCGGTCGTCAATTACTTCGGACTGACCAGCTGGACAGGCGGTCTGGAGGAATTCGCTCATCTGCCGCTGAACAAATCCAATCCGCTTGACTTTATCAGACACCTGGCATGTCCGGTTTTGTCCTTTCACGGAAAAAGCGACGAAGTCGTACCGGCATCCAACACCATCGAGGTCGACACAGCGTGTCAAAAATTCGGCATCGATCACCACTATACGCTTTATCCCGGCGTCAACCATTCATTTATCTGGCCGGGCGATAAATACAACCAGGCGGCCCATCAGGATTCCTGGGAACGAACCCTCGAATTTTTTCGAAATACTTTAAAATAAGACCGATATATCTACAGATATTTTCCTTATGTATCAATATCGCTACAGTTAACGGCGTCAGCGCTCCGGTGCCAGGGGTATGCGGTATTTTTTCATTTTTTTGTACAACAGCGTCCGATGAATCCCGAGCTCACGTGCGGCGCGGGCTTTATTGTAGTTGCTTGCTTTGAGGGCATAGCGAATAGCCTCTTTTTCGGTTCGCGACTGTACGTCTTTTAAGGAAGGCAGGTTGCCGTCGAGGGTAGTGTGGCGATTGCGTTGCAGATAGAACGGAAGATCCTGCAAACAGATGGTGTCCCCATCGATGGCCGACAGCGCGCGTTCGAGAACGTTGGAAAGCTCGCGCACATTCCCGGGCCACCCGTACTGTTTTAACCCCTTTTCGACCTCCTTATCCATCTTGACGGCCGGTAAATTTGCTTCCTGCACCATCAGGTTTAACAAATGACCGGCTATCGGTACAATGTCGGTTTTGCGCTCGCGCAACGGCGGGATATCAAGGGGGATCACATTCAGGCGGTAGAAAAGATCCTTACGAAATGCTCCGGCGCTGATCATGTCGTCCAGGTTGCGGTTGGTGGCCGCAATGATGCGAAAATCCGATTGGATGATCTTGGTGGCGCCGACGCGTTCAAATTCTTTGTCTTCTATTGCTCGCAGCAGTTTGGGCTGCATTTCCAGCGGAAGATCACCGATTTCATCCAGGAAAACCGTCCCCTGGCGGGCCAGTTCGAACTTGCCGGGTTTGCCACCCTTGCTTGCACCGGTGAAGGCCCCCTTTTCATACCCGAACAGCTCTGATTCCAGGAGGTCTCTGGGAATGGCGGCGCAGTTGATCCTGACAAACGGGTTCATTTTACGCGGGCTGGCATGATGGATCGCCTGGGCGAAAAGCTCTTTCCCGGTGCCGCTTTCGCCGGTTATGAGGACCGGAAACTGGTTGGCGGCTGCCCTGAGGGCTTCCAGCTTCAGCCTTTTGATGCTGTCGCTTTGGCCGGCAATGCTGTCAAAGGTGTAACGGGTTGAGCGTAGATTGAGGAGCTCTTCCTCATAGAGTTTTACTTTGGATTCCAGCAGGGAAAGCTCTTTGGCCAGTTTGCCGACATCTTTGACATCTTTGAACATAACCTGGCCGAACACCCCGATGACCCTTCCCTCTCTCCAGATCGGGATGCGCTGGACGACCATATTCTGGCCTTTGATCAGGTGGCTTTGATTGATCTCCGCCTTCCCGGTTTGGGCCACAATGTGCATGCGGGTGTTTTCGATCACTTCGGTGCAGTGTCTGCCGATTTGCTCGGCGGGGTCCAGACCCAAAAATTCACCGTAGGGCTTGTTGAAATGGGTAACGTAACCATTCGCATCCGTCACCATGATGCCGTTGTAGATGCAGTCGAAAATGCGCTCAAACATCTCCAACTGCCGGCGCAATCCTGTTTTGGGCTGTCGGCGGTTTGGTTTGATTTTTTGGCGCTTATCAGCGCTTCCAATCGTGGTACGCGCAGCGGTCTTCATGGCGACCTCCCGTATCAATTACGCTACATGTATTTGTTTTGATACGCCTTGTGTCTTTATAATTGCTTAAGGCTGTATTTTCAACTCAAAATTTGGGATAGGACGTTTTTTTTGTTAACCATCTGTTATATAATAAAATTTCTTAGAAGAGCCCGGTGAATATCTCTGCCCCGTCATGACACACCTCATGGTGGCACAAATTTCGCACTTAAAAACCAGGAGGTGGTTTCCTTCCTTTTGAGATAGCTCCTGCCAACCTTTCAGCGAACATAGGGGGACAAATTGGATATTCGAGAACCTGATATCACCGGGGAAGATATTCTGGTGTTGGCCGACCCTCTTTTCAATTCCAACAACGTCTGCATCGTCACCGGTGCGGCCAGCGGGATCGGCAAAGCCACCGCCGTGGCGGCCGCTGCTAACCATTTAATGACCGTCGGACTCGATATCGATGAAGCCGGTGGCAAAGCGACCCAGAAGCTGGCGCGTGAAATGGGCGGCCAGATGATCTTCCTGAAAACGGATTTATGCGACGATGACCAAATCGTGCATGCGGTTGCGGAAGCAGCCAAGCTCGGCAATATCCGATTCTTGGCCAACATTGCCGGTGTCCAGCACATCGATGCCGTCGAAAATTTTCCCATGGAAAAATATGACTTCATGCAGCGGCTGATGCTGCGGGCGCCCTTTTTGCTTTCCAAGCTTTGCATTCCGCATATCCGCCAGACTGATGATGGGGTCGGGGTAATCGGAAACATGGCTTCGATCCATGCCCATATTAGCACGGTCAATAAGTCCGTCTACAATATCACCAAATTCGGGTTGCGGGCGCTGACCCAATCCATCGCCGCCGAAGGTGAGGGCAAAATCCGCTCCTTTACCGTCAGCACCGGTTTTGTCAAAACCGCCCTGGCCTTAGGGCAAATCCCGGCCCAGGCCGAACAGCGGGGGATTACCCCCGAGGAGGTCGTGCGGGACGTGATGATGGGCAGCTCGCGCGTCAAAGAATTGATGACCCCCATCGAGGTCGCCAATCTGTTTATTTTCGGCTTTTCCCGCCATGCCAGGTATCTGGTTGCCGGCGATCTAATGTTTGACGGCGGCATGGTGAAAACGTACGCGCAAAAGTAGTTAAGGATGGGTCAAGCGTCTACTGTAGCAAGTCATATTAATTTAAATTCTTCATCTGTGGAAGGTTAAAATTATTTCAGCATTAAAGTGATCTTGCCGCAGCTACTATGAGGATGAGATATAGGAGGCTTGATGAACATCGGTTCTCTGTTCTCCCGGCATGCCCGTTATCGTCCCGACCATCCGGCAGTTGTATTTGGCGATCAGCGGCTGAGCTGGTTTGAATTCAATCAGAGCATCAATCGCCTGGCCAACGCCCTTCTGGATCTGGGAATCGGCAAAGGAGACAAGGTCGCCACCATCCTTCCCAATTGTCTGGAACAGCTCGAGGTTTACTGGGCGTCGGCCAAAATAGGTGCGGTGGTGGTCCCCTCCAGCACCCTTCTGCTGGAAAAGGCCATGAAGACCCTGCTGCAGGACTCGGATGCGGCTATGCTGATCACCAATGCCGGCTTCGTGCAGAAGATCGACACGATCCGATCCGACCTGCCGGCCATTAACCCGGATCGCTACCTTCTGGTGGATTTCGCCGGGCAGGACGGGTATCAGGATTATCATGCTTTACAGACCGCGGCCGGCGACCACGATCCGGAAGGCATCATCATCAATGATGACGACGTTTTTAATATCATGTACAGCAGCGGCACCACCGGCCTGCCGAAAGGCATCGTGCACACCCATTACATCCGGGCCATGTATGCCACCATCTTTGCGGCCCAGTACCGCATGACGCCTGAAAGCGTCACCATGCATGCGGGGGCCATCGTTTTTAACGGGGCCTTTGTGGATTTGATGCCCACTGTTTTTTTAGGGGCGACCTATGTATTGCTGGATCAGTTCGAGCCGGTATCTTTTATCGAGGCCGTTGCGCGTGAAAAAGTGACCCATATCATGATTGTGCCGGCCCAGGTGATTGCGCTGCTAAATGCGCCCAATTTTTCTTACGAGGCGCTTAAGTCCCTGGAAATGATTTTGGTCCTGGGGGCGCCCCTGCACAAAGAGCACAAAGAAGAACTCAACCGACGCCTGCCCGGAAGGTTTTATGAACTGTACGGATTGACCGAGGGTTTCGTGACGGTTTTGGATAAAAATGATTATGCTGCCAAACCGGAATCGGTGGGAGTCCCCCCGCCTTTTTTTGAAATGAAAATCCTGGATGAAAGCGGCGCCGAAGTTCCCACCGGGCAGGTGGGCGAGATTTGCGGCCACGGCCCGATTCTGATGCCGGGCTATTACAAGCGTCCGGATTTGACCGCTGAAGCCGTCAAGGACGGTTGGCTGCATTCCGGCGATATGGGCTATGTCGACGAAGACGGGTTTTTGTACCTGGTGGACCGTAAAAAGGACATGATCATTTCCGGCGGGGTCAACGTTTACCCGCGGGATATCGAGGAGGTCGTGGTGCAGCATCCGGCGGTCCAGGAGGCCGCGGTCTTTGGGATCCCCCATGACAAATGGGGCGAGACGCCGCTGGCCGCCGTTGTGCTGCATCAATCCGCTGTGGCAAGCGCAGAAGAAATCCGTACCTGGGTCAACGAGCGGGTCGCCGCCAAGTTCCAGCGGTTGCATGGTGTCGTCATCATGGATGATTTTCCCCGCAACGTGGCCGGCAAAACCTTAAAGCGGGTTATGCGCGAGGATTACTGGCAGGCCAAGGATACCAAACTCTGATATCTGCAACGGTTTGGAAAGTCGCCGCATAATGAAGCATCCATCAGGGGTAATTTGCGCCGTTGGCGCGCTTGGTATCAACAGATTGTTAACCATCGAAAGGAGGAATCAAATGAAAACGAAGCATTTAAAAATTCTTATCGCTGTGCTATCTGTATTCTTTATTGTCTCTGCCGCGCAGGCGGCGGACACGATTCGAATCGGATGGACGGCCGACATGCCCGGTATCGGGGCCACTTTTTACGCCTCCCAGAAAAATGCGGTCGAGCTTTTCATTGAAGATACCAATGCTGCCGGCGGCATATTGGGTCAAAAGCTGGAGTTGGTTATCCGGGATTCCAAGTTAAAACCCGATGTCGGGGCGACGGTGGCCCGGGAGCTGATCTTAAGCGAAAAGTGTGAATTTCTGATCGGCCCCACCAGCAGCGGGGTGGCCCTGGCCGTGACCAAGGTGGCCAAGGAATTCAAAAAGATTGTGTATTTCCATACATCCAACACCGAGAAATTGACCACCACGGATTATCACCCCTATATGTTCCAGGTGGTACCCAATACGGGGATCGAAGGGCGCGGGATTACCATGTTTCTTTCCCAAAAACCCTACAAGCGCTATTGTTTTATCGGTCCGGATTATGCCTATGCCCACTCCCAGTGGGATTCGTTCAAAGAAAATCTTGGCAAACTGAATCCGGATGCCGAGATATTGGAGGCCGTGTGGACCAAACTGGGGGAGACCAACTATGCGCCCTATATTCCCACATTGATGGCCAGAAAGCCGGAAGTTATCTATACCAATCTCTGGGGCGGTGGTTTGAGCAGTTTCATCAAGCAGGCCCAGCCTTACGGCCTCTTTAAAAATGCCAGCATCACCTCCCTGTATGATCTGGATATGCTGCGCGCCACCGGTATGGACATGCCCGAAGGGCTGCTGGGGTATTCGCGTTGCCCGTTCTACGCCGTGCCGACCCTGGATATGCAGGTATTTTCCGAGAAGTACTACAAAAAATATAATGAGTGGCCGTCGGACTGGGCGTGCATGGCCTATGACGGCCTGGTGGCGCTGACCACCGCCATTAAAAAAGCCAACAGCGCCAAATCCGAGGATGTGGTCAAGGTCCTGGGGGGCTTGCGGTTTGAATCCCTGCGGGGCGCCCGGTATCTGCGCGAAGAGGATCATATGGCCAATGTGGGCCTCTATGTGGGATACACCGCCAAGGATCCGAAGTACGAAGGTTTTCTCGTGCTCAAAGATGTGGTCGAAGTGCCGGCTGAAAAAGTATGGATGCCGGTGGAGGAAGTTTTGAAACTACAGCCGAAATAGCCGCATCTGATAGGGGTTCGTCTCCGGTCTATTCTGGGGGCGAATCCCCATGAAAACAGCCGGCTTCGATGTAAACGTTTAAACTGTGTGAAAGCAGGTACCCTATGGGCATCGAGTTTTACCTGTTCATCCTCATCAACGGCCTCAGCCAGGGGATGGTATTGTTCATTGTTGCTTCCGGACTTTCGCTCGTGTTCGGGGTTCTGCGGGTCATCAATTTTGCCCATGGATCCCTGTACATGATCGGAGCTTATTTGGCGTTCTCCCTGAGCACCTTATTGCCAACCGGATCAATGCTTTCTTTTCTGCTTCTGATGCTGCTGGTGCCGCCGGCCATTGCTCTGATCGGCTGGAGTCTCGAGATTACCCTGTTTCGCAAGATTTACGGCAAGGAGCATCTGCTGCAGCTGCTGCTGACCTATGCCGTGCTGTTGATCCTGGATGATGCCTGCCGGCTGATCTGGGGAGGCGATATCCGCAATGTTGCCCGCCCGGAGATCCTGGCCGGCTCGATCGAAATTTTCGGGCTTTTCCTGCCGACCTACAATGCGTTCATCCTGGCGGTGGGCCCGATCATCGCCATCGGCCTGTGGTTTTTGCTCTACCGCACCCGTTACGGCAATCTTATCCGTTCGGCGGTATCCCACCCGGAAATGGTCGGGGCCCTGGGGGTGAATGTGTCCCTGGTAATGACCGGGACCTTTATGCTGGGGTGCTGGCTGGCGGGTCTTGGGGGCGTGTTGATGTCGGCCCTGGCCAACATCGACCTGAGCATCGGCATGGAGAAAATCATCGAAGCCTTTGCCGTGGTGGTTATCGGCGGCCTGGGCAGTATCGGGGGCGCCTTGCTGGGGTCGCTTATTTTAGGGGTGGGGGTGGCCTTCATTCAGCTGCCGCTGAGCCGGGCGGCCATCGTCTTTCCCTATTTTGCAATGGCCCTTATTCTGATTGTCCGCCCCTGGGGCTTGTTTGGCAAACCTGAACGTTAGCGGAAGGCGTCTCAGACTTGAGAAGGCTTCCGATGGAAATCATGGGATCTCATTCTATGGAAAATTCCCAAGCGGGCTACCGAAGAAAAGTTGTCGCTGTGGTGGTGATTGCGGCGCTTGCCGTCTTGCCCTTTATTCTGGCCCAATTCGGCAAAACCGGAGAATTCTGGATCTGGGTGACCACCGAGATGATCATCATGGCGCTGTACGCCACCAGTCTGAATCTCGTTCTCGGCTTCGGCGGGATGGTCAGCTTCGGACATGCCGCCTTCTTTGGCGTGGGGGCCTACACCGTGGCCCTGCTGATGAAAAAGGCCGGCGTTTCACTGGTGTTGGCCCTGATCGCCGCACCCTGTCTGGCCGGCATTGCCGCTGCCATCATCGGATGGTTCTGTGTGCGCCTGATCGGGCTTTATTTTGCCATCCTTACCCTGGCCTTCGGTCAACTGCTGTATATGATTGCCTTTCAGTGGTACACCTTTACCGGGGGCGATGACGGCATTCACGGCATCCCCAAGCCGGAATTTTTGGATCCCACCAATTATTATATTCTATGCCTGATCATTTTTCTGATCTGTTTTCTGATCATGCGCATGATCGTCAATTCATCTTTCGGCCTGACCATTCGATTGACCCGCGAGAATCTGGACCGGGCCAAATTTATCGGCATCAATGTCCGGCGCTACCAGCTGATCAATTTTATTATCGCCGGCGTCTTTGCCGGTGTTGCCGGCGGTTTGTTCACCGAGTTGAATCGATTTGCCCAGACCGAATTCCTGCACTGGAGCCGTTCGGGCGATGCCATCTTCGCCTGTTTGGTGGGGGGCATGTATTCCTTTGTGGGGCCGGCCATCGGCAGTTCGATTTTAATTTTCCTGCACATCATCCTGCAGCAGATTCACCAGGCCCTTGTGGAGGTCTGGGCGATTGTCCTGGGGATTATTTTGCTCGGGGTGGTGCTGTTTGCCCCGGAGGGATTGGTGGGGCTCTATTTAAAACTAACCCGGAAATCGGAAACCTAATCTGCGGTATGACAAATGAAACCAGAAGTCCTTAAAATTGATCGTCTGGTCAAATCGTTTAACGGCAATACGGTCATCAGCGACATCTCGGCAACCTTCGCGCAGGGTGAGCTGAGCGCCATCATCGGTCCCAACGGTGCGGGCAAAACGACCTTCTTTAATCTGATCACCGGCTACCACCTTCCCAACAGCGGTAAGATCTACTTTGAAGGTAAATCCATCACAGGTATGCAGCCGTTTGACATCGTCCGTCTGGGAATTGCCCGGTCCTTTCAGATTACCAACATCTTTCCCAAGCTTTCGGTGCTCGAAAATGTTGTCGCCACCGTTATTACCCACCAAAAGGGCAATCTCAATCTGGTGACGCCGACCGTTAAACATAAACCGGCCTATGATCGGGCCTATCAGATCTTGGAAGATGTGGGCCTGGCGGACCGGGCCGATCGGCAAAGCGGCACCCTGGCCCATGGCAATCAAAAAATACTGGATATTGCCGTGGCCCTGGCCATGGAGCCCAAACTGCTGCTGCTCGATGAGCCCACCGCCGGCATGAGCCCGGAGGAGCGCTGGAAGACCGTGGAGCTGATCCAGAAGCTCTGGCAACAGCTGAGCATCACCATGGTGTTCATCGAGCATGACATGGATATCGTATTCGGCATTTCCCAGAAAGTGCGGGTGCTGTGCTATGGATCCATGCTGGCCGAGGGGAGACCGGAGGAAATATCCAAAAACGAAAAGGTTATTGAAGCCTATCTGGGAGAAGAAGTCGACTAATGGAACTTTCCGTCGAGAACATCAACACCTTTTACGGTTTGAGCCACATCCTGTTCGATGTGTCCCTGCAGGTCGACAAGGGTGAGGTCGTCGTGCTGCTGGGGCGCAACGGCGCCGGTAAGACCACGACCATGCTCAGCATCATGGGATTAAATCCGCCGAAATCCGGTGCAATTACCTATAGAGGACAAGATATCACCGGAATGGCACCTTACAAGGTCGCCCGGGCAGGCATCGGTTTCGTGCCCGAAGATCGACGCATCTTCCCCGACATCACCGTGCTGGGCAATCTCGATGTGGGACGCAAGGGATCCAAAACCAAAAACAACAAATGGACGCTTGAACGCATCTATCAGTTGTTTCCCGTGCTAAAGGATTTTTCCAACCGGCACGGCGGTACCCTGAGCGGAGGAGAGCAGCAGATGCTGACCATTGCCCGCTCCCTGATGGGCAACCCGGATTTTCTGCTGCTGGATGAACCCTCCGAAGGCCTGGCCCCCCTGATCGTAAAGGTGCTGGGTGAATTCATCGAGGTGATCAAAAAAGAGGGCATGACGGTGCTCCTGTCGGAGCAGAACACCAAGTTTGCGCTCAAACACGCCGACCGGGCCTATATCGTGGACAACGGCTCGATTAAATACGAGGGCAGTATTGCCGAATTGGAGAATAATGACGAAATCAAGAAGCGGTATCTGGCGGTCTAGTTAGTTATTAGTTATTGGTTATTAGTTATTGGTAGTTCTGTGGCATAAAAGCCCCTTCAAAGTATAACGCACCGCCAATATGCACTTACAGTCCCGGACATTCGATATCTGAGATGCGGTGTGTGCATTCTAATAACGAATAACCAATAACGAATAACTTTTGACAAATAGCCGGATACCCAATAACAGATAGCCGACATCGGTAAACGATCTACCATAGCGACGAAACAGGAAAAGACAGCATGGACACGGACAAAATTCTAAAGGACAAATCAGTTTTGATTGTGGACGACGAACCGGATATTCTGGATTCAATCACCGAGCAGCTCGACATGTGTCGAATATACCGGGCCAAGGATTACGAGATCGCCCTGCAGCTGATGGCCGGATTTAAATTCGATATCGTCATCCTGGACGTTATGGGTGTGCGAGGGTTTGAACTGCTCAAAAAGTCGGTATCCAAAGGGTTTCCGACGGTTATGCTTACCGCCCATGCGTTGACGCCCGAGGCCTTGAAGGAATCCATCCAGCTGGGGGCTGTATCCTTTCTGCCCAAGGAGATGATGGCGGAACTGGACACCTATCTGGCCGATGTCATCACCGGCAGCCACAAGGTGGTCTGGCAAAACCTGCTCGAAAAATTGGGCGATTATTTCGCCAGGCAGTTTGGGGCCGACTGGAAAGAAAAAGACGATTTTTTCAGGAAATTCGAGGAGGAATTTTCCGATAGTCAAAAAGAAGGCCCTTGATCCCAATTCCGGAAACAGTCTTTAAAATACACTTTTTTTGCCAACCCCATCGCGGCTGTCCCGCAAGAAAACAGCGGGATGCAAGCACAAGCGCCAGCATAAGCAAATGCCGCCAGATGATTTCGATCTGGTGGTGGCGATCAATCTCAAGGGGGTGTTCAACTGTACCCAGGCGGTGGTACCGACCATGATCCGGCAGGGCGGCGGCGTCATTTTGAATGCCACTTCCATCGTCGGCATCGACGGCAATATCGGGCAGACCAATTATATCGCCACCAAAGCCGGCGTCATCGGCATGACCAAG
>WOR8_10006128_pt1 | contig 11558 bp, 9 predicted proteins | sample DeeMarSeWOR38_10_FD_19890 | JGI IMG/M metagenome (IMG submission 19890) | reverse complement strand
ATCAATTTGGCACCTGTCTGCTTGGCCAGGTCAAGGAGACCGGATACAAAATCAGCATGAAAGTGTGTTTCCATGACATACTTCCACTTTGCCCCCCGCTTTTCCAGCATTTCAAGATATGGTTCGGTTTCTCTCATCGGATCAATAATGGCAGCTTCGCCATTTGATTCAATATAGTAGGCAGCTTCTGCCAGACATCCTGTATATAATTGTTCTACGTACATATAAATATTATTTTTCAGTTGCTTACTGTAGAAATTGGTTCATGTATTTCAAGAAATTTTTAGATGAGTTCACATTTGTTCATACATGTGATCACGGTAATGACTTCTTTTAATTTAAGGAAATAATAAATGTTTTTACCTTCACGGGTACTTCCCAAAATACCAGATAATTTCATGTTGGAGAGATGATGGGAAGTCAGCGATTGTTCAGATCCCAGAAGCTCACAAATATCGTTCACACAAAGTTTTTCATTTGCGACAAGCAAGCTAATGATGCTTATGCGCAATGGATGTGCAATCGTCTTGAGTATGAATGCTACTTTCTCTAGTTTCTCTGTATCTAGATTATTGATAATCTCCTTATCGCTAATGTGTAATTCGTCTACTTTCATTTCTTTATACCTGGTGTTGGTTTTGAATATTAAACGCAAACATATGAACATATGTTTATATATAAAAGTATTTTTTTAAAAAAAGCATGTGGATTTTTATAAGTAACTGAATTTATGGCATTTACAAATTAACCTAATTTGATCATTTTATTATTTCTTCCGGCTATCCCAGACATTTTTCAGCAAAACCTACTTTAATCTGAAGGGATTTATATCCAAATGATCCTCGTTTATGCTGTCATCAATCTTCGATTCCGTTGATTAATTATCATTAATTCCTGCTATTTGATGTGCCTGAGTGTAATGATAAAATTTACACGATTAAATAGAGATAAATTGCCCGGGAGTATTGAGTGCCTCAACATTTTTATCCAAAAAAAGTATACGATGGCGCAATGATGGATGTGTACTGGTGATTTCATCGCTTTCGTCATCCGTTATGGAATCAACCAGAAAATCCTCACTTTCAATCAGGCTTTTGATCAGATAATCATATTCCTGAGGTTCAATCCGGTAATTTCTCTCAACAAAATCAAACTTTTCCCAATCCAGTATTTTCCTGTGGATAGCCAATTCCGTTTGCCCTAACAATTTTGTGATGATCCCCTCTTCCCTCATAATTTCTTTTTCAGTCAAATCTACCTTAAACGATTTATAATCAAACTTGGCCAATGTATGCGTAAGGATATGATCAACATCTTCGATGGAATCAGGCTGAAATGGGACTATACGTATTAATTTGTCAAAGATCTGATCGAAGCTGGCTATGGACAGGGAATCGTTTGCCTTTATTTCCAATAGAATTTTTTTCTCGAGCAACTCGATAAGCTCAGAGTATTTACTTGATACCAGAAGTGCGTTAATCGTATTCAATTTGCCACACAGCTTAGCTGCAAAAAGATCGCACAGGTATTCAAGGCTTTTGCTTTTATGATTGAAAAGCCTGAAAAGTATTGGATTGAATCCAATATTCACTGCAATCAGGATCACTGCGAATACCAATCGATGCACGAAAGGCAAAAGAATAAAAGGCAACAAGGACACCAGGAGGTAAAAAGGATATGTAAACCGCTGAACAGGATACATATAACGATAGAAATGCCCGAGTTCATGAGCTATTATGGCTTTTAGCTCATCAGGTTTCAGAAAGATCAGGTCTTGCTTTGGCAGATAAATCGCGTTCAATGGGCCAACAAAGTTGAACAAATAGGTATCGATGACATACGGTCCGCTCATTGGTTCATCCACAATATAAATTTTAGGTACTTCCTTATCCTGAAACCTGGATATGATGGATTTTACGATCGCTTGTATTTCATCAATGGTATAATTACCAATTTTCTTCTCCCTGATTTTATCCAGCCGTTGTTTCTTTCGTTTGAAAAAAACAATGTAATCTTTTTTAAAACTAAAGAAACTGATCACAATGGCAAAAAACCCTAAAAGGTAGAATGCCGGATCTTGCACGACTAAAAAAAAGCATATCATCACTAAATCGATAAGAGAAACGAGCAGTAATATGCTTAGGGATATTGCTTTGTTGATGCGAAATGAATGCTCTAATTCTTCTGCACCGGGGATCTCTTTCCATTTATTTTCTGAAGCCAATTTGTGCCGGGATAAAAAATTTATTAACACTACCGTACTTATTCATTATCAAGACAAAACCTTAACAAAAATTTAGCTTTTCAATAACAAATAAAATTATAAATCAGTTAATATTAGCGCTGATAAATTTACGAAAATAAAAATGCCCGTACCGGAAAGAAAAAGAATGTCCATCGATAATATGAGGATCGGGAAAAATTACTTTCTCAGAAACTACGGGGAAACAATAAGTTTCCTTGTATTGGAGACAACAGGTATCAACGATTATAAAATCAAAGATCTTCTCACGCTGGAAATGTATCAGTTCCGTAGCCTGATCCAGTATGGAATCGGCGAGGATTTCGAATTATTTGAGATCTAGTAACCAGTGACCTGTAATACACCTAGTAACCAGCTGCCATACCATCCTTTCTGGATTCCGAAGCACCATAATATACGTTGTTTTCCGCATCCCACATGATGCCCTGATAACCTCCAAATGGTCCAACGCTGAAAACTATATTATGTCCCTTTTTTCTTAATTCCCGGATCACCTCATAATCAAATCCCGATTCAAGTTGGACGTTGCCTCCATCGATCATCTCAGATCCCGTTGGTTGTGAAGATCCCTCATGATTTATCCTGGGAGCATCTCCTGCTTCCTGGATATTCATACCAAAATCTATAATATTTACCAATACCTGCACATGTCCCTGCGGCTGCATGGCACCACCCATTACGCCAAAACTTAAAAACGGCTTGCTGTCTTTAGTTACAAATGCAGGAATAATAGTATGAAACGGCCTTTTTCCCGGAGCATAAACATTCATATGATTTTTATCGAGCGAGAATAGATTTCCGCGGTCTTGCAGTACAAATCCCAGTCCGGTAGGTGTCATACCGGAACCGATCCCGAGATAGTTACTTTGAATGAGGGAGACCATATTCCCATCATTATCCGCAGTGGTCAGGTAGATGGTCTCACCATGGCCAAGTTTACCAGCAGGATAACTTCTTGCTGATCGATTTGGATTAATGAGTTCGCGGCGCTTAGCTGCATACTCCTTGGAAATTAATTCCTTCACTGGAACCTCATTAAAATCCGGATCAGTGTAATACTTTGCCCTGTCTTCAAACGCCAGTTTTTTTGCTTCAATAAATAAATGCATGTATTCCTCATTGCCAAAACCCAATGACTTCAGATCATACCCTTCGAGGATATTCAAGATCTGAAGGGCAGCTATGCCCTGTCCATTTGGTGGGAGCTCCCAAACGTCATATCCGCGGTAATTTGTAGAAACAGGTTCCACCCATTCGGATTTATGCGCGGCCAGGTCTTCATAGCTTAGAAAACCTCCCTGATCCTTCATGTATTGTGCGATGGTTTGGGCTATATCACCTTTGTAGAAGGCATCCCGACCATCATTGGCTATTTTCTCAAGTGTATTTGCCAGATATGGATTTTTAAATATTTCTCCTTTCGCAGGCGTCTTTCCATCGGGCATAAACACATCTTTAAATCCAGGATATTTTTCATAGCGAGGAGCACTGCCAGCTAGATAATAGGCAATCAATTCTGCCATTGGAAAACCATCTTTGGCATAGTCAATGGCTGGCTGAAGTATTTCTTTCATAGATAATTTGCCAAATTTTCCATGCAGTTCAAACCATCCATCCACACACCCTGGAACAGATACAGGAAGCGGACCATATGCCGGGATTTCTTTATACCCATTTTTTATAAAGTAATCTAGTGTTAGCGATTTTGGAGATCTTCCACTGCCGTTCAATCCATACAACTTCTGTGTTTTCGCATCCCATACAATAGCAAAAATATCACCGCCGATCCCACAACTAACGGGTTCCATCAGTCCAAGGCAGGCATTAGCTGCAATGGCAGCATCCATGGCTGTACCTCCTTTTTTCAATATATCAATAGCTGCCTGTGTTGCCAACGGATGACTGGTCGCCGCCATCCCGTGTTGTGCGATGACTTCGGAACGTGTTGCAAAGGTTTTCCCGGTAATTCTATCCTGAGCCTGTAGATTTAAATAAAATCCAATCAGTAAAATAAGTGATATTGTCCTGTTCATGACCTGAGTTATTATTTTGAATGAGATAATTGAATGCATAGTATTCAATCAGTTTGAATAATTATAAATATATAGCTCTTTTAAACTTTGAAAAAGCAAGCCATACAAATAATTGCTATATTCAATCATTAGCAATCCTAAAACTTGTTCATGAAAAAAATTGTCATTATAGGTAATGGAATATCCGGGATCACTGCAGCCAGACATATCCGTAAAATGAGTGATGATGATATTACAGTCATTTCTGGGGAAACAGATCACTTTTTTTCCAGAACGGCACTCATGTATATCTATATGGGCCATATGAAATATGAACACACCAAGCCTTATGAGGACTGGTTCTGGGAAAAAAATAAAATTCATCTTGTGCGAGATTATGTTACCGAAGTAATTACAGATGATAAAAAAGTAGTACTACGAAATAAAGGTGAGTTGCATTACGATATCCTGATCATCGGAACCGGTTCTAAACCTAATAAGTTCGTCTGGCCTGGCCAGGATCTAAAGGGCGTACAAGGATTGTATTCCTACCAGGACCTGGAAAATATGGAAGTGCATACCAAAAATATTGAAAAAGCAGTAATCGTAGGTGGTGGGTTGATTGGCATCGAAATGGCAGAAATGCTGAGATCCAGAGATATTTCTGTTACCTTTCTTGTCCGCGAAACCAGCTTCTGGAATATTGTTTTGCCCCCTGAAGAATCTGCAATGATCAACAGGCATATTCTCGAACACCATGTAGAATTGAGATTGGAAACAGAATTAATAGAGATTTTACCAGATGATGATGGCAGAGTAAGGTCAATAGTGACAGATAAAGATGAAGAAATCCCATGCCAATTTATTGGACTTACTGCTGGTGTAAGTCCGAATATTTCGTTTCTAAAATCATCGAAAATTCACACTGATCGAGGCGTTTTGATCAATGAATATTTCGAAACCAATGTTCCGGAAGTGTATGCCATTGGAGATTGTGCCCAGTTCAGGACTCCTTTGCCTGGAAGAAAAGCCATAGAGCAGGTGTGGTATACGGGACGAATGCACGGTGAAACTCTGGCAAAAACAATCTGTGGCAATAAGATGGCTTACCATCCAGGCCCATGGTTTAACTCTGCAAAATTCTTTGATATTGAATACCAGGTATATGGGGATATCAAAAACCAAAACTCCGATGATGAAGGACAAATCATTTGGGAACATAAAAATGGCCGAAAATCCATACGGATCTCTTATGATAAATCAACAACCAGGCTTGTGGGAATTAACCTTATGGGTATTCGTTATCGCCATGAAGTGTGTGACATGTGGTTAAAGGAAGGCACATTACTAAAAGAAGTCATTCAAAATTTGAGCAAAGCGAATTTTGACCCTGAATTTTATACACAATATGAGGAAGAGGTATTGCATATCTACAATAAAAGATTTCCTGATGATCCGATTAGATCAACATCCAAAAGAGGATTGTTCTCATTTGTCCATTAATGTTTTTATGCAGGAAAATTAAATGAACAAATTCTCAAAAATTACCGGAATCTGGTTATTCATTATTGGTTTTAGTGCCTTTCTGATTACACTAACCCTGAGCGATTATAAACTGACAGAAGAAGTTATCAAAAACCAAGGTGAAGGAGAAAAACATGACGCTTTAAACGAAGCCGCCAAGTGGATGATTGGAAAAGAGTATGGATCAAACATTGCTTTTGTCCGTGATCTTAGAAAAGGTTTTAAAAACGCCAATATATCTATCATAGACAAATACTCGATTGCGGTTAACTTGTCAGACAAAATTGCTTTAAAATCCAAAGAAGGGGATCAATATGTTTTTAAGTCTTCAATTATTGATGAATTGTTCGGATCATCGGATGAGATTACTCAGTACCAAAACAATGGCTTGAAAGATTATACTGGCTGGTTGGAAGGAAAAATTTACGAAAACCAGAAGGATCTGCAAAAGCAGATTAATAATGCGATTTCCAGCTTTAACAACAGCCTCTCTTACCAGAAAGCTTTTGATAGTTACAATACGGGTGTTCTGATATTTTCCATCACCAAAGCATCGAGTACAGGTATATTGAAAGGCGCCTTGAAATGGTGGTTTTTCCTGAGTTTTGGATTAATGACGATTGGAGCATTTGCCTATTTCTATGGAACCTATGCCAATGTACTCCCTGGAATAAAAAACAACCATATGTTCATGGATGCTATGACCAGCAAAGGATGGCTGGGCGTAGCTTTGGGCTCCTTCATGATTGCCTTTTATGTGTTTCTGTATTTTTACCCGGAGTACCTGACCAACTGGGTTTTGCTTGTCGATCCCGTTAGTTACAAATTGAATGGAGGCCCTGCCAGTCACTGGTTTTTATATGGTTTTTTGTACACATTGGCTGTTTTGATCATGGGCATACGGATGATACTCAAGTATCGTTATAGTGGCTACCAGATCATTCGGACCTTTTCAGTAATATTCTTTCAAACAGCGCTGGCATTTATAATTCCGGAGATCCTGGCAGCACTTAACAAACCAGGATATGACTTCAAAAACATCTGGCCGCTTGATTATGATTTCTTTTATGACTACAACCTGACCTCTCTGATGGTAAGCGGAAAACTGGGTTGGTTTATGCTTTTCTGGGGCATTGCCTTAATTGTCATTGCCGTGCCAGTCTTTACTTTTTTTTATGGAAAACGCTGGTATTGTTCCTGGGTGTGTGGTTGTGGCGGGCTGGCAGAAACCCTGGGCGATCCGTACCGTCAACTTTCTGATAAATCGCTGAAAGCATGGAAAATCGAACGTTGGATGATTCATGCGGTTCTTGTATTTGCGGTGATAAATACTGCAGGTGTTTTATATACTTTTTTTACCGGTAGTTATTCATTCCTTGGTATTGGGACAGAAAGCATTAAATCAAGTTATGGATTTCTAATTAGCTCTATATTTGCAGGGGTGGTTGGAACGGGCTTTTATCCTTTGATGGGCAACCGGGTGTGGTGCCGGTTTGGATGTCCACTGGCAGCATATTTGGGAATTGTCCAGCGGTTTAAATCCAGGTTTAGGATAACCACCAATGGCGGCCAGTGTATTTCATGTGGTAATTGTTCTACCTACTGTGAAATGGGCATCGATGTACGCTGGTACGCCCAGCGAGGACAAAATATCATTAGATCTTCATGTGTGGGTTGCGGCATCTGTTCGGCCGTATGTCCAAGGGGTGTACTCAGGCTGGAAAATGGATTGGAGAAAGGAAGGTTGAAATCATCTAAATTAATCGGATTAAAGCAAATGATGAATTGAATCAATTAATCCCCCAACTTTTCACCAAAGGACCACTTTCTCCATAAACAGGATCTGTATCTGGCAAAGGAACTTTAGCAATATTATGATCAGCTTTAGGACGTTCACCTGGTTTTCCATAGTTCATATCCCAGTTTTGCCCTGGTGGATAAGCTCCTACACACCGGAAATCAGTACTGGATCCAAGGTTCTTGTGGGCCACTCCTGCCGGGATAATGATCACATCACCAGCCTGTCCGTCAACAACAATTCCATTTGGCCCGCCCAGCTGCACTGTCACATTACCGCTATAAATACCTAATACCTCATGTGCCGTACTATGGTAATGATGGTATGGATATATGCCATTCCGCCAGGATCCTCCCCATCCGTTATTGTGAAAAATCCGTTCTACAACCCCGGCAGGATTGTCATTGGGAATTGCAATTGCATTTTTATATACCATCAATGGCAATTTTTCATTATTTGGAAACGTACCATCGTCAATTAACAATTCCGAAATGATCTCAGGAGATTGACTTATCATTCAAATATAATTGACATTTGTTCATCCTTGCAGACCTTTAAAAAAAGGTTTTGCTGTTACATTCATATCCTTTAATACCTTTCTTAACTCAACAGATGGATCTCCGAATACTTCAAGTGATAAATCAGCTATTTCCATTAATTTTGATAATGGTCCATTGACATTTTCAGCATGAATTAATACAGCCTCTGAATCCTTATAGGTTTCAACAACTGTACATTCCAAATTTTGCTCATCAATAAACCAATCATACAACAACGCACCGGATTCTGTGCTGGTAGCAGCAATGCATTTTTCTGCACCTTTTTGAAATTCAGTAATTTTTCCAGTATTAAGCTTGAAACGAGCAATAATGTGTATTTTTTCCATTGTGTGAATTAGGTTTATTGACTTAAAATATAAGAATCCGAATGCCGATTTTAAATATATTTTTCAATGGATTTCTTTAAATGTATTTAATTCTCGTAATAAAAGACAATTTTAAAAACAAAAATAAATGCTGATACCTTATAATACTTCCTGCAAGATGGAATCAAGTTCATTGAAATGGATATTTTTTGCCACTATCCTACCCTCAGGATCTAGCAATATGGTGGTTGGCACATTCGAGATATTATACAATTCAATCATTTCAGAATCGAAATATTTGAGATCAGAGACATGGTTCCATTCAAGTCCATCATCCTCAATGGCTTTGAGCCAGTTTTTTCGATTTTTGTCAAATGAGATGCCAAGTATATCAAAAGATGAGTCCTTGAATTTTGTATATATTTTTAAAAGATCTGGATTTTCAATACGACATGGTTGACACCATGATGCCCAAAAATCAAGATAAATATATTTGCCTCTAAATGAACTCAATTTGAGTATTTTCCCGTTAGGATCAGGTAATTCAAAATCGGGAGCAACAGATCCGATTGCCACAAACTTTATATCCTGATAGTCATGGAACAACTTGTCAAAAAACCAGTGATCCTTTAATTCCATTTCAAAAACAGGCATACATTCCATATAAAATTCAATATTAGGTTCAACTGCAAAATTTTTGGATAATACCAGTAATGCAGCCAGGCTCCTTTGATGTTTCCTGATAAGCTCCTTTAAATCACGTTGGTTTTGAGTTTGCTGTTGCTCAAAATCGTATTTCAACATTTGAACAGCAATTGTATCGTGTTTACTTTGAGCTTTTTTTAATTTGTCCCTTAGCATTCCGGATTTCAGGTTATGATTAAAAACCAAATCATAGGCATTGCTGATCATTTCAATCTCATCTGATCCTTTTCCAAAAAATCTTCCAACAGAAACCATTCCGTCCGCCTCTATCCAAATATCCTGATCAGCTAGCGTTATTAGATTTTTTTGCCTGTGAAAAAAATTTATCCTGTAAATGTCCGGCGTATTTTTTCTCGCTTGAAGTTTAAACGAATGATCGGCATCAATCCTTGTAGAATCTATGATTTCATATCCCTCTGGAGTAAATAGTTCCAGGTAGATATACCCATTATTAGGATAGAATACCTTTCCATAAATGACAGGACCATTTTCCTTAATGCCGGAACATGTGTAAATAAAAATAACACTTGTTATGATCAACCACTTAGTCATCCAAAAAAGTGTGGTTATCAGGCATTAATGACATCCCTGATCAATTCTTTCGCCTTCGGCACAACATTTTTAAGTCCATGAATATCCTTGCCGCCAGCTGTGGCAAAAAATGGCTGTCCACCGCCACCTCCTTTGATCTCCTTGGCCAATTCCCTGACTATATTTCCTGCATCTAACTTGTATTTAGAAACCAGCTCATCCGAGATCATGATTGCTATTTGCGGTTTACCCCCAATATTTGCAGCCAACACCATGAACAGGTCATTGATCTGGTTTTTCAGTTCAAATGATATTTTCTTTAAGGTATCTGCATTGGGCAGGGTTACTTCGTCAATAATTTCAGTGATTCCAGTGTTTTTGACCGCATTTTTTACCAGTTCATTTTTTACATTTCCTGCCTGCTCAAACTGGAATTTTTCTATTTTTTTTGATAATAGATTTTTCTCATGCACCGTGCCTTCAATCACCTTGATCAGGTCCTTAGGATTGTTAAATAATTCCTTGACCTGTTCAAGTAATTTCAGATTTTGTGTCACATATTCCTCTGCAACATCAGCAGTAATTGCCTCAATCCTTCGCACACCGGCAGCAATCGAACTTTCGGAGACAATTTTAAACAGCCCGATTTGGCCGGTTGAATGAACATGAGTTCCTCCACACAGTTCAACAGAATATTTTGGATCGAAGGTAATTACGCGTACAAAATCACCATATTTCTCCCCAAAAAGTGCCATTGCGCCCATGGATTTGGCTTCATTTATTGGCACATTTCTCTTCTCATCAAGTTCAATATTCTCCCTGATCTTCGAATTGACGATATGCTCAATTTGCTCAATTTCCTCATCAGTAACTTTTGAAAAATGAGAAAAATCAAATCTCAGGAATTTATCATTGACTAACGATCCGCGCTGTTGTACATGGTCGCCCAGGACTGTTCGAAGTGCCGCCTGTAACAAATGGGTGGCGCTGTGATTATTTTCGGTCAATCTTCTCTTTCGTTCATTGACCACACAATGAAAAATTGACGTCATATCCGACGGAAGCTTGGTAGTATATTGAATAATCAGTTCATTTTCCTTTTGCGTATCGATGATATGTATGCGCTCACCATTTGACTCGATATATCCTGTATCTCCAACCTGGCCTCCGCTTTCGGCATAAAACGGGGTATTGTCCAGGACAATTTGATAGATGATTTTTTTCTTGTCTTTTATTTCCCTGTACCGAATGATATGTGAATACGTTTCCAAAGAATTATATCCGGCAAACTTCACTTCAGCCTCATTGTTCAAAATGATCCAATCCCCCTTTTCCTGTGCAGCATCTGATTTTGATCGGTTTTTTTGCGCTGTCATATGAAGATTGAATTCATCCATATTTACTTTGGCATTTCGCTCCCTGGCAAGAAGTTGTGTTAGATCAATGGGAAATCCATAGGTGTCGTACAACTTAAAAGCCACATCACCAGGTATTACTAGCTCCTTTTGTCTTTCGCCTATTTTTTTTGCAGAAATATAAGCATCATTGAATATTTTAAGCCCGTTTTCCAGGGTTCGGAGAAACGAAATCTCTTCCTCCTTGATGACCTTGCTGATAAAATCAAGTTGCTGTTTTAATTCGGGAAATACAGTATCGAATTGGTCAGCTAAAACTGGCAGTAATTTATACATGAATGGTTCTGAAAAACCAAGATAATTAAATCCGTATCTTACTGCTCTTCTCAATATCCTACGAATTACATACCCTGCCCCGGTATTGGATGGAAGTTGCCCATCTGAAATGGTGAACGCGACGGCACGTAGGTGATCGACAATTACCCGGATCGCAATATCTGTTTGC
>WOR8_10006116_pt1 | contig 11568 bp, 12 predicted proteins | sample DeeMarSeWOR38_10_FD_19890 | JGI IMG/M metagenome (IMG submission 19890) | reverse complement strand
TCTGGCGATGGCTGCGGCTTTGCCGTTGCTGGTGTTTAGTCGACGGCGGGTGGAGCTGTTACGACGGATGGGTTGGTCCACACTACTCTTTTTTGCATCCATGTTTGTCTTAATGGCGAGTGTCTGGCAAACGGGAGTGTTCCAGGGTTGGACGGCTCATCTGCAGATGGACCTCACGTCCCTGCCTTCCATCCTGGGGCTCAGTATCCTTCTGAGCCAACTGATTTCCAATGTTCCGTTAGTGGCCTTATATCTTCCCTTGGTGTCTGAGGCACCTGGTTCCCTTCCTGCTCTTTTGGCGTTGGCTGCCGGGAGTACCATTGCAGGCAATCTGTGTATTTTGGGGGCTGCCAGTAATGTGATTATCATCCAGCGGGCAGAGCAGGAAGGTCACACCTTGAGTTTCGTGACCTTTGCCTGGATCGGAGTGCCATTGACGATTCTCCAAACGCTCGTCTACGCGGTGTATCTGCAGTGGGTTTTGGGATGAGTATGGCGACAGGCTTACTATGGCAGAGATGGGATGATGGGCTGTGTAAGAATTAGGGTGAGAGCCTCCGAAGATAGTGTACGAGGTCCAGGATTTGTTCATCGGTAAACGTGTCGGCCCAGCCATGCATTTCAACCCCGCCCCCGTTTTTAATGATGGAAAAGAGTTCCTGGTCGGTTTTGGCTTGTGTTGCTTGCGAGGTCAAATTGGCGGGGTCCTGTTCCAGAAAAGAACGTAACCCCCCTCTCCCGTCCCTCTGTGGACCATGGCAGTCCTGGCAATACTGGTGAAAGAGGGTTTTTGCGGGTTGGGTCTTTCCCTCATCAGCCAGAACGGGGAGAAGAGGGATGAGGCCCATGGCGGCCAATATGACCACTTTCCACAATGACGGGTTCAACTGTCGCATCAGAAAATTTTCGGGCGTCCTCCTCTGGAGCATCAGTCACCTCAACCCACCACGATGGCATCCCGATGGGTTGCCATCATTTCGAAATGGTTACCCTCTCACCGCTGAATGATAGGCGTGTGCCGGTAATGTCTGTTCTTTATTTCTTAACGAGCACCGCGGATCGTGCGGCACCGCCACCGGTGATCACATTCACAAAAATCATTCCCGTGGAGACGTTGTCGGGCGCTGTCGCTTCTATTCTCTCATTTCCTTTAAGCACGAAATCCTTTGCCTTTTCGTATCCGAAGGTCACCTCAAACAAGCACTCTTTTTTCTGTCCGAAATCTTCTCCAATGATCACCACTTTAGCGCCAGGCTGAAACTCATCAGGTTCAATTTTTGTGATTTTGGGCCGGTGGCTCGGATCGCAAACCGGATCTTCCTGGAGTGTTTTCTCACTCATCTGGGCGAGTGATTCGGTGGGCGGCCCTCCTTGTGCATTTGCTTCGGTTACCCACGTTAGGTTGTATCCTCCAACGGACAGCATCATGATAACGAATAATGTTGCGACCCTCATCATCGTATTCCTCTCAGGTAAAAGATGAGAAAAATTTCACCCTTTCATCAGAATGCAGACTATTTAACCTCGATTGAATCCTCAAAATCTAGTCCCTGGAGCCGATTGAGTGTGGCCATCTTCCGGCCATCAGGGCGATGAAGGTGCATAAGGCGCCAATCGTCGGATGTAGGCGGTGACGGCTCGGATATCTTCGACACTCAGTTGGTCCCACCATCCGTGCATAGGGCTGAATGCCAGTCCCCAGATGATGGCCGACCGGAGATCCATTTCCGATTTGGCCCGGGACTCCTGGCGTTGAAAGTTGGCGGGAGGGACAATGAGCTTGGCTGCGTCTGGTCCATCGCCTCTTCCCTGAATACCGTGACACCTGACACAGTTGGCCTTATACACCGCTTCGCCTTTTAAGGGATCGACTTGAGGCTCCTGGGCTCCAGCGGGAATGATCCACCCGATTAGCATTAGCAGACTCAAGAGCATGATGCGAGATTTCATGGGCTGTCTCTCCTTGTCAGTGTCCATGCGGCACGATCGCGATAATGTACATATGGCGGAATGTGGATACGACGACTTGCTGGTATGGGGGTATCATATTCGGCATTCTCCGGGGTCGCAATGGGCGGTCTGTTCCAAGAGCTGTGGATCGACTTCTTCCCCGACTTCCATGACTTGGGAATCCTTCGACCCATACCGGAAGATAGTCACACCCTTGAGTCCAAGTTCCCAGGCCCGCCAATAGGCCCGCCTGACGTCTTCACGAGTGGCATTCTCCGGCATGTTGATGGTTTTGGAAACGGAGTTGTCCACATATTCCTGGAAAGCGGCTTGCATTTGCAGATGTTTCTCGGGGGGAATCTCCAATGCCGGCAGAAATAATTCTTTGATGCGCGACGGGACAGTCGCCATGTGGCCGGTTGTTCCATGGTGAAACACGTCTTCCGCCAGTTGTGCGGTATCGATTCCCCCCGCCCGGCAATATTGCCAAAAGAGGGGTGTCATTTCATACAACGGATTGCCGCCGAATGAATGCGACCGCCGGTAGACCAGGGCAAACAGCGGCTCAATGCTGGCCGTGGTGCCCGCGATAAGACTGAGTGTGCCGGTTGGAGCAATGGCGGTGCAGGTGGCGTTGCGCCTTTTTTGATTAGTGGGAGCATAGACGCTTTGTGGCCAATGAGGAAAGACTCCCCGTTCCTCAGCCAGTTGCTCTGATGCGTGGTGCGCTTCCTGCGTAATGAATTTCATGAGGGTTCTTCCGAAGTGGAGCGCCTCGTCGGATGCATACGGGAGGCCGAGTCGTATGAGTACTTCGGCCAATCCCATGACCCCCAAGCCGATTTTTCGATTGCCACGGGATTGGGAGGCGATTGGCGCAGTGGGAAAATGATTGATCTCGATCAAATTGTCCAGAAAACGGACGGCCTGATGCACGGCTTTTTGCAGTTTTTCCCAATGCATGGACGGTTCGTGAGCATCGCTGGTCAGGAAGTGTGGCAGATTCAGTGAACCCAGGTTGCAGGATTCATAGGGCAGGAGCGGAATCTCTCCACACGGATTAGTCGCTTCCAGGTTCCCCAATCCTGGCGTGGGATTGTTCCGATTGATGGTATCCAGAAAGAGAAGACCTGGATCTCCACTTTGCCAGGCCGCGTCCGCGATATCCTGAAACAGACTCTTGGCTTTCACGCGTGCCGTCGGACGTTTGGTCAGGGGATGAATGAGGTCAAAATCTCCATCCTGGCGAACCGCTTCCAAAAAACGATCCGTCAACCCCACGGAGATATTAAAATTGCGCAAGCTGGTGCCATCCAATTTTGCCCGGATGAAGTCATGAATATCCGGATGATCGACCCGGAGGACCCCCATGTTGGCCCCACGGCGCCTGCCGCCCTGTTTGATATGTTCCGTGGTCTGATCGAAAATTTTCATGAAGGCCACGGGCCCTGAGGCTTCCCCGCCGGTCGAGTGGACGAAATCACCTTTGGGTCGAAGGGAGGAAAAGGAAAACCCTGTCCCTCCACCTGATCGCTGAATGAGTGCGGCGTGTTTTAAGGTTTCGAAAATGTCTTCCAGGGAATCACCCACGGGAAGGACAAAGCATGCGCTTAATTGTCCTTTCGGGTTTCCGGCGTTAAACAGGGCAGGGCTGTTGGGAAGGAAGTCCAGGGAGTGTAGGAGTTGCTGAAATGTCTCCTGCCAATACCCTTGTCGCGTTGGATTGCCCAGTATTTCTTCGGCCCGCGCAACCGCGTCGGCCACACGAGAAAACAAGGCTTCCGGTGTTTCCGCGATGCTTCCGTCTTTCTCCCGCTGGAGATATCGCGCTTCCAACACCCGTAAAGCCTGAGGGGTGAGGTGCGCGGGGTTCATGCGGGAATCCTACTGACGGAACGGGACGGCTACGTTAGGCCTCTTCACTTTTTGGCTTTTGACGTTTTGGTTTTCGGGCGCGGACGTGAAGCCGGTTTGGGACCTTGCCATTCCACTCTGGCCATTTTGTCCTTATGCGACCATTGATATGCGATTTTTCCTTTAAAGGCCCGATCGAGATGTTTGCCGAGCCGTTGGGCAAAGTGTTCGGTCGTGGTTTCAATGTCTGCTCCGTCTGGACGTGTGCGGATAGACATCACCCGCTCAAGGGGATTGTTGCGAGCCGCCCGATTTTCCTCGTTATGAATGAGACCTAAGACCTCGGCTTTGTGATCTCCCCAGTTGGCCCAGTGAAGTGCGAGAAAGCCTTCCGCGTAACCGTCCCGTAATTTCCGGCAGGCCGGGCAGACATAACTCTCTGGCACCATGACTTGCCTGGTTGGTTTTTTGGGGCCGCTAGCGGCAGATTTCGGCTTTCGAGAGGAGGGCGTTCCAGGAAGACTCCAACGCTTTCGATGATACACCGCTTGGCATTCCGGACATTGAAGTACCCCTTTTGGTGCTCCCTTCATGGAATAGGGATCACCTCCTGTGAGTTCCTTTTTTTTGTACGATGTAGAATAACCCTGACGTGGCATGACCATAATTTTACCCCTTTTCTTACCGTGGAAAAATTTCGGACATAACGCTCATCCTTATAACAAATTATTAAACAAGTTTCATGCCGCTACTTGAAATTCAAGATTTTTGGATAGGAGCTAAATAGAGTGTCTGCCAGCAAGGTCTTTGGGTAAGGTTTGCAGTTCTTTGAAAGGGAGGATCGGTTATAAGTGTCCCTTCATGCCACACCTCTAGGAAGGTCTTCTGTCCCACTTTGCCCCAAAACAAGTTGCAGGGTGATGGCCATGAAAATAAATTTCTGTTTGAATCTTAAGAAAGGGGAATGGGAAAACTATTCTGCTTACAAGTTGGAAAGGTCGTGGACTTGTTGTTCCAGTTCTTGAATGCGGTCCAATAATTCCAGGGCGACGCTGACTCCAGGCCAGTTAATCCCCAAGTCGCGATGTAAGCGGAGTCCGCGACCTAATCGGTCAAGGGCATCTTCCGGAAAAAGAATCGTCCCCTGCGGGTCCGGTTCCGGATGTTGAATAATTGCCCATTGCAAACAGACCTCCAGCATGTCATCGCCGATTCCTAAGCGGGCACAGACCTCTTCGCGTCGGATTCTTCCTGCGGTGATAATTTCCGCGGTAACCTGTTCCACGGTGGGTTGCGATTCTTCATTCATGGGTGGCCTCACGAAGAAGGGATGAACGGGGATCGGGATGATCTAATTTCGCTAATTGTTCATAGAGGGTTTGCTCATCGGGAGAAGGAGACTTGGGGATGACGATGTCTAGAACCACAAATTGGTCCCCATGGCCTCCTGTCCGCTTGGGAAGCCCTTTTCCCTTTAATCTCATCCGTTGTTGGGGTTGACTGCCTGGGGGTATTTTCAGGCGGACAGTCCCCGATAATGTCGGCACTTGCACCTCGGTGCCCAACACGGCCTCCCAAGGCCACAGAGGAAGGGTGACCACAATATCCCCATCCTTGCGGTGAAATACGGGGTGAGGAGCGATCTGCACAAGGAAAAATAAATCCCCCGGTGGTCCTCCTCCGCGACCGGGCGCGCCTTTCCCTTTGACGCGGAGTCGTTCGCCATCCCGCACTCCTGCTGGAATGCGGATTTCTATCGGACGAGGGGTGCCGGTGGCATCAGGAAGATTCAAGATCCGGCGCGTGCCGGTGAAGGCTTCACGTAGAGAAACCGGCAGGCTCGCTTCCAGGTCGGCTCCCGCCATGGCGAAGCCCCGAAAAGATGCTCCTTCCCGTTGACCTCTCCCTCCAAACAGGTCTTCAAAGATATCACTGAAATCGGCGCCTCCTTGAGTGTATCCGGCGGAGGGGCCACCACCGGGATAGGCCCCTCCTGCCTGTTGGCGGGCCCGTTCATATGCCTCGGCTTCCTTCCAGTTCTTGCCGTATTGATCATATTTTTTCCTGGTTTCCTCATCCGCTAACACTTCGTAGGCTTCGTTCAACTCTTGGAATTTCTTTTCCATTTCCGGCTTTTTTTCGCCGGGATGTAAATCCGGATGATACTGGCGTGCCAGCCGGCGATAGGCTTTTTTAAGCTCTTTGGAGTCGACGGTTTTTTTGACCCCGAGTATGTCGTAATAGTCCCGTTGCGCCGATGGCATAACTGAGAATCCTTAACTAGGTTGAAAAACTGGAAACCTAATCGAGAACAACACGATGTCTCATGACTTTAAAGCTAGCGCTTTTTCCCAAACGAAGACAAGAGTCAATTGTCGGAGCGTGAACACCTCTTTTTCAAGATCCTGTTAAGGAGTAAGGAACGCCAGGCGAATGGCGACCAGAAAGGCATTGATGCGTGGCAGATCGCTCTTATCCCGACATTGAGCAGTCAACTCTTGTGCCTGCTGTGTCAGTTCCTCGCCCCAATCCATTACTTCGCCTAACCGGTATTGCCCATCTTTGATGCGAGCCAGCTGTTCTCCCGCCGGGGTGTCCGCCACGCGGATGTGAAAGCTGCCTGAGGCTAACAATTCAGACAGGTTATACAGGACACGAATATAGGCGGCGGCATACTTAGCCGGGCGTCCATCTTTCTTTTCCAGCAATTTAGTGCGTTGATTGTTGGCATAGTTGGTAAAGGCCTCCAAGGCTTTTTGCGGGGACCACAGAACCGGCAATAACTCGCGCAATTGTTCTCCCCATGCATCGGCGGTGATGACGGGGGCCAGCAACGTTTCAAGAACGAGCGGATGGCCCTGAGTAGCCAGCAGCAGAAATTGTCCGATCTCCCAGGCTGTCTCATCGCCATCTCCCTTGGTCCATTGTGTGGCGGGATACTTGAATCCCAACTGAAACATATCCTCAGTCGGGATAACATAAACCCGGCGGTAATCCCGGTCGCTCTCTTCGGAGGCCAAGCCATGGGCATGGGAACCCACGAGAACCTTGAGGATAGTATGCGTGTGTTCGTGTGCGTCAGGATCTATGCCCATGGTCGACCTATTTTCACAGTTTAGGGTGCGTGAAACCAAAGATTAGCAGGATGAGGCCACCGGTTGCCAAAACGACGATCATGCCTGGCGCCACATATTTTATGAGCGGTTTTCCTCCAAACCATCCTGCTAACAGAGCTTTCACAATCGTATTCGTCATGGCGGCGAGGGTGATGGCCGTGGCAGCAGTCACTGCCAGGAGCCCTTCTTGCTGTAAGCGTACAATCGACAACGTGATGGCATCGACGTCGGTGGTGCCGGCTAATAGGCTGGACGCATACAACCCTCGATCTCCTAAGAATGTTTGGGCAGCTTTAGAAATGAATAGCACCCCGGCATACAATAAGCCAAAGCCCAAGGCCGGACGTAATTCGAATGGATTGCGATGAGAAATGTCCGGACTATCCGGACTATCCGTCGTGGTGCGTTGGGCTTTGCCATATAAGATGAAACTCATCACATAGCCGCAGAGGGCCATGCCTCCCAACGGAGCGAGAAGCATCAGGAAGAGATCCGGTTGAAGGAGGCTCACAATCACCAGCATCCTGGCAAACATGGTGCTGGAGGCACCAAGGATGGCCATGGCTCCCGGCAAGGCCAGGCGTGAGTCCTCACGTGCTTGAGCAGCCATACTCATGGTGACGGCGGTTGACGACACGAATCCTCCCAGGATCCCCGTCGTCGCAAGCCCTTTATTGGGTCCGATGACTCGAGTGCACAGATATCCCAGAAAACTGATGCCCGCAATAAGAACAACCATGATGCCGGTATGGAAGGGGTTGAGGACATCCAGGGGGCCAAAGGTGCGATTCGGAAGGAGGGGCAGGACCACGAGGGCCAAAATGACAAATTTTGCGGTGGCATAGATATCAGCATCGGACACTTGTTGCACCACATGATGGAGCCGTTCTTTTAATGACAACAAGGCCATGACGACCCCTGCGCTGCCGACGATGAGCAGATACCGATGCGGGGCATCAAGCGGGAGGCCGGGAAGTAAAGCGAGGACTCCCAGGAGAAACGTAATCAAGGCTGCGAGTGCGGTGATGATCCCCGGATGATCCTTCCGGCTCCATTCCTTATCATAGGAAACAGCCAGGAGCGCGCCAAGAATCAGCAACGTGGCAATAATAGGCCATACGCCCATGGCCTGGGATAAAAACGCCGACATGGCTCCGGCCAGGGCGATCAGGGGAAACGTTCTAACACCGCCAATCCCGGTTTTTCGCTCCAAGCCAAGATCCTGCTGGCGTTCCAAGCCGATCAAGGCTCCTGCGGCAAGGGCCACCAGAAAGCCGAGAAATGATTCTTCAAAGGTCTGCATGGTCAGGTATTATCGAAATAGAAGGTTCAAGGTAATGGAAGGGAATCTGTTCATTTATCTCATGCTCGTGTTTACTCAATACTCACTTAATACGATTTGAGAAGCAAGAACTGGACTCAAAGAAAACAAGCCGATGAGTTCATGGAAAAGGTACCGGGTTGCGTGAAAGGCCAAGTTTTGTTTTAGCGGCTTTTCAATGTATGGTGATATCCGGTTCCTCCATAGACCTGAAATTTCAGAAGAAGATTGAAGACTTGCATCATCCCACTCAATTTTTTCGTATGGTTGGCTCTGTGAAACGTAGGAAACGCTGTCTGCCATGATGACCTCCAAAATTCAATACGTGAACAATACCCCTTATTGGGCGTTGGCCAGCAAGACGCGCTTGGCGTGGATGGTCCTCTGTTGTGTGTTGGTTTCGATGGTTCCCAATGCGGTGTTTGCTCAAGACACACCCATCGTTTCCCACAAAGAAATTTTTCATCCCGTCTTTGCTGAACATGGAATCGTTGTCAGTCAGGAGGCCATGGCCACCCGTGTGGGTGTGGAAATATTGAAAGCCGGGGGAAATGCGATTGATGCCGCAGTGGGGGTGGGATTTGCGCTGGCGGTCACGCTTCCCCAGGCCGGGAATCTCGGAGGTGGCGGGTTCATGCTGATCTATAATGCCCGGAAGGATGCCGCCATGGCCCTCGATTACCGCGAAGTCGCTCCTGCCACCTCAAGGCCGCAGATGTTTCAAGAAGATGGAACGGTAGACCAGCTCCGCCTTCGTTACAGCCATCAATCTGTCGGGGTTCCAGGCACGGTCGCGGGTTTGGTTGAAGCGCTTGAATCGCACGGCACCCTATCTCTCCCGGAAGTGGTGGCTCCGGCTATCCGGCTTGCCAGGGAAGGGATCATTGTCTCCCCTGAGTTGGCCGTGGCGATTCAGGAAAAGGCAAAACTCCTTTCTCAGTGGCCCTCCACGCGCCGCATTTTTTTCCGACCGGATGGGACGACGTATCGGTCAGGGGATCGGTTGATCCAGAAAGATCTGGCGTGGTCGCTTCAACAAATTTCCGAGCAGGGGCCGGGTGCCTTTTATGAAGGCCCTATCGCAGAGCGGGTGACCGCGGAGATGCGCGCGCATGGAGGGTTGATCTCTCAAGAAGACTTGCGTCGCTATCGTGCCGTCTGGCGAAAACCGGTGCGGGGAACCTATCGCGGGTACGAAATTCTGTCGATGCCTCCTCCCAGTTCCGGGGGGGTTCACCTAATACAAATGTTGAATATTCTGGAACACGAGCCCCTGCAGGTCTTCGGGCACAATAGCGCCAGGACCATTCACTGGCTGGTGGAGAGCATGAAACTCGCCTATGCGGACCGGAGCCGTTGGCTGGGCGATCCTGAATTTGTGGATGTGCCGGTGCAAGGTCTGATCTCCAAAGACTATGCGAAACACTTACATGCCCTCATTGACCCGCAGAAGGCCCGTCCATCGTCGGATATTCGGCCTTCCAACCCTTTGCCCTACGAGGGTCTGGACACCACACACTTTTCGGTCATGGATAAAGACGGCAATGTGGTCTCGAACACCTATACCATCAATTTCAGCTTTGGCAGCGGCATTGTGGCCGAGGGAACCGGAATACTCTTGAATAATGAAATGGATGATTTTGTGGCAAAACCTGGAATGCCCAATGCCTACGGTCTGATAGGATCGACGGCCAATGCGATTGAACCGGGAAAGCGTCCCCTCTCCTCGATGACCCCGACCGTGGTCCTGCACAAAGGCAAACCGTTCCTCGCTACCGGGAGCCCGGGAGGGAGTCATATCGTCACCACGACTCTTCAAATAATATTGAATGTGATCGATCATGGTATGAACCTGGCTTCTGCCACCGCAGCCCCCCGTGTCCATCATCAATGGATGCCCGACGAAGTGCGGGTGGAGCGCGGATTCAGTCCGGATACGCTGGCCCTTCTTGAACAACAGGGTTACACCATCACGCTCCAGGACACCATGGGCGGGGCTCAAAGTATTCTCAAGGGGACGCATGGTTTGTTTGGAGCTTCCGACCCCCGCAAACCGGACTCCCTGGCCGCCGGGTATTGAGCTGACAACGTCAATTTGAGGGGATTGCAGGCGGGGATGCTTAGCATCGGCGAAATCAATCGTGGACTGTTTTGCGAGCGAGGGTTTTAGAGCCTTACGTCACATGCAGCACTGCCGCGCCCTGGATACTGCCTTCCTTTAGTTGTTGGAGCGCCAGATTGGCTTCCTCTAATTGAAAGGGAACCGTGTGGGTGCGAATGGGAATGGCGGCGGCCTCCTTCAACAGATCCAATCCATCCTGGCGAGTATTAGCGGTGACACTTTGGAGTGTCCGCTCCTGAAATAAATCGAGGGTATAGTCCAAGGATGGAATCTGCGTCATGTAGATGCCGGCTAAAGCCAATGTGCCGCCTTTTTCCAATGCCCGAAGGGCCGGAGACACCAGTTCACCAGCGGGGGCAAACATGATCGCCGAGTGAAGCGTATCGGGCGGCATTTCCGAGGCGGTTCCGACCCATTCGGCTCCCAGTTGCCGGGCCAGGGCGCGATGTTCTTCACGCAGGGAACACACATACACGGAACAACCCCAATGGCGGGCGATCTGAATCGTAATATGTGCCGAGGCTCCGAACCCGTAGAGTCCAAGTCGCTGTCCGGGTTTAACCTGGCTGCGGCGCAAGGCCCGAAAGCCGATGATGCCGGCACACAGAAGAGGCGCGGCCTCTTCGTCGGTAAACACGGATGGAATCGGATACGCAAATTGTTCGGAGACCAGCGCATATTCCGCATAGCCTCCGTGGACATGGTACCCGGTAAAGGTGGCGTGGGCACACAGATTTTCCCGTCCTGTCTTGCAGAACTCGCAGGTCCCACAGGTCGCTTGAAGCCAGGCGATGCCAACGCGGTCGCCTTCTTTGAGATGGCGGACTCCGGGTCCGATTCGATCGACGATTCCGACGATTTCGTGGCCAGGGACAATGGGTCTTGTGGATGGCGGAAGTTCTCCCTCCACCACATGCAGGTCGGTTCGGCACACCCCGCAGACATGAACCTTGACGCAAACTTGTCCAGGACCCGGCTCCGGTTTGGGGATATCGCGGGCTCGTAAAGGACCCGTAGCGATATCGGCGTCGTGTTCGAGGATCATCGCATTCATCATGCACTCCTATGCTATAAATGTTTCGATTTCATTATTCAGACATTCGACGAACACGTGACCACTTGCTGAGGCTCTCTCCAAGTTGTCATTCTGAGCCCATGGCGAAGAATCTGTGCCAAGGTGAACCAGCTTTTCCTCGATCGTTCAT
>WOR8_10006114_pt1 | contig 11568 bp, 11 predicted proteins | sample DeeMarSeWOR38_10_FD_19890 | JGI IMG/M metagenome (IMG submission 19890) | reverse complement strand
TGAAGCAGAGGAACGCAAAGGACCTGAATATGAATCAATGATGGGATTTGGTCCCAATTTATGGCTAAATGACCTCGAGATTGCGACTAAACTATGTGAGCTCTGCGACCGTTATGGGATGGATACGATTAGCCTGAGCAATACAATCGGCTTGGCATTCCGGTTGTTTGAGTTGGGTATAATTACCCGGCAACATACTGTGGGATTCCCACTAAACTGGGGTGATGAAGAAACCATCGAAAATCTCGTCCACCTCACCGCTAACAAGGCAGGCTTTGGTGCTGAAATTGCTCAAGGAGCAACGGCATTGGCACATCGCTATGACGTGGAAGAGGAAGCAGTGCAAGTAAACGGCTTAGAGGTCGCCTATCACGACCCAAGAGGTAGTTCTGGTATGGCTCTTGTATATTCTACATCTCCAAGAGGGGCTTGCCATAATCAGTCCGATTACTTTATAGTAGACATTGGACAAGCAGAAACAAGTTTGGGTTTAGATTACTATGATCCTAGAGGGGGTGCTGAAAATGCATTGAATGTGAAGGTGCACCAAGATTGGCGCACACTATTTAATTCGTTAGTGATGTGTCAGTTTGCAAACATAGAGCCTGAGATGGTGGTCAAGTTGATCAATTCTGCAGGTGGTTTAGATTGGACAATTGATGAGATGATGAGATGTGGAGAACGAGGCTGGAATTTGAAAAGGGTGATCAATAACCGATTGGGTTTGACAAAGGAAAATGATCGTCTTCCGAAAGCGCTTCTCAGACCGTTTGAGGATGATGAATCTGGGAATAGTGCTTATGTACCAGATTTAGAGGCAATGCTAGAATCAAATTATCTTGTAAGAGGCTGGGATCCAAATACAGGGTTCCCAGCTGAAGAAAAATTGGAGACCTTGGGATTAAATTGGATAGAACTCTGAGTCGGTGGCTCTTTATACACCAGCAGATATGATTAATCCATAAAAGAGGGATGAATATGAAGCTTGTTACTGTATCTGAAATGTTAGAAATCGAGCAAGAAGCCAATGCAAACGGGCTTTCCTATGACGAAATGATGGAGAATGCTGGCCGAGGCTTGGCCGAAGTTCTGTTGGAGGAATATCAAGAATTGGAATCTCCGAGAGCCTTAGGATTAATTGGATCAGGTAATAATGGCGGGGACACATTAGTAGCTTTGGCTATCTTAGCAAAAGCAGGATGGAGGGCGAATGCATATGTTGTAAAAACAAGAGAACCTAATGATCCATTGGTCGCCCGATTAGAAAAAAATGGTGGTGTTATTTATACAATTGAAAAGGATGGAGACCTTAGAATCTTGGTTGATCTCATTCGGGAACATAACATATTGATGGATGGTGTGCTCGGCACGGGTATAAAACTACCATTGAGAGGAAAAATTTCAGAAGTGCTAAGTATTACAGGAGAATTTTTAGGTGAAATTGAAGATCCACCGGAAGTGATCGCTGTAGATTGTCCTTCAGGGATAGATTGTGATACTGGCGAGGCTGCACCTGAGTGTATACGTGCGGATATAACTGTAACAATGGCGGCAATAAAACGTGGGTTATTAATCTTCCCAGCGTACAATTACGTCGGCAGACTACGGCTGGTCAGTATCGGTCTAAAACCTCAAGATAAAAGATCGAAAACTTGGCGTAAGATCAAAACTATAGTCGCAGACGCGGATTTAGTCAGAAAGATACTACCCGAACGTCCATTGGATGCACATAAAGGGACTTTTGGAACTGCGCTTGTTGTCGCTGGATCAGTAAATTATACAGGCGCAGCGATGTTATCCGGAAAGGCAGCATATCGTGTTGGAGCAGGCTTAGTTACTCTAGCGGTGCCGGCGCCGTTGCACAGCGTTCTAGCAGGGCAATTTCCAGAAGCAACCTGGATTTTGCTCCCCCATGAGATGGGAGTTATCTCTGCAGATGCTGCTCGAGTTCTATTTCAGAATCTGGAACGTCCCACGGCTATTTTACTGGGTCCTGGATTTGGTCTTGAGGAAACGACCAGAGATTTCTTGTCTATACTTATCAATGAACCATCAAAAAAGACGAGCCGAAAAATTGGATTTGTGTCCATTCCTAGTGAAAAGGAAGATGATGATGAATTTATATTACCGCCTGTAGTTATTGATGCAGATGGTTTTAAATTACTCAAAAAAATTAAGGATTGGGAAAATAAATTGCCGGCGCCTGCGGTATTAACCCCTCATCCAGGTGAGATGTCTTTTCTGACAGACATAACTACGAGCGAGATTCAAACAAACCGATTTTCCATAGCACAAGGAAAAGCGAGAGAGTGGGGGCATGTCGTTGTTTTAAAAGGAGCACACACAGTTGTGGCGTCTCCTGATGGGAGAGTATCGGTTATACCAGTTGCATCACCCTCGTTAGCACGTGCTGGGACAGGCGATGTGCTTGCTGGGATTATTGTGGGTTTAATTGCTCAAGGTGTAGACCCCTATGATTCAGCAGTGGCAGGATGTTGGATCCATGCACAGGCAGGTCTTTATGCAGAGGCGTTTATTGGTAGTTCAGCTTCCGTATTGGCAGGTGATGTATTAAATATGATTCCAGAAATTATGAGTGGGTTGGCTTAACAACTAGTACCGTTCAATTCGTTAAAAATGTATATATTAATATATACACCTCATCATTGGATGAGGTGTATTCGTGTAATTATGCGCGTTGTATTATGTAGATTTATTCAGCTTCTTCACCGGTTTCTTCGTCAAATTCAACAAGAGCTTCCTCGATGGCTTCTTCCGCTGCTTCTTGCTCAGCGAGCTCTTTTTGCGTTTCTGCCTTGGATGCTTGGACGCGTGCAAGTTGTTCTTCCAACACGTGTTGAGCACTGGTTACATATTCATCCGCTCGCTCTCTTGCCAATTTTGATAATTCATCAGCACGAACTCGGTAATCTTCTGCGGTTTCAGCGGCTTTATCTTTTAACTCGATACTCTTATCACGGATTTGCAAGCGGGTTTCTTCACCCGATTGAGGTGCAAGGAGCAAAGCTGTAGCGGCACCAGCAAGACCTCCAAGTACGAATCCAGCCAGGAATGCTCCAAAATCTGAATCACGGTCTGACATATTTTTTCTCCTTTCGAAATTCGGTTATTACATTTACGACTATCGTCTAAATAGCCCAATTGTGATCAGCAATTGCCTAATAGCAGATAGATATTCGTTTAAAGCTATCACAGGTTCAGTCAGGTTTTCACTCAAAAACATTACAGTTCCACGAAGCGTGTTTGTAGTTTCATTTGTGGATTCAATGATCGGTTTTATTTCATTTTGAAGTAAGTTAATTAATGTAGACAGCTGAACAATAAGGATCATCATTGCCAAGCCAAGAACTAGAAATTCCAGTGAGATGAAAATAATAAATATATCTCTTATTCGTTCAGTGTCTGTAGTTGGCAGCGAAAGATAATAAACGGATGCCAGAGTGGCAAGTAGGAAAAAAAGAACGACAGCAATAATTATTGCTATGGTAAGACGTTGGCGGCGCAGCTCTTCAGGACTTAATTCTTGAATGGGCTGCGGAGGATCAGTGGATGAACTTGCTTCCCTGATGGCTACGTCTTCGTGTTCCATGATTGGCTGATTATACCACAGCTGTATTGAATCTTATTTCTCCAGATACAATTATTATTGGAATCCATCAATTTCTTAATTGTTGTCTGTATTCTGTTGGAAGAATGAATACCAGCTGCTCAGAAGATCACCGGATGGTTTTCCATGAATTGATGAAGATTTATCTTGAAGAGCCGCTGGTGGATAATATCCACGAGAAACAACTCCATCGATCCAATCTCGTTCATTGATAGCAGTTAGAGTTCCATTGTAGGCTATCATTTGTTCATCTAAATCTCTAAGTACCGTTGGGTTGTCAGGATAAGGTCTAGCTAGCAGGTCAGGATCTAAACAAAGACCTTCTGTGATCGCTAGTGGGTCTGGAATACAGCCAGTGATACCGCCATCAGCGGACGGGTAAGAGAGCGCGATAGTAACAGGCAACCCCGTTGTTTGTTTAACCGGAAAAATGATTTGGTCCAGGTAGATTGCACTTTGTGAGTAGAGTTCGAATTCAGAGGCACTTGGATTTTGAGATAACGGAGGAGGCCAATCAATCTGTATCTCATCGAATGAATCGATGAAAGGTGGTAGATCAATCGATTCATCCACAAATGGTGCCGCCCAAACCAACTTGCCTTGATAGTGATCAATTATTTCATCGATTATCTCTCGCCATCTCGACTCAGAATCACTTGGAACCCCAGAAGGCATATTGTTTTGTAACAAACCATTGGGAAGCGCAGGGAGCAACCAATCACCACCCAGGATCAGTTTTTGTGCTCCTGCCTTCTGTGCCAAATCAGCGTGATGCAAAGCGAATTGACGATATCTTTCAAACCAAACTATCCACCAGGCGAAGTCACGTGGAGCATCGATCCACCAATCTTCAGGTCTAGTTTGAAAGTGAGGGGTTGGTTTCAATGCAACGCTCAATCCCGCATCAAGAGCCTGTTTTATGGTGGCAAGATTGTCATCCCAAAGCATATCATTTTCTGGGTTCTGCTCTAGGATTGGTGGGGCAATTTCTGTGTAAGTCCACGTCGGCGAAAGCGTCACCCAATTAGCGTATATTTGTGAGACCTGTTGAAATGATTTTGCATTTAGTGGCATCCATGAGGGGTGGAAGTATGCCAAAAATTCGATTCCCGCTATAAAGTCATTTCTGCGTTTTTGAACAGTGGGGAATGTGGTTAATGCGGTAGACAAACTTGGATCAAACCATACCCAATCGCCTACATTTTCATTAACAGTTTGTGAACCATCAATAGTTTCCATGATGCGCCCAAAAGAGTCATCCCCGATTGTTAAGATATCATCTGCATTTCCACATTGATCGTTTCGACAATATCGATATCCAAACCGCTCGAGAACATCCAGAGGGCTATACAAAATGTAGGCGTAGTGATTATCTCCAAGATCCCACATTGGTATAGGTTCAGTCCAACCATATGGATTGAATTGGATAGACACTGAGTCTTCAGGAGGAGTTGTGTTAGGTACTGTTATGTCAAATATAATGGGACCTTTTTGGCTGGTGCCCCATGACACGACTTGATCTTCGACGATAGTGTTTGATTCCGGTATAGTTAATTCCCTACTATAAAAATTTCCATCGAGATTATGTTCAGAATTCCAGAAACCGTCCCCAAGGGTATATTTATATTTAATAAATGCCCCTGCGGGAAGTGGTATGGATGTGCTGTATCGGCCGTCAGGCAAGGGCGTTAGGGATGGCATGCGCGAGGCTAAGGTGCTTACTCCGCCTGATAGATCGGCAAATGTGTTGCCTAATTGGTATAAATTTCCTGCAATTCGAATGGGAATTGCGGGCAAGGTGTTATCAGGTACTTTTAGCGTGAAGACTACGTTTACAAGGTGGGAAGAATTTATCGTGATCTGAGCTGGAGTGGTTGAATCCGCAGCAACTTGGGCGCCCTGTTGGAAAGTTCTGTATACACCGTCAACCGAATACACGACAAGATTGTGAATACCTGGAGGTAATCCTTCTATCAGGAATGTACCATCAGAGGCAGTATATGCATACTGTCCACCTGCAGTGACGAGTATTCCTGGGATAGGCGTATTGTTAGCGGCATGGAGGATCTGTCCTTTTATCCTTCCTTTGGGACTGTTGAAAGGATAATCACTCCAGGCACTGACAATATCATTGATCTCGGTTGGGCCATCTACCAGCCCCAAACGATATCTTACCTGCTCTTGCTTGGATGTATACTCAGTTGAGATGTAGGTAGCTTGTCGGGAGTACCTGTACTTAATCACAGTACCGATCGTGAATGGCAAACTGACAGCATAGCTGAAATCGTCCAGTGCGTTCATTTCGTAATGTTTTGGATTTAATGCTAGGCCTGTGACCTCGTCCAAAATGTATAAATATACAGGCTCATTTGAAGGTGTTTCTGGCGGGACTTGGACATGAAATGTAACCATCGCTTGCGGCAATTCATCTTGGGGTGTGGAGGTTGAAAAATCCGATCCTGTTTGTCCCGAAATATCCTTCTGGGTAAAAAGGTTGCACGCTGGTAAAATCATCAACAATAATAAACTTACAACAATCATCAATTTCCAAGTGATTATTATTCTTGTATAGGAAACACTCTTTTTAGAATCGAAATTATCAATCATAGTTTTATCCCCCGAGGAAGGAGTAGAAACAATAAATCGATATTAGGAATTTTGGATATCTTAATTTTGAGTTTATTGTTATCCATTAATTTTATGACCATGAAACCAGAATTAACATAAACTTTGGAAACCTCATGCCATGAAATTTTATTTTTGCCTAAAGAAATCCATTCCTTATTCATGGATATTGCTCCAAAATTGACCCGGTGTCCTCGATTGATTTCATGCTGAAAAATGGGTAATAGATGGCGGAAGGTGTTCAGCTTGATTTCCTTAGCAAGCTCGGTCATTGATCTAATATTATTGTCTAGAAGAATGGAGTTGCCGTATGTAGAGCATAATATGATGCTGAATGTCTCTTGAAGTATATAACCGATGAATGTAATTTTGTTGGCGAGAGTAGTAATTTCAGAAATTTCTGACCATTTGATAATTATTTTTCTCAATGGGTAAATTCTAATTACGAGACCATTTTGATATGTGGAAACATATTTCTGGGATTGAAAAATCCTGATGATTGCTAACAAAACTAAACAGGTCATCGCAAAAACTGCTAGCAAAATCCATGGACGACTCCAGTATTCAGCGGCGATAGGTCCATATTGCAAATACTTATTATTAAAAATCCATGTTCCATAGGCAAGGGGAAAAAGCACACCGCCTGTAGCAGGGAAGAATATCAGGAACAGATCACGCCATTTTAATGGGCGTCCACGATAAGTTCTTCGACGCGCCCCTAGATCATATCTTGTAGGGCGAAGCAAATAAGCGTTTTTGGTTGGTCGGCTTAATTTGCCTTGAATCTCCATATTGGATATTTCCAGATAATACTTTGATGTTGTCCGTACTGAGAATGTGCAATAAATGTGCCTTCTTCTTGATATTGAGTACGGAAATATTCACTATAACAATGTATATATAATTTTGAAAGGGGCAAGAAAAAGTGTTTTATTCAATTGGTTTGTTGAATCAATACATTAGGTTTCACGACGACCTCGCTCTGCAAAGCCGGCAAGCAGGATACTAAGAAAAAAGAGGATTATCATGGGGCCCATTACAAGCGCCATGTTTACAGGATCGATCGTTGGTGTAATCATCGCAGCTGCTATAGCGATAATAACTATTGCTATGCGCCATTGTTGGATTAGCATCCTGGAGTTCACAAAACCCAAAACTGCAAGTACGTAAATAATAAGGGGGAATTGGAAAGCAATACCAAGCCAAAACATTACACTCGTCACAAAACGAAGATAAGATGAAGGGCGTGGAACTGTTTGAAGCCCCATAAAATTTAACAAAAAAGGTAATGCGGTTGGTAGCATTACAAAATAGGCAAATGCCATACCCCCAAGGAAGAACAATGTGGCGATCGGGATAGCGATTAAACCAAATATCCTTGCATTACGGCTTAATCCAGGTGCTGCAAATAACCAAAGTTCTAAAGCAATGTATGGAAAAGCGATTGCGAACCCACTCAGGAGTGCCACACGCATAAATACACCGATTGGTTCTGTTGGATCAATGGCGATCAACTCGCCAATCCCGCCAATTGGTCTAGCTAGAAAATCGATAATTTGGGAGGTGAATATAAAAGAAAAAACCGTAGTGATCGCAAGAAAGGCGATAGCACGAAAGATATGTTTTCGGAGATCATTTAAATGATAAAGTATCTCGTTTGGGTTATCAACAGCTTTTTGAAAAGAATCACCTATAGGGGTATCTTCCGGTTCTTCGGTTAAAAATATTTGAACTTGGTTGAATGTTCTACCAAACCAACGAAAAGGAGATGTAATTATGCGCCAGATTACGGTGAGGAGGTTGCGCATCGTTTAGTCTTGTTCCGAGTTAGGAGGAGTTTCCTCAGGGATTTCAGAATTATCTTGATTTGAGGTTGATTCGTTGGGAGGTTTAATAGATGGCGCAGGAGACGTCCAAGATGATATGTCTTCTTGCCACGATTTTAAATCATTGTCAAGTTTTTCTAACTCTGGATCTTGTGTGAGTTTCTTTATATCATTTAACGGATTCTCAAGATCATCAATACCAGCTTCCCTCATTAATCTATTTGGTAGAACTCTTATCTCTTTAGAAGCTCTTTGGACAGTTTTCCATGTAGGATGAGTAACGACCTTTCGCAGAAATGTGCCGATTGAACGCCCGGCTTTTACCATATCTTTTGGACCAAGTATGATCAGAGCGATCAGGAATATAAATAGTAATTCTAGGGGACCGATACCTAGTATATCCATAAAAATAAAGTCTACTTGTTTTTTAAGTGGCTTAACGCTTGTTGGATTTCGTTTTGCCGCGTCGCCAAACTTCCTAGAACCCCATTCACGAATCTTGGGGCACTATCTGAGCCGAACATTTTGGCTAGTTCTACTGCCTCGTTAATTGCTACTTTCATTGGTGTAATTCCACTTACTGCAAATTCCCACAACGCAATCCTTAGAATATTGCGATCAATGACAGCAACTTGATCTAGCGGCCATTCAGGAGCTTGTTCAGCAATAAATAGGTCGAGCTCATCGATTAAAGGCCAGACGCTTAATACAATTTGATTAGTAAACTCAGCCATTTTAAGATCTAAGTTTTGTTCGAGGATGCGTTCATGAATAACTCGCTCGGGTTGATGTCCGGTCAGATCAATTTCATAAAGTGCCTGAAGAGCCGCGCAGCGAGCTTTGGTGCGAGACTTCATCCCAAATTTAGACCTCTTGGAGAAGAGGGTAATCGATATCTTCAACGTGAATGTTGATTCTGCCGACTTGCATTCCGACCATTTCCGAGATTGCACGGGCTACATCTCTTTGGATATTCTTGCAGACGTCTCTAATATTTACATCATGTTTCATTATGACATAAAGGTCGACGTAAACTGTATCCTCTTCAATATCTATTAGGACACCATCGAACATTTGAGTGCGTCGAAATATATCTTTCACCCGTGGGGAGTGTGTCTGGCTAAATCTGCTTACACCAGGCACGCTCAGGGTCGTAAGACTCGCAATTGTAATTAACACATCGATTGCTATGGTAGTTTTGCCTGCAGGAGGTAAATCTGTCATGATTTTTTCTTTAAAAGGGATATTAATACGAGATAATTCTTATAGTCACATCATTGCCATTCCGCCATCTACACCAATGATTTGACCTGTTATATAAGAAGCCTGCTCCGATGCCAAAAATGCTACAGCGTATGCGATTTCTTCTGCTTCTCCTTTACGACCGAGTGGTATCAGAGACATTACTAATTCACGTGCTTCATCCGGTACACCTTCCCAAATGTCGGTTTCTATGAAACCTGCCGCAATGGCGTTAACCGTGATGTTCCTCGGAGCGATTTCACGTGCCAAAGCTTTCGTGAAGCCAATTTGCCCAGCTTTTGAGGCTGAGTAATTGGATTGTCCCGCATTTCCCATTTGACCGGCAACTGAAGTGATATTGATAATCCGTCCAAACCTTTTACGCATCATATGACGGACCGCTGCCTTGGAACAATTGAAAGTGCCTTTTAAATTCGTATTGATTACATCATCCCAATCTTTCTCGCTCATCATCATAATAAGCGTGTCTCGAGTGATCCCGGCGTTGTTTATTAATATATCCAGCCCTCCAAAGGTATCGATGGTGAATTTGATCAAATCCTGTGCCTGTGAGAAATCAGCCACATCGGATTGAAAGGTTTGGGCTTTTCTACCCAGATTTGATATTTCGTCAACAACTTCATCAGCTGCCTGGGAATTTTTCACATAGTTCACAACGACAGCTGCGCCCCGCTTTGCCAATTCCAACGCTATTGCTCGCCCAATCCCTCGAGAACCTCCGGTAACAATTGCTACCTTTTCCTCCAATGACAAGCTAGGTGTTGGGGACATTCATTACTCCTTATTATCAAATCTAGATTAATTATACCGTAATCGAGAAACCGTCTATAGTGAACCTGAATCGTATTATTACGCGGTCAGTTTTTCAAAGTCCTCAGGTGAACCCAAAGCAATGCCTTCCACATTTCGATCAATACGACGCAAGAGACCAGTTAATACGAAACCTGAACCGAGTTCGTAAAATGATTTTACTCCCTTGGAGATCATAAATTGGATCGTCTCTGTCCATCGAACACGTGAATGAAGCTGGGCTTTTAAATCATTCCGCACTTGGTTGGCGTCTTTCAGGAAATCAGCAGAAACATTACCAATAACCGGAAGGGTTGGGTCACTGATATTGACATCATCAACAGCATAGTTGAATTTGGTTTGGGCATGACCCATCAGTTTGGAATGAGCGGCAATACTAACCTTGAGGCGTACGACCTTACGAGCTCCCACCTCGCTTGCTAAATCCATAGCTCGGTCAAGCGCAGGGTTTGATCCTGATATAACAACTTGTCCGGGGCAGTTATCGTTGGCAACTTGAACAGATTCGAACTTGGAGCTGGATTCAATACAAATTTTTTCCAGGGTTTTGATATCTAACCCAAGAATGGCAGCCATTCCCCCTGGCGCTTCTTCACCTGCAGCCTTCATCAGGTTTCCACGAATCCTTACTAGATGTAATGCATCTGAATAAGATAGGCTTCCAGCAGCGACTAAGGCGCTGAATTCACCCATTGAATGACCCGCCACATATGAAGGACATAAATCTGGATGCAATAAATTTAGTACTCGTAATGTGGCTATCGAATGGGCTAATAGTGCGGGTTGAGTATTGATCGTGTCGTGAAGGTCTTCCTCTGGACCATCCCAAGCGAGCTTGGTGAGTGATAAACCAAGCTCTTGATCAGCTTTCGCAAAGGTCTCATTTGCTAGTGGAAAAACTTGAGCCAAAGTCTTTCCCATCCCCACAAATTGAGAACCTTGACCAGGGAAGATAAAAGCAGATTTTGTTGAATTCAAAGTCATGTTTTTGGTATTAAATAACGCAGAACGGGCAGTGAATTTCACTGCCCGGGCAGGTCTTACTCTTCGACCTCTATTACCTCGCGGCCTTGGTAATATCCGCAGTTTGGACAAACTCGATGCGGCAAGCGCATTTCCCCGCAATTTGAGCATTGAACAAGATTACGTTGTTTTAAAGCATCATGGGCACGACGTCTATCACGGCGACCAGGTGACACTTTTCTTTTTGGTAGAGGGGGCATTTCTTATACTCCTGAATATCTTCCATAATAATACCTGCCCGGTGGGCAGGCTAGGAGATTATACGTTTAAGGTGTTTGAGTGTCAAGGTTTGTACCTATTTATGAATCCCTTTGTTCTCGGCTGAAAGGCATGGGAAGAGTGCTTTTATGATCTGAGATATGCCTCAATAAAGCCGTCCAGATCTCCGTCAAG
>WOR8_10009030_pt1 | contig 11571 bp, 11 predicted proteins | sample DeeMarSeWOR38_10_FD_19890 | JGI IMG/M metagenome (IMG submission 19890) | reverse complement strand
AACTCAGGCAAATGATTATTGAGATGCGTGATGACTACGAGCGCCGCATCGGTGAGCTGGAGGCGCGCCTCGACATAGCCGAGCGTGACGCCCGCGGCGCAAAACGCGATGCCGGCGAGGCCTTCGAACTCGCGGAAGAGACGGCGATCCAGCAATCGCCGAGCTCGTCGTCGCCCAACACCTTCAATCCCTCGATCGGCGCCGTGCTCGACGGCGGTTTTTCCGACGTCGGCGCCGGCTGGGAAGAGATCCCGGGCTTCCAGCCAGCCGGCGAGATCGGCACGGGTGAGACAGGCTTCTCGCCCGGCGAGCTGGAGATCAACCTGAATGCGAACATCGACTCACGTTTCTTCGGCAACGTGACATTCGCGCTCGCCAGCGAAGACGGTGAAGTCGAAGTCGAGTTTGAAGAGGCCTGGGTTCAGACAACCGCCCTCCCCGCGGGCCTTTCGATCATGGGTGGCCGCTTCTTCTCCGAGGCCGGCTACCTCAACGACTTCCATTTCCATGCCGACGACTTCGTCGACCGCCCGCTGCCCTACCAGGCGTTCTACGGCGGCCGTTATACCGTCGACGGCATCCAGGCGCGCTGGGTCGCACCAACCTCGCTGCTGTTCGAGGTCGGTACCGAGCTGAACTGGGGCGGCGGCTTCCCCGCCACCGCCAATGCCGAAACCTCGCCGGGCGCCTATACGCTGTTTACGAGGCTCGGCGGCGATGTTGGCGTCAGCAGTAGCTGGCAGCTCGGGCTCTCGCACGTCAGCGCCGACGCCTTGGACCGAGAGGGCGGCGGGCACCATGGCGAAGAGGAAGCAGAGGAAGGCGGCGCCTTCACCGGCGACAGCGATCTGACCGTGCTCGACTTCGTCTGGAAGTGGGCACCGCTCGGCAACCCGAACGTCAACAACTTCAAGCTCCAGGGCGAATACTTCATGCGCTCCGAGGACGGCACGTTTGCAGACCTTCCCTACGATGGCGACCAGGAAGGCTGGTACCTGCAGGGCGTGTGGCAATTTGCGCCCATGTGGCGTGTAGGCCTCAGGCACGACATGGTCGATGCCGACAACGGCCCGGGCCTCATTGGCACCGAACTCGAAGACCCCGGCCGCAGCTCGCGGCGCTCCAGCGTGATGCTCGACTGGTCGCCGAGCGAGTTCAGCCGCCTCCGGTTGCAGTACACCGACGACCAGGTCCTCGAGGAATCTGACAGCGTCTGGTACCTGCAGTACATCATGAGCATCGGCTCGCACCGCGCCCACCAGTTCTAGGAGATCGACCATGACCCGACTTATTCCTGTCCTCCTGGCGCTGTGCCTGCCCGTGTCGGCGAACGCGCTCAATGTTTTCAGCTGCGAACCCGAGTGGGCCGCGCTGGTCGAGGAACTGGCCGGCGACAAGGCCACGATCACGCGGGCGACGACCGCCTTCCAGGACCCGCACATGCTGCAGGCGCGGCCGAGCCTGATCGCCGGCGCGCGCAGCGCGGACCTGTTGGTCTGCACCGGCGCCGACCTGGAGATCGGCTGGCTGCCGCTGCTGCTCAGGCGCTCCGGCAACCCCGAGATCCAGCCCGGCAGTCCCGGCCATTTCATGGCTGCGGACTACGTGCGTCGCATCGAGATCCCGTCAACCGTCGATCGTTCACAGGGCGACGTGCACCCGCAGGGTAATCCGCACATTCACCTGCACCCGCGCAGTATCGAGCGCGTTGCCGAGGCGCTCGCCGAGAGGCTGGCACAGCTGGACGCGGCCAACGCCGAGACCTACCGCGCGAATGCCGAAGACTTTCTGCAGCGCTGGAACGACGCGCGCGACCGCTGGGAAGAGCGGGCATCATCGCTCGCCGGTATGCGGCTGGTGTCGCACCACCGCAGCTTCAGCTACCTCGCCGACTGGCTGGAACTGGATATCGTCGCGACCCTCGAGCCCAAGCCGGGCATACCCGCGAGCGGCGCTCACCTGTCACGACTCCTGGAACAGCTGACGCCAGCGCCACCCGCCGGCATCATCCGTGCGCCCTTCGAAAACGAGAAGCCCGCGCATTGGCTGTCCGACAGGCTTAATATTCCCATGATCGAGATGGCGTTCACCGTTGGCGGGAGCGACGAAGCAACGGACCTGTTCGAGCTTTACGAACTGACCATCGCGACGCTGGAGGAATACCGCGAGTGAGCGAGTTCGAGCTGAGCATCATCTTTCCCGCGTTCATCGCGTGCCTGCTGGTGCTCAGCACCCACGTTCCGCTCGGCATGGAGGTGCTCCGCCGCGGCATCATCTTCATCGATCTCGCGATCGCGCAGGTTGCGGGGCTCGGCGTCATCGCCGCGGACACGATGGGCTGGGAAGCGCGCGGCTGGATGGTGCAGTTCGCTGCGGTGTCAGCCGCACTGGTCGCGGCCAGCATCCTGCACTGGACGGACAGGCGCTGGCCTGAAATCCAGGAAGCAATCATCGGCGTATCGTTCGTGCTCGCGGCCACGGCAGGCATCCTGATCCTCGCCGGTAATCCTCACGGGGGCGAGCACCTGAAGGAGCTGCTGGTCGGCCAGGTACTGTGGGTCAATATCCATCAGCTCTTCCCGGTCGCCGTTATCAGCGTGCTGGTGATCGTGGCGTGGTTCTGGAAGCGCGAGCACCTGCGAGGTCTCGGTTTCTACGCCCTGTTTGCATTTGCCGTTACCGCCTCCGTGCAACTTGTCGGCATCTACCTGGTATTCGCCTCACTGATCATCCCGGCCCTGGCCACGCGCCACATCGATAACCGATGGCTGCGGGTAATTTGCGGCTACGCTGTCGGCATCGTCGGCTGTCTTGCCGGCCTCGTGCTCTCGGTGAGTGCGGATCTGCCCGCCGGTGCAATCGCGGTGTGGAGCCTCGCGATCACGGCGCTGATCTTCGCGTGGCTGATCTCGCCGCTGCTGCGCCGAAATTAGGGGACAGTTTACTTAATTGTCAGTGAATACGACTGCCTGGCAATTAAGTAAACTGTCCCCTAATCCCCTAATCAAAAAAGGCCGGGCATTAAGCCCGGCCTTGGATGTGCCTGATCCTGTAGGGGGATCGAGCGTATAGCTCTCGGGGTCAGGCAGCCCTGAGGGCATCTGCAGCGGAGAGATACTCGTAACCGAGATCGTGGGCAACCGCTTCATGATTCACATGCCCTGCATGGACGTTGAGACCGTTCGCCAGGTGCGGATCGCGGAGCAGCGCATCGCGCCAGCCGAGATTCGCGAGATCCTTCACGAACGGCAGTGTTGCATGCGTCAGCGCGAACGTACTGGTGCGCGGTACCGCACCCGGCATGTTCGTGACGCAGTAATGCACGCTGTCGTGCACGACATAGGTCGGCTCGGCATGCGTCGTCGGCCTGCTCGTTTCGAAACAGCCGCCCTGGTCGATGGAAATATCGACCAGTACCGCACCGCCGTGCATGTCCTTGACGTTCTGTTCGGACACCAGCTTCGGCGCCGCCGCGCCGGCGATCAGCACCGCACCGACCACGAGGTCCGCTTCCGGCACCAGCTCGTCGATGGCGTGCTTGGTCGAGTAAACCGTGTGAATGCGACCGCCCCAGATGTCGTCGATTTCGCGCAAACGCGGCAGCGAGCGATCGAGAACGGTGACATCGGCGCCCAGGCCGATGGCCATGTCCGCCGCATTCATTCCCGATACGCCGCCACCAATAATCACGACTTTGCCCGGCTTGACGCCAGGGACACCGCCGAGCAGCACGCCGCGACCGCCGTTGGCCTTTTGTAGCGCAAACGCGCCCGCCTGTATCGACAGGCGACCAGCGACTTCCGACATCGGCGTCAGCAGCGGCAGGGATCCATCCTTTGCCGTGACGGTCTCGTACGCGATAGCGGTCGTGCCCGACTTGACCAGCGCTTCCGTCTGCTTCGGGTCGGCCGCGAGGTGCAGATAGGTAAACAGCACCTGGTCGTCGCGCAGCATCGCGCATTCGTTCAGCTGCGGCTCCTTGACCTTGACGATCATCTCCGCGGCGGCAAACACTTCTTCCGCCGTATCGACGACCTTCGCCCCGGCCGCTTCGTAGTCCGCGTCCGTCATGCCGATACCGATGCCGGCATTCGTCTCCACGACGACCTCGTGGCCGTCGTGGACCAGCTCGCGCACACCCGCCGGCGTCATGCCGACGCGGAACTCGAGCGTCTTGATTTCCTTAGGTACCCCTACCTTCATGTGATCTCTCCCGTGCCCACGGTTTCGATTTGGATGCACACGATACCGCGGAAATCACGCCATTTGATTGCGATGTGCATGACAGATTGCAGCATTTGTGGCATTTTCTGCTTCTTTATCTGTTTTCGACGCAATTTTCTGTTATGCAACTGGACAAATACGACAGTGCGATCCTCGCGGCCCTGCAGAAGGACGGCCGGATCAGCAACGTGCAGCTCGCCGCGAACGTGAACCTGTCGGAATCGGCCTGCCTGCGACGCGTGCGCGCACTCGAAGACGAGGGCTACATCGACCGCTACGTGGCGCTCGTCAACCAGTCTCGGGTTGGCCTCGGCGGCAACGTCCTCGTCCACATCGGGCTGCATCGCGAGGAGCAGAGCGAGCTCGCTGCCTTCGAGGCCGCGGTACGCAACATCCCGGAAGTCATGGAGTGCTACCTGATGACGGGCGAATTCGACTACCTGCTGCGTGTCGTCGTCGCCGACATGGCGGACTTCGAACGCCTGCACAAGGAAGCACTGACGCGGCTGCCCGGCGTCGCCCGCGTGAACTCCAGCGTCGCCATCCGCACCGTTCAGAAAAAGACGGAATTGCCTTTACGCTGACGTTACTGCGCGCCTTCGGACCTGGGAGTCCTTATTCGAGGAAGTAAAGCGGACCGAAGGGAGCCATGACGAGAATAAGGACTCCCAGGTCCCGCCACTGCACCATCGTGTTGCGCTAAAAAACCGTGCGGTGGCACGGTCATTTCAGATGCGGTACGGTAATTGTTCTCCCGGACCCCCAGGTAAACGTGATGGCCGCTTCTGCAGATTCTGTCAGTCGCGACACCGTCGACTCGCTGTCGGCGCGGTATTCGCGTGTTCGTGCTCTGAGCCTCACGCTCGTCGAAACGCTCGCGCCCGAGGACACCGTCGTGCAGTCGATGCCCGACGTCAGTCCGACGAAGTGGCATCTCGCGCACGTGACCTGGTTCTTCGAGCGCTTCGTGCTCGAGCCGTTTGCTCGCGGCTACACGCGCCTGAGCGACGATTACGACTACCTGTTCAACTCCTATTACTACACGGCCGGCCAGATGCACGCCCGGCCGAAGCGCGGCCTGCTCTCGCGTCCCACCCTCGGACAGGTGCTGGACTATCGCGCCCATGTCGACGAGCACATGCAGCGGCTGCTGGACGAGCGCGGTGACGATGCGGAGCTCGCGACGGTAACCACGCTCGGCCTCAACCACGAACAGCAGCACCAGGAACTCCTGCTCACGGACATCAAGCACGTGCTGTCGCAGAACCCGCTGCAGCCGGCTTTCAATCCGGAGCTACCCGTCGCGCCATCCCGGCCGGTGGACGCGTATTCCTTCGTCAAGGGCGTCAGCGGCATTCACAGGGTCGGCGCCACTGGTGACGGCTTTCGTTTCGACAACGAGACACCGCGCCACGATGCGCTCCTGCACGAGCACCGGATCGGCTCACGGCTCATCACCAACGGCGAGTTTCGCGAATTCGTAACAGGCGGCGGCTATGCTGATTCGACCCTGTGGCTGTCCGACGGCTGGGCCACGGTAAACCAGGAGGGCTGGCAGCGGCCACTCTACTGGAGCGAGGACCTGGCTAGCGAATTCACCCTTGGCGGCCTCCGTGCAATAGACGACGACGCGCCAGTGACGCATATCAGTTTCTACGAGGCAGACGCATTTGCACGCTGGGCCGGTGCCCGGCTGCCGACGGAGTTCGAGTGGGAAACGGCTGCGGCCGATGAGACCGTCGAAGGCAACCTGCTGCAGTCCGGCTTCCTGCACCCGGTATCGGGAGGGAGCAAGGCACAGTTTTTCGGCGACGCCTGGGAGTGGACGTCATCGCCGTACGCGCCGTATCCCGGCTTCGTGCCTTTGAGCGGGTCGCTGGGTGAGTACAACGGCAAATTCATGTGCAACCAGATGACGGCGCGCGGCGGGTCCTGCGTGACGTCGAGCGACCACGTCAGGGCGAGCTACCGCAACTTCTTCTACCCGCACATGCGCTGGCAGTTCTTCGGTATCAGGCTGGCGAAGGATGGGCATGGCTAAAAATGCTGCGCAACAAACCGTGCCGGACGATGAACTCGACGAACTGATCGACGGGCTCAGGCAGCCGGAGAAAATGATCTCGCCGAAGTATTTTTACGACGAGCGCGGGTCGCAGCTGTTCGAGGAAATCACGCGCCTGCCGGAGTACTACCCGACCGAGACCGAGCTCGGCATCATGCGTGACAACATCGGCGAGATCGCGGAGCTGGTCGGCAAGCAGGCAAGCCTGATCGAATACGGCAGCGGCTCCAGCCTGAAGACACGCGTCTTGCTCGAGCACCTCGACGAACTAGCTGCATACGTGCCCGTCGACATTTCGGAGGACCACCTGCTCGAGTCTGCAAGCCAGATTCGCAGGGAGTTCCCCGGCCTGGACGTGCTGCCGGTCGTCGCCGACTTCACGCAGCCGTTCCAGCTGCCCTCTCCGAAAGTCATGCCGGTGCGCAACATCGTCTATTTTCCCGGCTCGACCATCGGCAATTTCACGCACGACGCGGCGCACGAGCTGTTACGGGTCATGCACGAGGAGGCCGGCGCCGGTGGCGCACTGCTCATCGGTGTCGACCTGCAGAAGGACCCCGCAATTATCGAGCGCGCCTACAACGACAGCGCCGGCGTGACGGCGGAGTTCAACCGCAACATGCTGCGGCACCTCAACCGGGAGTTCGGCGCAGACTTCGACCTCGAGGCATTCGCCCACAGCGCCAGGTACAACGAGGAAGAAGGACGCATCGAGATACGCCTCATCAGCGAACAGGACCAGGAGTTCACGCTGGGCGACGTGTCATTCTCGATCGACAGGGACGAGGCCATCCTCACCGAGTATTCGCACAAGTACACGCCCGAAGGCTTCGCCGCGATGGCCGAGGCCGCCGGGTTCAGCGTCGAGCGGGTATGGATGGACGCCGGGCGGCTGTTCAGCGTGCAGTATCTCGTTCGAGACTGACGGCATTATCAGCTGGTGCGGGCGCTTATTCGAGGAAGTATCGTCGCTGGTCAACCATGACGAGAAGAAGTACCGGCGACAGCCGTACTCCGTTACTCTGGCGGCACGTATTCCTCAGGCGCCGCTGAACCGCCGCCGAAGAAGAACTTCTCCATCTCGGTTTCGAGGAACTTGCGCGCATCGGGTTCGATCGGCGTGAGGCGATACTCGTTGATCAGCATCGTCTGGTGTGAGAGCCAGCGCTGCCAGGCCTCCTTCGACACGTTGTCGTAGATTCGCTGCCCCAGCTCTCCCGGGTACGGTGCCCAGTCCAGGCCTTCGGCTTCTTTGCCGAGAATGATGCATTGAACAGTTCTAGCCATTGTCTCTCAATTCGTCCGTGTTCCTGAGTGGCATGTCGCCGGGCCGGTACCAGGTCGAGTCGTCGTAGTCGGCTACTTTACTCGACACCGCATCGATTCGCACAACGACCGGCGCAATGTCGAGATCGTAATGGCTGAAGCTGTGGCGCAGCGTGTCCCAGCTCTCCGTTTCCACGGGTGCCGCGGCAAACTGTTGCGTGCACCAGTCGCCGACGTCGCTGACCTCGGGGAAGCTCCACAGCCCACCCCAGATACCGGAAGCCGGGCGGCGCTCCAGGTAGACCGCACCCTCGGCGACGGCAAGAACCATCGTCGTTGCGCGCAGCGGCTTTTCCTTTTTCGGCTTGCGTCCCGGGTAGCGCTGTACTTCTCCCCGCGACAGGGCGACGCAGTCTGCGTTCACCGGGCAGGTAGCGCACGCGGGATTCGACCGGGTACACAGCGTCGCGCCCAGATCCATCATCGCCTGCGTGTAGTCGGCGACCCGTTCGTCGGGTGTGCGCGCTGCGGCGAGTTGCCAGAGTTGCTTCGCGACGGCCGTCGTGCCCGGCCAGCCTTCGATAGCCGCGTGGCGCGCCAGCACGCGTTTCACGTTGCCGTCGAGAATCGGATGTCGCTGATCCTGCGTGAGCGCGAGTATTGCGCCCGCCGTGGAGCGACCGATGCCCGGCAGCTCCGCCACGGCCTCGATGGTCGACGGAAAACGGCCGCCATGTTCGTCGCGGACGATCTCGGCGGCGTGATGCAGGTTGCGTGCGCGGGCGTAATAACCGAGCCCGGACCAGTGCTGCAGCACCTCGTCCAGTGCCGCATCGGCGAGTGTCTGTACGTCCGGGAAGCGGTGGATAAATCGCATGTAATACGGGATTACCGTCTGCACCTGCGTCTGCTGCAACATGATCTCGGAGACCCAGACGCGGTACGCGTCGCCCGTGTTCTGCCAGGGCAGGTCCTTGCGCCCATGGTCGTCAAACCAGCGCAGCACACGCGCCGCGAAGTCAGTCGGCATCTGGTGTGTAGTCCTGGGCAAGGGCTTCGATGCGATCGATCGCGTTGACACCGCCGTTCTTCAGCTTGCTCTTCAGAATGGCCGGCCCGATCAACGGCGGGATGAAAAACTTCGGCTTCATCCGGAATGCGTAGGTCACGACGGTGCCGTTGTCCTCCTCGCGAAAATCCCAGCGCTCGTCGCTGAGCTCGAAGTCGCTTTTCTCCGGGTCGATGGTCGCCTCGATGAATTTCAGTGGTTCGTGCTCCACGAAACCGTAGCGCTCGAAGGACTTGCAGAAAAACCAGAGACATCCCTGGTTACGGCTGTAAAAGCGACCGCGACCGTCCGGCGTGGGAGCGAGGTTTCGCGACTCGACGATGACGCTCGAGAACTTCGTCGACTGGTCCCAATCGAGCAGCAAGGCGAAGATCTTCTCGATACCGACGTCGAACCACGCCTCGGAGTGCATCACGTAGGTTCCATCGACGTGGTCGACGGACACGTTACGCAGCGTCGCGGCGCCGGCAAGAGCCGGGAAAGCGATGATTACCAGGATCAGTGTCCGCATGGTCAGTCGCCGCCGAGCAGGTCCTTCAGGCGCTTCTTGGCCTCGTCCTTCAGCTGGTCCTCGATGTCTTTCTCTTCCTGCGGCTCCTCGCCCTCGGGCGGCGGTTCCTCATCGTCGCCGAACAGCTTGTCGACGATGGCTTTCTTGGCCTCTTCTTCGGCGCGATCCTTCAGCATTTCCTCTACGTCCGGCTTGATGTCCGGATCGGCGAGCGACCCGGTGATCCGGAAAGGAATTACCGCCTTCGTGAAGTCATCGAGCTCTTCTTCGCTGACGCCCGTCACAAACTCGGGCTTCTCGAGGAAGCGGCCCGTCACCGTGTAGTCGACGTTCGCCTCGACGAAATTGACCGTGCCCTTGCCGCTCACCTGCGGAGTTCGGCGAAGAAATCGTCGTTGCGCATGACGCCATCTGTAACCTTGCCGCTGGCTACCATCGAACTGAACTGCGTGCGCGGCGTGGCGGGTGCCTGCGGCGCGGCCTCGCCCCGGACCAGCGCGCGCGCCTTGCGCAGCTCGTACCAGACGTCCGTGCCTTCCCAGGCGCCGTCGATCAGTTCGACGGACAGGTTGCCGTCGAGGTCACGCCGGATCGCGTCCATGTCGGCGCCGCTGCCGCCCAGCCTGAACGTCCCGTTGACGGTCCCGGTGATGTTCTCGACGTCGTACATCGCTTTCATCATCGGCTCGAGACTCACGCCCGCGATATTTTCGTTAACCGAGATCGAGGGCACGTTGCCGGACGCATCGATGCGCACATCACCGCGATAACCACCATCGAAGAAATCGGCTGCGATCGGATTCATGCGCAATTTGCCGTCCGCAGAATTGACGCCGAGCGTTACTTTCTCGAACAGGATCTTGCCGAGGCTCGCACTGGCGATGCTCAGGTTGCCCCGTGCGTTCAGCGCACGAATCAGCTCCACCGGGATCTCGACGGTCTCACCAGCGGAACCCTCTGCGGCCGCCTCTTCGCTGGCCGGCGCCATGTAACGCGCGATATCGATGCTGTCGCCGGCGAGATCGAGCTCGAAGGTACCGTCGGCGCTCCTCGGCACGCTGAGCCGGCCGGTGAACGTCGTGTCGTCAATAACGAGCTTGAGATCGGACAGGGTTATCGCATCCGCCCCGACCTTTGCTTTCGCGTCCACGATGAGCTTGTCCAGCACATCGGGGTCCGCCGTCGGCGGCATCTCGATCGCGAGCTCCTGCATCAGCGTACGCGGCGAGAAAGCGGCAATGCCGATCGTCGCGCTTGGCTGTGGATCGCCTGCGTAGGAAAACGGCTCCACGTCGGCCAGCAGGGCGACGCTCATGAACTGCAGGTTTATCTCACCGACGTCGGCGGTCTGCGCGTCCATCTGCAGGCGGATCGCCGGGGCCTCGAGACCGAAAGTCGCCGGCACCTCGAGGGCGCCTTCGACGCGCCCGCCGATATCCAGGTCGGCGACCGATATCGTCGCCGCCTCCGCGTCGAAACCAACCACGACGGCGATGTTCACCTGGCCCGACAGGCCGGCCGGGTCGAGCCTGAATGCGAACCCACCCTCGAGCGGCACGGCCTCGCCCGCGGCGATGCGGCCGGATGTCAGGTTGAGGTCGGTCAGTTCGAAGCGGTCGCCGCTGCTCGCATCGCTGTAGCTCAGCGCGGCATCGGTGACGGCGACGCTTGCGATATCGATCGTTGCGGAAGGGCCCTCAGCCTGCGGCTCTGGGGGTTCGGCTTCACTTGGCTGTGTCTCGCCGGCCCCGCCGAAGTCCTCCCAGTTGCCGGTGCCGTCCTTGCGAACCTGCAGGTTGACGCGCAGGCTGTCGAGAGCGGCAGTACCGATGACCACCTCGCGCCGCAGTAGCAGGGGCATCACACGGACGCTGAGCCGCGCCGACTCGAAGCTCGCGAACGGCGTGTCGTCGAAGCCCGGCGCGTTGCCGAGCTGTGTGCTGCCGAGTTCGATCGCCAGCCACGGGAACAGGCTCAGCTGGAGGTCGCCCTCGATTAGCAGCTCGCGCCCGGTCTTCTCCCTGACGCCCTCCGAAATGTCGTCCTTGATGTCGTTGGGATCGAATATCAGTATGAAGACGATCGCGGCGAATATAGCCACCGCGACCGCCGCTGCAACGAGGATACCGAGAATTTTTAGAGCACTGCTCATGAAGCGGGTCCTGAGATCGGGGACCGCCTAGGGTACCAAATTGCCGTGTCACCGGGTGTGCCCGGGCACATGAAAAAAGCCGCTTGCGCGGCTTTTTTCGTAGTGCTTGTCGTGCATGCCAATGCTGCGACTCACTCCTTGCAGAGGGTAACGCCGCCGTTCAGCGTGGAGATATTCACGCTGCCGTCGCCGTCGCCTTCGGTGAAGCTGAGCTCCCAGCCCGGCGCGTACTTGCTGGTCCGCTCCGGCTTCGGACCGAAGCAGTTGTTGATACCGCCATTGAAAGT
>WOR8_10008918_pt1 | contig 11573 bp, 10 predicted proteins | sample DeeMarSeWOR38_10_FD_19890 | JGI IMG/M metagenome (IMG submission 19890) | reverse complement strand
TTTCTCAAATGGGGTAAAAGAAACAGTTGACTTTGGGCAGGATTTTATTTGGCTTTGATAAGGAGTGACTCATAATGCGCATACTTTCAGGTATTCAACCTTCAGGCAGTCTGCACATAGGCAACTACTTCGGCATGATGAAACCCATGATAGCTTATCAAGAGGAAAACGAGCTCTATTGCTTTATTGTGAACTATCACGCCATGACTTCGGTGACAGACGGTGAGCAACTTGCTTCCGGAACCATGGAAGCGGCACTCGACTTTCTCGCCCTCGGCCTGGATCCTGACCGGGCAATCTTTTGGGTACAGTCAGACGTGCCCGAGGTGACGGAGTTGACCTGGATCCTCAACAATGTCACCCCCGTTGGCCTCTTACTCAGAAGCCATTCCTACAAAGATAAAATCGCCCAGGGGATAGCGCCAAGTCATGGTCTTCTTTCTTATCCGGTGCTCATGGCCGCAGACATTCTTCTCTACCAGTCACAAAAGGTTCCAGTGGGGCAAGATCAGCAGCAGCATTTGGAGATTGCCCGAGACATCGCCTTCAAGTTTAACCATTTGTTCGGGGAGACCTTTGTAATTCCCGAGGCGGAGATCAATCCCAATATACCCACGGTTCTGGGGATAGACGGCAGGAAGATGAGTAAGTCATACAACAATACCATTGAAATTTTCGCCGAAGAGGAAATCCTTCGTGAAAAAATTGGTGCCATAGTTACCGATTCCACCCCTGTAGCAGATCCCAAAGACCCAGACAAATGCAACCTCTACGCTATTGTTTCTCTGTTTCTAACTGAGGGGGAAAAGGCTGAACTGGCGGACCGCTATCGTCGCGGTGGGCTAAAATACAGTGATGTCAAGAAAGAACTCTTCAGTTTAATTTGGGATTTTTTTGCCGAGGCCCGTGAAAAGCGTGAGAAATTGAAAAATAATCCTGCTCAGATTCGTGACATCTTGAAAGCCGGTGCTGAGAAAGCTAGGAGAAAGGCTCTTCCAACCCTAGAGATGGTGAGAGAGAAAGTAGGATTGGCTTACTAAGAAATAAAGTCTCAAGGGATCAACTTCTACAGCCACTGTCCCTCGTCTTCATCTTCAAGTTGCTTTATATCCTCCACCATGCGCTGCGTATACCAGTTCATTTGCCGGCAGATGCCGCGAATTATCTTCACATCCCGCGCTTGAAGTCCCACCCGTGAAAAGAAACGTCGGATATTTTGCATCCAGTAGTCTGGGTTTTCCGGATTGATGAAGTTGATTTTGAGTAAGGTCTCCTTCAGGTGTCCGTACATGCCGTCAAGTTCCCGCCGAGTTGCCAGCCGCGGGACGAACTGCTCGACTGATTGGTTTCCTGCCAGCCTGAGTTCATAGCAAAGAATCATAACTGCCTGTGCCAGATTCAGCGAGGAAAAACCTGAAGTAGGGATGGTAACCAGGGTGTGACAATAGCGTAGCTGAGAGTTGGTGAGCCCACGATCCTCGGGACCGAATAGCAAGGCGACCTTGTTATTATGGCAGATTGGCATCAGCTCTAAGGCCATTTCCCGTGGTGTTGTTAACTGCCTCCGCTTTCCGCCAGTACGGGCAGTGGTTCCCACCACGTAATTGAAGGGTTGCAGAGCGGTGGCAAGATCTTCAAATAACTCCATATTTTCCACCAGATCAGCCACGGCAAGAGTGGCCATTTTGAGAATTCGGGTAAGATCACAATTCTTCGGAGAAACCAGTATCAGCCGGGAGACTCCCATGTTAGCGGCTGCCCGCGCTGCAGCTCCTATATTTTCAGGGATTTGCGGGCGATGCAATACAATGGCTATCTGGTCGAGGTAAGATGGGGACTCTTTCATGGGTCGTCTCATTGTAAGTGCAGGGTTGTAAAGGGTAGTATACCTCAGGTTCACCTTTGTTTTAAAGCCATCAGCTGAGCTAAGTTATAATTAAGAGGCTGTGGACCTTCCATGGGCAGAAGACAGCTAGGAAAACTAGGCACTAAGGACTAAGCACTGGGCACCAAATTATTAAAGGATTCAGGAGGCAAGAACATGAAGATTGTTTTTCCATTCTGGCTCCTGACTCCTTGAGCCCTAACGATTTGAACGACTTGAACGATCTTAACGATTTGCAGACCTTGTTGACAGGAATCAGACCTCTTTATTAGAATAGAAGCGATTCATCAGCGCTGACAAAAAATTTTGCTTATCTCGCCTCGCTCCTAGCCTGCCCTCAAAGACACGAAAGGTTGCGCTGACATCATGGCTCTCCGATCTCTCATTGTTGTCACCCTTGTCGGCTTGTTTTTATTGTGCACCAGAGCCACCATTTCTAACACGGCCGCCATGGAGGGTAATACTATGCCGTTGGAACAAATCCGTGAGTCGGTGATTGCCGGGTCGTGGTATCCGGGGAATGCTTCTCGTCTACAGCAAGAAGTCCAAGATTATCTAAGCCAGGCTTCAGTGGCGGATTTCAAAGGAGAACTGATTGCACTCATATCACCCCATGCTGGTTATCGCTATTCTGGACAGGTTGCCGCCTATGCCTACAAGATCCTGGAAACACACAAATTTGATACCGCAGTGGTAATTGCTCCGAGCCATCGGGCCTACTTTAAAGGGGTATCGGTGTATGACCAAGGGGGCTACCGCACGCCACTTGGAGTGGTGCCCCTAGATAAAGAGTTTGTGGCAGAACTCAAGGAACGAGAAAGTCGAATTAGCTATGTTGCCGAGGCCCACAGCCAGGAACATTCCCTTGAGATTCAGCTTCCCTTTATTCAGGTTGTCATGCCTGAAGGCAAGCTAGTCCCCCTTGTCATGGGGGATCAGAGTTTTGACACCTGTCAGTGGTTGGCCCAAGCGCTGGCGCACTGCATCAGGGGTAAGTCGGTAGTAGTAGTAGCAAGTTCTGATCTGTCCCATTTCCATCCGTATAATGAGGCAAAAAGACTGGATCAGGTGGTGGTCGACAGGGTAAATGCATTTGATCCGCGGGGATTGAGCAATGATCTGGCCGGGGGCAAATGTGAGGCCTGCGGCGGCGGCCCTATGGTTACTGCCATGTTGGTTGCCCGTGAGTTAGGAGCAAATAAAAGCCGCGTTTTGCACTACGCCAACTCTGGCGATGTTACTGGCGATCACAGCGGGGTAGTGGGCTACATGGCCGCAGCCTTGTGGGCGAATCCTAAGAAAGCTGGAGGGCAGAAGGAAGTAGATCAACGACTTGGTGTGGACCTGGGGCTGACCTCAGAGGAAAAAGCGCAGCTGCTGCAAATTGCTCGAGACGTTGTGGAGGCCCACTGCCGAGGCGGTAAATCCCCTAGAGCTGAGGTTGCCTCTCCCACCCTTAATGAACCAAGGGGTGCATTTGTGACTCTCCACAAGGATGGAAAACTCAGGGGGTGCATAGGTCACATCCGGGCGCAAAAACCTTTAGTTGAGACCATTGTCGAGATGGCAGAAGCGGCTGCTTTCCAGGATCCCCGCTTCCCACCTGTAACTTCACAGGAGTTAGGCCAGCTGGAATATGAGCAAGTGGGCTGCTACTGCCGCAAGTGGCAACTGAATGGGGCTGGGACCGGACCACATTTTTGGAGCACACCTGCACCAAGGCTGGGTTGCCGGAAGATGCCTGGAAGGATAGAAAAACAGAGATCTATATCTTCTCTGCTGATGTATTCTCGCCCGATGATCTATAAGCAGAGGACGGAGGTCGGAGGACAGAAGACAGAATTGCGGATTGCGGATTGGGAAATCAGAAGCGAGGAGTCAGGAGACAGGAGTCAGAATCCAGGAGGCAAACGTAAAGACTGACCTTCCATTCTGGCTCCTGACTACTTAAGCTTTTGCGATTTGAACGATTTCAACGGTTTTTGGTAAATGGAAGAAAGAATTAGTAGGCGAGATTTTTTGAGACAATGCGGCCGCTGCGCCCTCTTGAGTTTGACCCTGGAGTCCCTTGTCTTGATGACGACGGCCTCCCATTCGCAGGCTTTGAACTTGAAGAAAGGTTACCTGGGCCGCAAGCTTTCCCCTTTTTTCACTGCCCTTGAAGATGGTAGGGTACGTTGTGAGCTTTGCCCCCACCTCTGCGAAGTAGAGGAGGGTGAAAGGGGCTATTGTGAAGTACGGGAAAATATTGGTGGTCGTTACTATTCGTTGGTCTACGGTAACCCCTGTGCAGTGCATGTGGATCCCATAGAAAAGAAACCCTTTTATCATGTCCTTCCCACTAGTCGATCTTTCTCTATTGCCACCGTGGGGTGCAATTTCGATTGTAAGTTTTGTCAAAACTGGGAAATCTCGCAGGCTCGGCCGGACGACACCCACAATTACGACCTGCCACCTGAACAGGTAGTGGAGTTGGCCTTACAGTACAAATGCCAATCCATCGCATCTACCTATGTGGAGCCTACAATCTTCACAGAATACATGATCGACATTGGTATTATTGCTCAAAAGCAGTCCGTCTTGAAGGTCATGCATTCCAATGGGTATATCAATTGGGCCCCCCTTCAGGAACTGGGTAAGTATTTGAACGCTGCCTGCATTGATCTGAAGGGCTTCACTGAGTCCTACTACAAAAATCTTACTGAGGGATCTCTTGAGCCTGTACTGGAGACACTTAAAGGCCTGAAGAATTTGGGTATTCACACTGAAATTGTCAATTTAGTGATTCCAGGGAAAAATGATGATATGGAACAGGTGGCTGCCATGTGCAGGTGGATCAAGAACGAACTAGGGCCAGACGTGCCGCTGCACTTCAGCCGCTTTTATCCCCTTTACAAACTGAAGAGTTTACCGCCAACCCCGGTATCTACCCTGGAGCGCGCTCGAGACAGGGCCCTCAAAGAGGGACTTCATTTCGTCTACATTGGAAACGTACCTGGTCATCCTGGCGAACACACTGAATGTCCCCGTTGCAAAACCAGGATCATCCAGCGCTGGGGATACAGAGTCCAGGTACTGCATCTAAAAAACGGCCGCTGTGACCAGTGCGGCCAGCCCATACCAGGGATTTGGCAACTTTAGCTAGTCAGCTAGTAAATTCGAGCTAATCTGCTCCTTGCAAGAATTCGTTGGCCAGGTAAGTGGCAGTCGCCAAGGAATCTGCATTGTGGACTAGACTCCATAGGGTATGGCCAAAGGCATAATTTTGGGAGAAGTAAAAAGTAAATCGCTTGAGCAGAGGAAGGGTGTATTTTGGTTCCATAGAGTTTTCCAGAATTGCAGTAAAACGCTTAAAGGCATAGGCCGGATCTGGATAGTTGTTGTCGTAAAGATCTGCTGAGAGTGAATTGGCTATTTGGCGGAAGAGCCAGGGGCTTTTGACCGCAGCGCGGCCAATCATAACCCCGTCACACCCGGTTAGCTCGAACATTCGCTTGGCAGCCTGGGGGGAATTGACGTCACCGTTTCCGATGACAGGGATATCCAGAAGTTCTTTTATCTTTCCAATATACTCCCAGCGAGCCGGCCTCTTGAGTCTATCCTGTTTCAGTCGTGGGTGCACACAAACAGCATCCACTCCGCTGTCCTGAAGCATGAGACAAAAATCCCGCAACCCGTTCCAGTCTATTGTCCAACCCAAACGGATTTTAGCGGTGAGCGGCAGGTCAGTGGCTTTGCGGCCAACTCTAACTATTGCCTCTGCCCGTTTTGGTTCTTTCATTAAGGCAATGCCGCCTCCTCTTTTGGCTATTAAAGCGGTGGTGCATCCCATGTTCAAATCAATGCCATCTCCGCCGCAGGACTCGATCTTGTCAATGGCAGCTTCTAGTTCCTCAGAGTGGGATACTAGTAACTGGTAAGAAATGGGCCGTTCTTGAGCAGTACCTCGCAGCCAGGGTGATGACTCGGGCGACTCAGAGGGGAGAGCCCGGGCGCTGAGCATCTCCGTATAAAAGAGACCGCAACCACCGAATTCAGCCACTAACTGCCGCAAAACAGTGTGGGTCAGCCCACTCATGGGAGCCAAAATTAGCGGTGGGTCCACTTTGAGATTTTTGATGTAGAGAGGTTTCACTTGCACTGAACGCTCTCAAGCCAATCATCGGCGGTTTTCTGGTGTGATTGTCAGTACATCGTTTCACAGATAAAATGGCGAGAAGGGCGAGACGGGACAAAACTATGGTCTAAAATATTGACGCCATTTTCTCTCGTCTCGCTCGACCTCTCGACCTCCCGTCTCGTATCGCAAAACGCTCTGCGTTTTGCGATGATAGTTTACGTACTAACTAACCAAGAGTAAACTCTAATGTTGCAAACTTACACGGCTAAAAACCGCTGCGCTGGCGCCATAGTCCCGCCTTGGCGGAACGGCTGCCCTCGGCCGTGAGCTCGGGCCGAACGGTACTCGCCTCGGACAGAAGTGCACGTACGGTCAAGTACGTCTCGACCTATCCGAGCCTGTGTGCAGCCACATCTGACTGACTCTTGGGCGTTTTTACTCGACATAGGTATGCAACATTAGGGTAAGAGTGAGGTGTATATGTTTTGGCTTGTTTTGCTCCTGTTATTTTGGTCAATGGGTGTTGCATTTACCTATGTGCTTTTCTATTACGAATCTGCCAATGGTCCTCACCTGGAGGTTCTGCGCTCAAGAGGTTCGGTGCCTATTATGATTCTCAGGGGTTTCCTCTGGAGTCTCTACAGCCATTTGCTCGTCCTACTGACAGCGGCAACTGCTTTACACCGCGAATACTATAGGTTGCCAGCTGGCCCGGCCAACAGAACTCCGATTATTTTTGTCCATGGACTTTATCACAACCATACGGCCTGGTACCTTTATCTCCGCTGGTTTCGCCGCTGGGGTTGGAGACATATGAAAGCAATTAATCTGCGGGGAAAATTTCGATCTATTCACGAGTTTGCCCGTATTCTGGCGGACGAAGTCGAAAAAGTAATAGCTGAAACCCAAAGTGAAAAGGTGGATTTGGTCGGTCAGAGCATGGGCGGACTGGTTATCAGAACCTATCTATCGGAAAACTCTGGCCAAGCAAAAATCCGCAGGGTTGTTACCTTAGGAAGTCCGCACCGAGGCTCAAAACTGGCAGTTTTCGGCCTGGGTCAAGGAGCAAAAGAAATGATTCCAGGAAGCGCATTTCTGGAGTCACTGAATCAGGGTGTCCAAATTCCAGAAGGTGGTCGTTTTTATGCTATCTACACTATTGTGGACAACATGGTTCTGCCCAACGAATCCGCGAACCTTACTTGGGATGGAGTGAAGAACCTAGAGACTCGAATTGTAAATCACGTAGGCTTAGCGTATTGCAAACATACGGCACGCTTAGTAAAAGAGTGCCTGGATGAGGATTAACCCGGATGTTTCATGAATTGCTGTCACGAGACCACGAAGATGGGCGTGCCACAGGGCAACCGCAGGGTATTGGTCCCGAGGCGTACCTGAATGGTACGTCGCAGGGGCCAACACCCGAGGACGCACGGAAGGATGCCCATATCCGTGTTCGTAGTAAGCAATCCATGAAACATCCGGGTTAGGACAGGAGAGAAAAATGGATCGATTCCAGTGCGCCCAGTGCAACGAGATTTTCTATTTTGATATGAAATTAGAGGGCATGGAAGCTAAACCGGGTGAGAAAGTGTCTCTAGCCTGTCCTCATTGTGAGCATCAGTGGTCGTATTATAGGCCGGAAGATGTTGACAGGAAGGTTACTATTCACTAAGTGAAATTGGATGAATTCGTAAGTCAGCGTTCTGCGCAGGGTGCGCAGTTCAAGAAATAAGGCGGGCCTGAAGGAAATGCCAATAGAAAGGTTGCCTGAGCCAATTGGCAACTTTTACGCAGCACGAAGACGGGCTGAAAACCAGTGTACTTTCTCTTCTTGAAACCTCACCATTGCTTTTTGAAAGGCCGCTAGTTTGTCACACTCTCTCATGCACAGTTCTCGATCTTCATCTAGCCTAGGGCAGCCGCGGCAGGGACTCTCAACGGTCTTGATAATCATCCTTTCATTGTAGTCCATTTTCATCCCCTCTCGCCCAGAATGCGAGCTTGGGGTTCACGATTATTTAATCTTTTTTCATTTTAGCAAACCTGTTATTTCTGTCAATAAAAACAGGAGACCAAAATAAGGTTTCAGTGTTCAGGTTTCAGGTTTCAGCTTTTGTCTTTATTCTCCTGACACCTGAAACCCGAAACCTAAAGCCGTGAAACCAGACACCTGACAGCCAAAATGATGACATCCGAAATCCGAAATTGATGTAGTGGAGGCTTGTATTGTTCGGGTAGGGCAATTTTGTTATAGTGAGCCCGCTCTGAGACGAAGGTATCCCGGGCGATTGAACTACGAAGGTCACAGAGTACGCTAAGCGCATAGCGCAAAGCGAATCAATAAATTAAAACCACACGCTATGCGCTCTGCAGCAAAAACTTGGTGTTTTTTGTGGCTAGACCTTTCGATCTAGTCTGGGAGATTCTAGTGGAGCTAGAAAATGACCGAGTGGCAACAAAGATTGGCCAGGAGGATTGAGGCGGCCAGAGGTGACAGGCCCGTGGATCTCCTTTTTCGGGGGGCAAAGGTGGTCAACGTTTTTACAGGTGAGTTGGTCTCAACCTCCGTTGCCGTATTCGATGGCGTGGTTGTTGGCTTTGATGATCGTCAAGCAAAAGAGGTTGTCGAAGTCAATGGTGCCATTCTCTCCCCAGGTTTTATTGACGGCCACTTTCACCTGGAAAGCACCCTCCTTGTGCCAGCGGAATTTGCCAGAGCAGTACTTCCCCATGGGACCACTACGGTTGTGGCTGATCCCCATGAGATTGCCAATGTTGCCGGTGTTGCCGGTGTCGAATTTATGCTGGAGGCGAGCGAGGAAGTGGGGCTTGAGATCTTCTATATGGCCCCTTCCTGTGTGCCGGCCACTAACATGGAGACCGCCGGGGCTGAATTGAGTTCTAGTGATCTTGAAATACTGGCCCGACATCCCCGAGTACTGGGCCTGGCGGAGATGATGAACTTCCCGGGTGTGATTTATGCAGACCCGACTATTTTGGACAAACTAGAACGTTTTCGGGGCAAGGTAATTGATGGACATTCGCCGGGTCTTAGCGGCGCCTTACTGGATGCTTATCTGTGTGGTGGGATTGGGTCGGATCACGAATGTACTCGTTTCGAGGAGGCCAGGGAGAAGCTCGCCAAAGGGATGCACATCATGTTACGGGAAGGCAGTCAGGCCCGCGACCTAGAAGCATTGGCTCCTCTGGTAACCGCTCATACTAAACACCGTTGCATGTTGGTAAGTGACGACTGCCATCCGGAAGATCTGCTCGAGCAAGGGCACATGAATCGGGTTCTGAAAAGGGCTATTGAGTTGTCCATCGACCCAATAAGCGCTATCCAGTTGGCGAGTCTTAATGCGGCCCGCTACTTTGGCTTGCGCACCCTGGGTGCTATTGCTCCAGGGTATCAAGCGGATATAGTGGTGCTCGGATCACTGGAATCGTTGGAAGTGTCCAGGGTATACAAGAAAGGTCAACTGGTTGCCAAAGATGGCAAGTGTTTGCTACCAGGCCTAGGAGCCGCAAAAGAGACTGAGCTAATTTCTATGAAACTAGGGGAATTGAGGGAAGACGACCTGCGTATTCAGGTGCAAGGCTCAAGGGTAAGGGCTATTCGAGTTGTGCCCAATACCTTGATAACCGACGAGGAGATTCTCCCCATAGCGGCAAGGCAGGGTGCGGCCGTGAGTGAGCCGGACCGAGATTTGCTGAAGATGGTTGTGATTGAGCGACACCGCGGTAGCGGTCGTAGGGGTTTTGCTTTCATCCGTGGTCTTGGTCTCCGCCAAGGAGCACTTGCCTCAACAGTGGCTCATGATTCTCACAATCTTATTGTAGTCGGCGTCAATGACTCGGATATGGTAGTTGCGGCCAATGTCTTAAGAGAGTTGGGAGGTGGACTGGTAGTGGTTAAGGACGGTCAAGTTGAAGCGCAGCTGCCGCTGCCTATTGCTGGTCTTGTCTCTAATGCTTCCCTGGAACGAGTGGTGGAGTTAAAAAAAGAGGTCGACCAAGCTGCCCTGAAGCTTGGGGCCAGCCTGGAACAACCATTTATGGCCCTATCATTTATGGCCTTACCAGTAATACCTAAACTTAAGCTAACAGATCAGGGGCTTGTTGATGTTGAAAGTTTCACCCACGTACCGCTCTTTGTCTAGAGCAGAGAGCATGGGGCATAGAGCCTAGGGTATGGGGCATAGGGCATAGGGCATAGGGAAATACAGCTGGCGGGCCGCAGAGATCAGAGATCGGTGGACAGGGTTCAAGCTGATCTCTGACATCCGACTTCTGACCTCTGGAATGGACGATTTGAACGGTCGATGAATATGCAAAGTTTTATCGAACTTCTTAAGACGACCCAGCTTCCGGGGGCGCGCCTGGTGCATCATGAGTTCATCCCAAGTCGGAGAGCCGTATATGGTGATGTCCATCCGCCACTTGCCCCGCCGCTGAGTTCCGCTCTTGCCAAGCTAAATATCACCAAATTGTATAACCATCAGGCGGAGAGTCTCAGCAGCATTCGCCAGGGCGAAAATGTGGTGGTGGCCACACCCACGGCCAGTGGCAAATCCCTCATCTACAACCTAGCCCTAGTAGAGTCGCTCAGTCAGGAAGCTGCTGGCCACGGACTCTACCTCTTTCCTCTCAAAGCCCTGGCGCAGGATCAATACCAGGCCTTTGTGGCACTCAATCAAGCACTGCCAGCCGAACTCCAGTTGCAAGCCGCTGTTTATGATGGAGATACCCCCTCGAGTCAACGGCGACGAATTAAAGAAAACTTACCCCATTTGATCATTTCGAACCCAGATATGCTCCATCTGGGGTTTTTGCCCTTCCATCAACAGTGGGAGAACTTTTTTCGTAATCTCCGCTTTGTAGTAATCGATGAAGTACACACATATCGGGGCATTTTTGGCTCCCATGTAGTGCAAGTTCTACGCAGACTACAAAGGGTTTGCCAGCTCTATGGATCCCAGCCCAGGTACATCTTGCTCTCTGCTACCATCGAGAACGCCGGAGATTTTGCTAGTCGGTTAACCGGCATGGAATTCCGGGCAGTGGAGCAGAATGGTGCACCTCAGGCAGGAAGGCATTTCTTTTTCGTCAATCCTGACATAAGCGCTACTACTGTGGCAGCCCGTCTCTTCGTCAAAGCACTGCAGAGAAACCTTAAGACCATCGCTTTCACCCAGGCTCGCAAGCTCACTGAAATCATCCATATGAACGTGGCTGAAGCAATGCCGGAGCTTGCCTCTAAGGTGAGCTCATATCGGGCTGGCTTTCTCGCTGAAGAGAGGCGAGATATAGAACAAGGCTTGGCTAGCGGCTCAGTGGCTGGAGTAATTTCCACTAGCGCTTTGGAGATGGGCATTGACATTGGCGGTCTGGACGCCTGCATTTTAGTCGGGTATCCAGGCACTATCATCAACACCTGGCAGCGCAGTGGCAGGGTTGGGCGAGGACGAAGTGATTCGCTGGTGATTCTCATAGCCCAGCCAGACGCTCTTGATCAATACTTCATGCGTCATCCTGAAGACTTTTTCCAACGTTCTTTCGAGG
>WOR8_10006297_pt1 | contig 11578 bp, 7 predicted proteins | sample DeeMarSeWOR38_10_FD_19890 | JGI IMG/M metagenome (IMG submission 19890) | reverse complement strand
AACTCATCAATAATTGATATATCATAATTTATTACCTTTTAAAATTATTTTAAAACCGAATTTAAATTTGACCCCGGGTACCACATTTTGTTAAGGAATTGACCAATTGCAATTCGGAGAGATCGAGGCGTGAAGGAGTAAAACCTATGCAAAAAATCGCTTTTGCAGGAACCGATGGCAGGACGTTGCTAAGTGCCTTAGTGATATCCACGGCAACCAGTGACATTCACACCGAAGAATTCAAGGGGGTTGTTATCCGTGGTACTCCCTGTATGCCGAAATATGTCGAAATCATGAACTGGCCGGTTGAATTTATTGCAACGAAAAGCAACGCGGCAAAAGATTATTGTGAAACAATAATTGCGGCGTTCAAAGCCGGCACCATAGATGTCGTCATTCCAATGCCTGAAGCCCTTTTGTTTGAAGGGCTGGTGGACGCGGTGGAGGAAGCCGGTTTCGGTGATCATATCGTAGGATTGTCAGAATCCGGCGCGTTTATTGAAGGGGACAAAATTGAATGTAAGAAACTCTGCCGGGATGCAGGAATTCCGGTAGCGTCTTCGTGGTCTGAAGTGGATGCCAAAGATTATCAGCGCATTTTGTCGACCTGTTTGAGCTATATCCATAAGTACGGCGGCGCCGTTTTGAAATATCCCTACAGTGCCGGAGGTAAGGGTGCGCGTATTATATTGAATTCATGGCAAATAAAAGACGTGTACGATACGTTGATCAAAGATTATAAAGACAGCTACAAAAAGTTGTTCGGCGGCAAAGGGAAGTGGCCGCTGTTAATCGAATCTCTAATGTCCGGCGTAGAAATAAGTTTTACTATTTTGGTTGATAAAATTGGTAATTTTCAAATTCTGCCCACCGCAATGGATTATCCGGAACGCTTTGAAGGCCCGGGCAGTAAAGAAAACCCGATCACCGGCGGCATGGGAGCTGTTTCTCCGCATCCATTGGAAACTCCGCAATTGATGAAAATGGCCGGAGATGTGATTGCCGTCCCATTAATACAAAAGATGAAAGAATTGGGTATCCTGCGCCCCTGCGTGCTCTACCCCGGTTGCTTTGTCTCGTTGGACGGAAAAATGCATCCGACAGACATACGGGTATCGGAAATCAACATCCGTCCTGGAGAGCCTGAAGCGCAACCGGTTATACGACGTTTAAGAAATCTCGGCCCCCTCATAAAGGCAACCCTGGAAGGCCGCTTGAATGAGATTGAACCCGAGGTCCGGAGCGATCAGTTGGCCATGTGCTGCGCGCTCGTCACCGGTCCGGGGGGACCGGACGGCCAGAAAGGATATCCCTGGTCATGTACAAAAGGCGAACCGGTTGAAATTGATTTCAAATATATGAAGAGAAAAGGTATCCAGATCATCCCCTCTGCCATGACATGCTCACCGGACGACGGTAGCTTTAAATCCGACGGCACCCGCGTGGCGTTCATGAATGCAAACGTTACCGTCAAACCCGATCAAAAACGCGGAGATGTCGCCGATCGCTTTAGAAACAAGCTTTTAGCCGCTTTTAACAACGGGAAAATCCGAGTTATTCCCCGGGAAGACTCGCAAGGTAATCGGTTGGATCTAAGGCGCGACATCGGTTTCCATTATCTCGAAGCCGAGAAGATATTCCCGGATTGACCGGTGTGACCCATCTAAAAAGCTTAGGCTAATTTAGGTTGGCTTTTTGAAGTGAATTGATCATGGATGTCATGGATGGATGACGTGTTGCAAAAGATAATGGATGGCAACAAGAACAGGAGCGCCCAATGGTTTCTCCTTTGCTTTTTAATATCACTATTTAGTTTAGCAGTATTTATTCGATTTGAGTACCTGAAGCATACCGATGTTGAGACACCTATACGGGGAGACGCATATCAATATTATGCTTACGGTTATAATCTCAGACATTTTGGAATCTTTTCGCAAAATACGGATCTGGCGAAACCGACTCCAGATTCCTTCCGCGTACCGGGGTATCCTCTTTTAATTGCGACGCTTATTTTTTTCATGGGCGATACGAATTTTTATCCGTTGATTCTGTACCTTCAATCCATTCTAAGTTCTTTGTTGGTAATTCTTACCTTTTTTCTTGGATTAAAGCTTCTACCAAGGTGGGGAGCTATGATTGCAAGCATTTGTGTTACCTTCAGCCCCCACCTGATATCAATACAAAGCTATGTGCTAAGCGAAACCCTTTTTGCGTTTGTTTTGCTTCTGTCCACGATGTATTTTTATCAAGCAGTTAGAAACCAAAAAATTGTCGACCATGTTATCGCTGCGCTAATGTTTGGCGTTGCCTATTTAATAAATGAAACGGTTCTATTGCTTCCTCCTTTTTTGGTGGCAACTATCTTTTTGATATACAGAAAAAAATTAGGATCAGAGTATTGTCAATCTCGGCTTAAACAGTTTATAGCCTTTCTGCTGGTATTTTTTTTAATTCCGTTTTGCTGGCTGTATCGCAACTCACAGCTACCGGATAATGCTCCCAAAGGTAGCAGAAGGGCCATTAGCACATTAAGTCATGGTGCTTATCCCGGCTTTGTCTATAAAGATCCCAAGTATAAAAATTATCCTTATCTTGAAGATCCGCGACAACCAGAATTTAGCCAATCATTAAATAATTTTTCCAGCGTCTTATTGGAAAGGTTCAAACAGAGACCCCTACGATATTTTAGCTGGTATATAATTGAAAAGCCTTACTATCTCTGGAGCTGGGATAATCTGCAAAGCCATAAAGGGATAGTGGCGCCAAAGGGCAGTGGAGATGTTTATTTTTATCCCGTGAAATCTTCTCTATATATGACTTCGAAGCTCGCCGATCTTTCAAGGCAAATCATGAAATATTTGCATCCTATTATTCTGCTGCTAGCTTTATCAAGTATTCCTGTTATGTTTATCAATTCTCGGCATTGGGAAATCGATAAATTCTTTTTGAATACGCCTATTTTTTTGCTGGCAACGGGAATATACTATACGATAATTTACACTATTTTTGCACCATGGCCTCGGTATTCCGTACCCTTAAGACCACAGCTCTTCATCTGTGCCGTATGGTCTGCCGCTTATATTGGGAAACAAATATGGTTGCGGGTAGAAAGGCTGAATGAAGTGAGAAACGCAAAGCGTGGTTAGCAGTTCACGTGGAGATTGATTTTCGTAAATATTACAAGTAGTTGTATGGACTTATACTTTTCGTGGTGGCGATGCAGGGATTTGAACCCCGGACACTGCGGATATGAGCCGCATGCTCTAACCGACTGAGCTACATCGCCATAAATTACGTAATCATATTTTCGACAGGCATGTTATCTATCAAGTTGCTGAATTTCAGTCAAGTCGAAAAAAACCGCTTGCCCGATCACCGTAATTCTCTCAATAAATACGATGCCCCGTCGAAACCGGCAAACGGTTCACGGGGCAAAGGACAGTGAGCTTTCGGCGTCATGCCTCTCACAGAGCCACAGGGCACGCAGAGCAAATCTAACCTGAACTGATCGGTTCCAGGTTCCAAGTTCAGGGTTCAACGGTTATAATATGCAAAATGAACCTCCCCGCGGCAAGCCGCAGAGTATCGTTCAATTGGTTTTATCGATTCTATCGCCGCAAGCTACGGGGAATTAGAACCTAAAAAAAGTTGTCTGTGCTTGCCCAGTTAAATAGCTTGAGCTTAACGATTTCATTTGCAAATTATATCAAATGCAACACTATAACAGCTTTGTTCAATGCTGGTACCGAACCTCAAGCTAAGATTTGAGAAATAAGTATTAAACTCAAATCTTATTTAACCGGGTAAATCCGTGTGCGTCTGTGGCTATTGAACTTGCGAAATAGCAGCAACCGAATCTATATAAAATCCGTGAAAATCCGTTTGAATCTGTGTCCTACGAATTTAAAGGACACGGACAAACACGGATATCACCGATACTTTACTGCGTAGTACTTGCAAAATATGAAAAACAAGCTCTGTTAACAATCTGTGCAAATCTTTCTAAATCTGTGTCCTAAGATTTTTTTGGCTATATCGAAGAGCCTGCGACTTCAACCGTGTATTCATCCAAATTCCCCGGCAGCTTATCGAACACAATCATAAACGGCAGCACGTTGCCTGTTTTAAGTTTTAAATTCGAACGATTATCCCCAAATCTGTTTTGCAGACGCTTATTGATCGCGGCGATATTCATTTTGGTAAGATCCGATTCGGAAAGCACGTTGCCGCAGTATACGGTTGCCTCTTTTGCCAGCTTTTTCCCTTTAAGATACAGTTTCCCGGTGATTTTAATAAAGCTGCGGGGATGATCATATTCATTTTTTATGGTTCCATTTATCACCAAAAGCTGTCCGGTGCTCTCATTTTTTACAAATTTAGCGTTGATTGATTTATCTAGGGGCAAAATCCTCAGGTTACCGGCGACATCCTGCTCTTCAGGATTTATCAGATCACTGAGGTAGGGAATCTTAAAGTTCAGGTCACTGAGGTAGGGAATTTTAAGATCACTAATAAATGGAATTTTGACTCCCAGGCTATTGGGTAGGACAAAGACGCCAACCGCTAAAATCAAAAGCAACAATGCCACTACCACGGGTTTGCGCGAGCGCCTCTTTTTTGCAGGAGTCTGTGCACCCTCCTCTGCTTCGGTATCGTACAGAACATCGGTTTTACCGTATATTCCGGAGGCCTCTGTTAATTCCTGAGTTGCAAATTCCTCAGTTACAGCGCCAACTTCCTCGGGTTCCCCTTCAAAAGAAACTTCCTCTATTTCGGAATCCACCACCTGCTCCACGTCATCTGACGCCAGCAGATTCGATTCCAGTTGTGTTCCTTGTGTCTCCGCCTCGGCTAGACGCTCTTCTTTCTCTTGAATTTCACTCTCCAGATCAAAATCCAAATCAAGACCGGATGCGGCATCAGGCGCATCATCCCCCGGGGCTGCTTCCATCTCTTCGGACAGATCCAAATTTTCAACCGCTTCCAGTGCCTGTTCGGCTTCATCCCCGGCTGAGATCTCCTCTCCACCCTCCAGCATTCTTTCTATATCCAGGAAGTCGATCTCCTCCGTGCCCTCGGTGTCGGCGCCGATGTCGGTTGTATCGGCGTCAGGGGTAGGTTCACCCTCAATTTCAAATTGTAAGTCGAGATCGTCACTGACGTCATCTTCAACCGATTCAGCCGCTGGTTCTTCATCAGGCTCAAGCATTTTTTCAAGATCTGAAAAATCAAGTTCATCGGCCGTGGCTCTGGTATCAGCTGATTCAGCATCATCGTCAACCTGGAATTCAAGATCCATTTCGAGATCTTCGGTGTCGTCTTCGGCGGAAACTTTGGTTTCAGAAACATCGTCGCTGTCTATAAATCCCTCCAGATCTGATAGATCAAGTTCGTCGACGGCATTTGCATCAGCGAGCGATGCAGTAGCATCCTCCTCAGCCACAGATTCCGCGTCTAAATTCAGATCGAAGTCTAAATCCTCAGATTCCGACGATGTCTCTTTTTCAGCAGGAGTCAGTTCCTCGACCTCAAGCTCCAGATCGGCCAAGTCAAGTTCCTCTTCCTCTTCCTCTCTTAAACCAGATTCGGCCTCTTCGTCTTGCTTGACGTCCTCAGCTTCGGCCTCAGGCTCCAGCTCAATATCCAGTTCGGCCAGATCGGTATCCGTATCGTCGAGAGTGGGTGTTTCATCATCCAAACCTGCCAGGTCCTCAAAATCGCCCAAGTCCGGCAATTCGTCGCTAACTTTCTTCTCGCTATCCAGATTCAGATCGGCTACTGAATCCGTTTCTACTCCCAGGTCTAGCTCAAGTTCATCGCTTGAGTCAGCCAATGCCTTCTCTGTTTCCAAGTCGTCATCGATATCAAGCATTTCCTCATCTGCATCAACTGGTTCAGCATCAACGGCAAAAGCCTCCTCTACGTCTTCGTCATCGAGATCAAAATCCAGATCAAGGTCAAACTCATCGCTCATATCTTCGGAGGGTACATCGGGTTCAATAGACTCATCCCCTAAAAGGTCTTCCAATCTAGTATCGAGGTCATCTGAGCCTAAATCATCTTCGGCTTCCGCGGCCAGATCGTCAACAACGGGTTCTATTGCTTCTGGAAATGCCGTAAAAACGGAGTTACATTTCGAACATCTAAACTTGGATCCCGTGTCTTTTACAAGATTATCGTCTACGTTGAAACTCGATTCGCATTCATTGCAAGTGACAATCATATAATACTCCACTTTTTATAATTAGAAATGATATGGTCTAGAGTCAGTCCTGCATCAATGATGTCGGCGCCAACCCAGACATCCTGATTTTTTAAGCCAATCTCGATTTCCTTGGTTAATTGGATCTTTCCGGATGAGGAGTTGCTGAAACCATAAACGGCAACTCTAATGAAATCTATCAAAACCGGACCAGTAAACTTCCGGACCAAATTGGAGAGAAAGATAAATATTTTTTATATTCAATCTACCGCGAATGAGCGTTCTTGTCAATAATTTTGATTCCTTACAGCCCCGACGCGGCCAATTTTTCAACCAATTGCCTCTGCTCTTCGTTTAGGCGTTTCGGTATTTTGACGTGTATACGTACAAAAAGATCGCCCTTTTTATTGCCTTTCATCGCCGGTAAACCATGACCCGCAAGACGCATTTTAGTGCCGGATTTTGTTCCAGGCGGGATCTTTAAGCTAAGTTGTTTGTCATTAATGGTCGGAACAGATATCGTAGTCCCCAGGATAGCTTCGCTCAGTTTCAATTCCCTGTTTATGTAAAGGTCGAATTCTTCGGCACCAAACAGCGGGTCATGAACCACTTTTGACTTGATGTAAAGATCACCGGCAGGGCCACCATAGGGGCTGGGATTCCCCTTTCCGGCAAGTCGCAGCTTCTTGCCGGTTATCAACCCTTTAGGAATCTTGACGGTCAGATTTTCTGAATGCCCCTGATGTTGGATAGTTATGGTTTTGCTGGTTCCTGTGGCGATCTCCCGCAATGTGAGAGGCAACTCATATACCAAATCGGAACCTTTCATTTGGGCTTGCTGTTGTTGTCCGCCGAATCCGTATGGCGATCCGCCGCCGAAAGTAAAGCGGGTGCGCCCGCCCTTGCCACCAAAAAATTCAGTCCCGCCAAAACCAAATTCCCTAAAAATGTCTCCAAAATCAAACCCTCGAAAAATGTCTTCCTGACTAAAGCGCTGGCGGAACCCTTCCGAACCAAAGGTATCGTATTCTTTGCGTTTTTCCTTATCGCTCAGAACCGCATAGGCTTCGCTTATTTTTTTGAATTTATCTTCAGCGCTTTTATCCCCTTTCGTGTGATCAGGGTGGTACTTCATCGCCAGTTTACGATAGGCTTTTTTTATCTCTTCTTTACTGGCATCTTTACTTACACCGAGAATGTTGTAGTAGTCTTCTGACATTTTCGAGAAACCTCTTTCTTTCCTATAGTTGCCATCTAAGATAAGGTGCTATGGATAAGGAGTCAAGAATCTTGGGAATCAGCAATATAATAATGACTTTTGAATTGTGGAGGCGGCTTTCCAGCCACGAAGAGCTTTCATTGCGGCAACTCTGATCGAGGCCGGAAAGCCTCTCCCACTGGAACAATTTATAAATAGCCGCGTACCAATATTCGCCGTCTAAACCATTTTCAATCGATTTAATCAACATCATTTAACCACCGCTCAAATACATTGCTGGAATCAATTGCTCGATGGTCTCTCACCGGCTTTTAGCGCCACCAGCAAAACGGAAATGCCGGACGGTGTAATACCATCGATTCGGGAAACTTGCCCGAGAGAGTTGGGTTTTATCTGGGTTAGTTTTTCTTTTAATTCGTTCGACAATCCGTGAACCTTTGAAAAATCAAAATCATCTGGAATTTTGACACGCTCCAGATTGCGGAAGCGTTCGATTTCGCGAAGCTGTTTTTGAATGTAGCCTTGATATTTTATTTCTATCTCCACTTGCCGGGCAACAGCCTTATTCATGGGTTCAGGGTTTTGGGCAAGAACCTCAACTATTTGGTAATCCAGTTCGGCTCTTTTGAGTAACTGGCTGAGATGAATTCCGTGCTGAATCGGTACCGTCCCGCAGCTTTGTAAATACGCATTTACCGTATCCGTCGGTTTAATCACGACCTGTTCCACGCGCTGGATCTCTTTCGTAATCTGTTCTTTGCGCATTCGCATGTCCTTCAGGGCGTGATCATCGATCAGACCCAATTCATGACCAATCTCCATCAAACGCAAATCCGCATTATCTTCGCGCAGCATGAGACGATATTCGACTCTGCTGGTAAACATGCGGTAGGGTTCGCGAGTCCCTCTGGTGACAAGATCATCAATCATGACTCCCATGTATGCTTGAGATCGATCCAAAATAAATGGTGGCCGTCCCTGTACCTTGCACGCCGCATTGATACCGGCCCACATCCCTTGCGCGGCAGCCTCTTCATATCCCGAAGTTCCGTTAATCTGCCCTGCCAAAAAGAGTCCGGATACGCGCTTGGTCTCCAACGTGGCCTTCAGCTGGATGGGATTGACGTAGTCATACTCTATGGCATAGGCCGGTCGCATGATTTCGGCGCAATCCAACCCATCAACCGAACGCACCATTTCAATTTGGATCTCTAAGGGAAGGCTGTTGCCAAGGCCGCTGGCATAGATTTCCTCGGTATCCACACCCTCATGCTCAAGGATGATTTGGTGTCGATCCCTGTCGGGAAATTTCACAATTTTGTCCTCGAATGAGGGGCAGTATCGCGCAGAGATGCCTTTAATCACTCCGCCGTAAAGGGCTGATCGCTCTAAGTTGCGTCGAACGACATCGTGAGTTCTTGAAGAGGTGTGCCCGATATAGCTCGGAAGCTGCGGCAGGATTATCTTATCCGTGAAGCAGGAAAAAGGTGTGGGTTCTGCATCCGTATCCTGGATGAAAAATTTCGAAAAATCTATACTGGATTTTTTGAGTCGCGGCGGTGTGCCGGTTTTGAGACGGCCCAGGGTGAAACCCAATTCTTTGAGGTTGGCGGCAAGTCCATAGGACGCAAATTCCCCGGCTCTGCCGGCCTGGATAGAATTGAACCCGATGTGAACCAAACCGCTTAGAAATGTGCCGGTGGCTAAAACAATCGCTGCGGCCTGGTAACCGTAACCGGTATTATCCTCAATACCCACAGCCTGATCGTCTTCCACTACCAGGCGCTCCACCATTGTCTGTTTGAGATCCAGGTTGGATTGGGCCTCAATCACCGCTTTCATGGCCATGTGGTAGCGCATCTTGTCATTTTGGGTTCTGGAGGAGTGAACGGCGGGTCCTTTTTTGGTATTCAGAGTTCGATACTGAATCGCTGTTTTGTCGGTGGTTTTGGCCATTTCACCGCCCAACGCATCGATTTCTTTGACCAGCTGCCCTTTGGCCATGCCTCCGATAGATGGACTGCAGGGCATGGCGGCAACTTTGTCAAGATCAATAGCCAACAGTAAGACGCTGCATCCCATGCGGGCTGCGGCCAAGGCTGCTTCGCAGCCGGCATGTCCTGCACCGACCACAATAATATCGTATTTTTTTGGAAAAAATGACATAATGGATTGACTGTGGATTGTGGTCAGTTGTCCGTTGTAAGCTGTTATGGTATTGTTTTTGACAGCTTACAGTTCAAATTTTGGGTCACGCTGCAACGCAGTAGATTCATATCGCCTGAAAGATAATGACATAATCTTCACAATGCACAACCTAAATACAAATTGTTGGAACCGCCATAACCACAGCAAGATTTCCAATTATATTAAAGGCCATGGCAACGGTCAACCTTTAGCAAACCGTCATGCAAAAACGATATAACGACTTGGGATCGTATCTCCGCGATCGCTTCGGATGTCGAGTTCAGAAAATAACCGTGGATGCCGGACTCACTTGCCCCAACCGGGACGGAACCCTTTCCACCGGTGGTTGCATTTACTGCAATGCCCGTGGGTCCGGAACAGGCGCTTATGCCCGGGGATTATCGGTTTCCGATCAACTGACCCATGGAAAAACCGCTCTTTCCAAACGATATAAGGCCAAAAAATTTATTGCCTATTTTCAGTCATTTTCCAATACCTATGCCCCGCTGCAAACCCTCAAGCGTCTGTATGATGAAGCCTTGGCAGTTGAAGATGTCGTCGGTCTTTCCATCGGCACCCGGCCGGATTGCGTCAATGAACCGATTTTGGAGCTGTTACAGGAATATGCCCGTAAATACTTGGTCTGGATCGAATACGGCTTGCAGTCGGCCAGCGATGAAACGCTTACGCAAATTAACCGCGGGCACGATGTTCAATGCTTTAAACGTGCCGTCAAAGCCACCTTAAATAGAAATATAAAGATTTGCGCCCACGTTATTCTCGGTCTTCCAGGCGAAGAACGCAAAGACATGCTCCACACCGCAGACACGATTGCCGCGTTGGGTATCGATGGTGTCAAGCTTCACTTGCTCTATGTGGTCGCAGGCACGCCGCTTGAGTCGCTTTACCGGCTGGGCAAATACAAATGCTTGCAGCAGCAGGAATATGTGGATCTTGTTTGCGACTTCCTCGAATGCATACCCTCCACCATGATCATCCAGCGCTTGACCGGAGATCCGCATCCATCCGAGCTGGTGGCCCCGCGATGGTCCCTTAAAAAATCTGCAACTCTGGAGCTGATCCGCCGTACATTGAAAGAGAGGGATTCCTGGCAGGGGAAGTTTTTTCAGGTGTGAGGGCTACAGTATCTCTAAACTGAGCGGTTCGAAGTTCAATCCGGAACGCTTGTGTGAAACTATATTAAGAATTGAAGTTATTTAAGTTGCAATTAATAGTTAGTGGGAGTGGCTTTCCAGCCACGAATACACGGGTAATCGCGGTTAAAAACCGCTCCCAAAGTTCAGAAACTACAACCGATACAAAACTTCCAAGTTTCTTTTCGATCAGACTGGACGCTCGCGGCGATGCTTATATGAAACCACCTTAAGACGCTTGGCCGAAACAGTTAATCCACTAGCGGACTAAAAGCCTTGAACATCGAACGCCCAACATCGAACGTTGAATATTGATGACGCTACGCTTTATCGATTATATTAAAAGCGAATCGAAGAAATTCGAAATGTAAATTCGCCCCGGTCTTCGTTGCTACTTCGGCGGAGAAGGCTTACTCTGCCTTTTTTAAACTGACAGGATACAACCCTTCCACAATCGTTATTCGTCATTCGACCTGCCCGCAATGCCTTTAAACGGGTGTGTGTCAACATTAAGCATTTGATTTGCATGGCAGGCGGGTATTCGCTTTTTCAGAGTCTCTTTTTCGATTTGAGCGACCATTTTCTCGTTCGGCGGCTGGGCTGAACTTTGAACCTTCTAACGCTGAACCTATAAACCCTGAACCGCTCAACCTACTTCATATCAATCCCCATCGCCTTCAACTCTCCCAGTAGTTTATCGCCTGACTAAATCTTTCACTTCGAATCTATTGCAATAACCGAAAGAAGCTCATATACTTTAGTAAAATCTGTGATGATCCGTGGAAATCCGTGTCCCATTTTAGATTGATACCATGC
>WOR8_10006107_pt1 | contig 11579 bp, 7 predicted proteins | sample DeeMarSeWOR38_10_FD_19890 | JGI IMG/M metagenome (IMG submission 19890) | reverse complement strand
CTCTGGAATGTTTCAATACTAATGTTAGCGTATCTGTTCTTTGTCCTGGTTTAGTTGACACCAAAATTTTAGAAAACTCCGTGTCACTAAGTGCTAACCTCACTGATGCCTATCTCCCATCAGGAGAGGAGTTGATAGCGGGTGAAGTTTTTCAAGAAAACTTTGGAAAACTGTTATCTCTAGGAATGAATCCCGATCTTGTGGCAGAGATGGTTGTGTATGCTATTCAGAATGATCTTTTTTATATAATGACTCACCCCGATTATGTAAACTTAATAGAAGATAGGTTCAACAGGATAAAAAAAGATGCTGAAATAATTGGTGAAAATTTTCACAAAACTGGAAGAGAAGCAAAAGAAAATACGTATGAATATAAAACCGATTCACTGGCTTTTTCAATTTCATATCCGGATTATTTAATTCAAATAAAACCCCCACCCAATACGCCTCAGGTTTTTGCTGCCTCAAGGGAGTTTCTCCAAGATCTTCATGTATTTGTTTCTGATGTTCCTCCAAATTTACGTTTGGAAGATACTTCTCAAACTTTTGCTGGTTTTTTGAATCCTTTTGGGAAAGAAATTAAGATAGTTTCCGATAAAGAGATAACGCTAGAAGACGGGACTGTTGCTCAAGAAGCAGAAATAACCTATAAACGTTTTAACACTGTATCCATGGCTTCTCATCACGTCTCAGTAATAAAAGATAATAAATGGATTCGTATAAGCACGTTTTCTCACCCAAGTTTTCATAATGAAGAACTCAAGAAAATTGCACTTTCTTTACAATTTAAGAAATAATTTCTATATTCTTCTTTTTTTTTAACTAAATTCTATAGAATTTTCTTCAATTCCAGAATGAGAGAATTAGGATTATATTTGTTGAATTTGTATATCTGAGCTCCACAATATTTTTTGAAATTTTTCTTTATTTTATCAGCAGAATAGGTATGAACACCTAAAGCTTGAGTGGCATACGATTTCTTCGGTTCTAATACAACCATATGAATTTTTTGTTTTGATAACTTCTTAGTAAGTTCTTTCAATTCATTTGTAATTAAAGTATAATCTGTTTCAACCTGAGCGATTAAATCTGGATGCTTAACCGAAATATTTGCTCCACAGTCACTGCATATAAAGACCACAGGTATAATATTTCTGTCTTTCAATCGTTCAATTATTATTAAGTCTTTTACTTTTTTCAATGCTGCCGCCATTGGTGTGTAGGACTTTCCTTCTAAACTTTTCAGTTTGTTGACCGCCATCTTGAAATTAACTGTGGGATTTTGAAGGACTACTGCTTCTTTTCCGCGGAACACGATAAGTGATATTTTATCTCTCTTTCGGAATCCTTCTCGATGTAACGCAAGAAGGACGTCCGTCATTTGTCTGATAACATAATGCATTGAAGCTGAACTGTCTAACACGAAAAAAAGAACTAAGGGAGCACGGTATTCATAGATTTTATCCATTAAATCGTATTTATTAAAATGAATAGGGAAATCTATCTCTGTTTTATTGTATGCTATGTTCTTTAAGTAATTTCTAATCGTAGCATCTAAAGCGATAGTCTTTGGTAGTTCATTTACAGGTGTTCTATAGGAAACATATCTTCCTTTCTGGGATGATGAAATTTTAATCCTTCTACCAATACCTCTTCCCCCATAATCAGAAATCTTTCTATCTTTTCGAATATTGTCTAAAATAGAAGTCATTTTTTTTTCCATCTGGTAAATAAATGGTATGGAACTCTCGGTGGATTTAAAAAAACGAAGATCTTCATTGTTTGGGATATTTTTAACTTTCCATCCCCCAGCAGGCATAGGATTCCGTTTCTTATTATCAGGGTATTTAGGAGGAGGTAATTTCTGTTCTCTGGTTTCTGGGATATCAACCTTATCAGGATCAACAGACTGCCGTTTAAACTCCTTTTGGGAGCCATTATCATGTTTTAAAGGTCCCTCTGTTTCTCGATTAGGTTGCAGAATTTTGGTGTTTTCATACGCTTCTTTTATTTTCCCATAGACTTCAGCAATTTTGGATTTTATTTCTTCAGGTGTCATCTCATAATGGAGTGATTGAATTCTGTGCTCAAATACTAAATCCATTGCTGCGTTCAAGTCTTCTTCCTGTATTACTTTCCTTGCACTTAATGCAGCATGAGCCCTTGCACATCTAATGAATGTAATATCTGCTCTCTGAGAGAAAATCTCCAATTCGCTTACAATTTTTGATACGAATTCATAAACTGAATCAGGAATTTGAACTTCTTTAAGTATATTACGTGCATTAAGGATCTTTTTTCGCAATTTATCTTGTTGCTTTTCATAGTTTTTGATGAATTTTTTTGGATTATCATCAAAACTGATAACCCTTTTAGTGATTTCAGCCCGTAACTCATTATTCCTTGGAGCTTTAATCCTAACTTCTAATCCGAGACGATCTGCGATTTGTGGTCTTAAATCACCTTCTTCAGGATTCATACTTCCTACAAGAATAAATCTTGAAGGATGAGACACGGAAATACCCTCCCTTTCTATGATATTAACACCAGATGCCGCAGAATCTAAAAGAACATCAACAATATGATCCTGCAGTAAATTAATCTCATCTACATATAAAATACCACGATTAGCTTTTGCTAATAATCCCGCATGCAAAGCTCTTATTCCTTCAGTAAGAACTTTATCAATAGATAAGGAACCACATACCATATCCTCTGTAACTCCTAGTGGTAAGTTCACCAACCACATATCCCTAAATTCGGTCTTAATTTGATTATTTTCTTTTTTTTCTTTACAAGTTTCACAAAGATCATCTATATCAGAATCGGGGTCACACGAGAATTCACAACCTTTAACAACTTCGATTTCAGGCATTAGTTCTACAAGACTTCTAACAGCAGTACTCTTTCCAGTACCTTGATGGCCAGTCATGAGGATCCCTCCTATTAAAGGATCAATTAGGTTTAATATTAACCCCATTTTCATTTTATCTTGCCCAAGAATAGCTGTGAACGGGAAATTAAGTTTTATCATAATAAAGGTTTGTTCCTTAAATTTTACGGGATATTAAATTTATACCGTAGGCATTTTTAATCAAAATAACGCTTAATCAAATAAAAATTTATCAAAATTAAAAATATGATGATCAGTATTTTTTACAGTGTTTTCTCTAAAATTTTTTTGAAAGATCTTTTAATTTCTTGCCTAAACCACCTATTTGATCATCCCACTTAGAAAAAATATTCTCTATACTGGGGATTAGTAGATCTCGTTCTTTATATTCTAAGTAATCAAGAAATTCTCTAATCATTTCAATTTTTTTATTTGTTTCTTCTACGAATTTGCGCACTTCCTGAGACTGATTATCAAGTACTTCAGGAATACGCTGTTTTTCTCCACGATGGGATAAAGTAGATAAATATTCTTCTGTACCCAGTAACAATGAATTCAATTGATTCAGTTTATCCTCAACAATCTCTTCATATTTTTGAATGAGATTATCTTTTGGCAAGAACATGGTGACATCTACAATGAATTTTTGGGTCAAAAATACAAGTTGCTCCATACTTTCATAACCCTCGATTTTATAATCAACAGCATGAATACTTGCTTCTATACCTGAATCAACATTATCTAATCGAAAAATCTTAAATCCTGGATCATGAGTCAGTTGGATATCTGGATCGCCCTTTTTACTCGCAACTTCGATTTGGCGAATTATTCTCTGAGGATTAAATACGAGAGAAATTGCTAAAGGATTATTTTGTTGATAGGATAACGTGGTACGGATATCTATATGACTCATCATAACTTTGAAGCCAGGATGTGAGTGCCACCACCCAACCACGAATTCAGGGGGATCTCGTGAGAAAGCTTGCTCATCAATAACGTAAAGAGCTTCATAATCCTCGTCCGACCATTTGTATTGATCAATTACTGCATTTCGATCTAGCTCTTGATGCATAATGGGGAAAGCTTGTGTTATAATCACATTGTTTCCATCATTTCTGCCAGTAAATATCCCGCTAACTTCAAGCCAATCATCTTTTGGTATACGGATATTGGCAAATCGAACCGAAGCAGCTACAACAGTTAAATATACTTTCTTTGGTATAATTATCATATTCTAACCTTTGGCTTATATCTTTTATAGAAAGAGGTTCTATCATTTTAATAAAAATATATCTATTTATGTTTTTATTATAAATAGCAAAATTAATCTTCTCATGATAAGAGTCAAAAATAGAAAATTCATTTACATAAATATTACTAAGAAATTAATAATAATTTAAATTTCAAATATACCATATTAATGTTACTTAAATCAAATAATTAATTTATTAAGGATGATTTTTTTTGACCGAGAAAGGCTTTATCCCACTTACAAGTGAACTGGGTGTTCCAGGCACATCATACAGAATCCAATTAGGATTGATTAATGATAAATGGGCATCACGTTTACTTAAGGGAAGAGATGTAATTGAATCATATGTCTATAAGGATGAGGATGTGGAAGGCGGTTTTCCAAACCAAAATTTAATCGTTGGTTGGGTTCTACGTACGGTAGCAATCCCCAATATTAATCCTCATCAAGTAATGAAAACTACACAAGCTTTAGTTAAACAGGCAATTAAAAAGAAAGAAGAGAAAAGAACTGTAGCACCCTTATCTGAAACTAAAGAAGTAAGATTAGAAAAAGTACCAGAAAATGAGTTAAGAAGACCAAAAGTTCAGGGGTGGGTGAAAGCTGAAAGTGATAAAGCGCCTGAAGAATTGGATGAGGAAAGACTAAAAGCTTTTAAGGAAAGAGCGGCTGCTAAGAAGGCTGAGGAACAAGCCAGTGTTGAGGAACAAGCCAGTGTTGTGGAACAAGCCAGTTCCCCAACAACACCTACATTGCATACAAAAAGACAATTACCTTCAATTCCTAAGGAAGGTGAAGTAGTAAAGGCTCCAGAAATTTCAGTAATCTCAAACTTCTGTCCACATTGCGGGAAGGATTTGGATTGGAAATTTTGTCCTTACTGTGGTAAACCACTTCCTCATGAATAATTAATTTCTTCACCAGTTATTCAGATTTTAAAAAAAGATCTTTTTAAATTAAAACCGTTTCGTTCATATTTTTATAACAAGATAAACAATATATATATCATAAATTTGAAAAATCAAGTGATTCTAAAATGGGGAAAATTGATGATCAACATATAGTTACTATTAAACCCCTTGCATACTATAAAATGCTCCTTCATGTCTTAAGGTTTGGTTCGAAATACTTAGATCATTCAAAATTATCAGAGGTTATGGGAGTACTAATAGGAAAGCTTGAAGGGGAAGGGGAAATAAAGGATGTTATAGTTGAAGATGTTGTACCTGTTTCCCATGGGGGAACTATAGAAGTTAAATTTTCGGTAGACCAGCTAGGGGCATTTGGGGAACTAGATTCGAAGATATGGGAACAATATGGAGATCTCGGATGGTTTTCTGTTGGTTGGTATCACTCTCACCCTGGTTTGGGGATATTTTTCAGTGAAACAGATAAGTTTAACCAGATTTTTTGGCAAAAGAATCCCAGCGGTATAGGTATTGTCTTTGATCATACGTATCTCGATAAACCCGAAGGAGATATTGGCTTTAGAATTTTTAGACTAAATGAAACAAATTTAGATGATCCATCCGTAGCTATGAAATCAGACTACCATGAAGTTAAAGCAATCGTTGAACCCCCAAACAATCTTGACTTTTATGTCAAACTCATGGGATTAATAAATAATGTCCATACTGGATCTCCTCAAATTTTAGAATTAAATGAAACTATTGATTTATTTGGCGATATCTTTATCCCAGAGGAAGAACAAGTAATTTCCAAGATCCCTGAAATCAACTTCGAAGAGATTATCTCACCATTAAGGGATGGGATGGAAAGATTTTTAGAAATATCTATGAAACCGCTAATCTATTTATTAAATACCTGGGGACATGCAACAGTGTCTAAGATCGCAGTAAACAATTCCAGAATGAGGAAGGATTTAAAAGATTTGAGAGATAATTTGAGTAGTGAAATAATCAATCTCCAGCAAACATTTAATTATGATTTACAGAATGATTTAAGGGACTTAGATTTTTACGTTGATGATAAGCTTGAAATTATCGATAAAGAGCAGAATGATATAAGAAACCTTATAACAAATTCAAAAGAAGAATTTGAGACGCAAATAGAAACCAAGTTTAAGGAAAAAACTCAATTATTAATGAACGCCATTATAAATAATTTGGATTCTGTCTCATCAAATCTCTCAGAGTTTAACCAACAATGTGTTACTCATTTTGAGAATCAAAAGAGTGGAATTAGTAAATTGAGTAATATAATTGAAAGATATAAATCATTAGAGAATTTCATTAAGAGCAATTTAAGTACTATACAAGAGGATTTCTTTACAAAATTCGCAAAAAAAATTGGTAAAATAAAGGGAAATCTTAATAATTTTGATAAGGAAACAAAAACTCATCTCTCTAATCTAAAGGCGGCAATAATCCTATTAGAGAGTTCTAAAACACCCATCGTAGGTAAGATAAAGACCTTACAGGATGAAAATAAGGAACTCCAGAAGTCAGTAAAGGAGCTTAAAAATGAAAAGCAGCAACTATTGAACCAGATAAAAAAGCTTGAAAAAGGAGGAGGCTAACCATAATGGCGACAAATTACAAAATTGCTATCGAACCAGATGCTTTCATAAGGATGATTACTCATGTGTTGAAATATGGGAATGAAGCCTTAGAGGAGAGTGTAGAAGTAATGGGTGTTTGCATAGGGAAAATTACAGAAGATGAAAATTTGATACAATTGGTTAATGTTCTTCCTATTCAGCATGGAATGCAAGTATCAACCGGTTTTACTAAGGAAGATATTGAATTATTTTCTCAGTTGGACAAGGAGTACCAAGAAAAAGAGCTAGGGATCATTGGGTGGTATCTATCAAGACCTGGTTGGGGATTAGATTTTACGGATATTACTATTCAAAATCATAAGTTCTTTCAAACAGATAAAAATCCCCATGGATTTATTATAATTTTCGATCATTCATTATTGGGAGACCAAGTAGAGGATCTTGGATTTAAAGTGTACACGTTAAAAGACTACAAGAAATCAAATGAGTATCTAAGTGTAGCTTGTGAAATAGGAAAACCAAATACATTAAGTTTTTTTAAATGGGTTCAAAAGTTTGTAGAGGACTCCCAAAGACTCTCCCCCGTTTTGATTAAAGAATTAAAAGATCAATCCCTAACGGAACTTCAGGAGATTCCTCAATCAGAAGAAGATTTAGTCAGTGAAAGCATAAATGATTATTCAGCTGAAGTTGAACAAGTTTTCTCAGGTTTTCGTAATGGGATATCCGCAATAAGTGAAACTATAAATGAGCCATACACAGACTATTTTAAAAGCTGGGTTGGTGATTTGACAAACGGAACTCTTAAAGGAATGGAGTACCTAAGTGGATCGTTAAATCAATTGAAAAATACAGTAACAGATGGATTGAGAGATGTCCAGAAATTCTTTAATACCACATTTTCAGAAATTTCACAATTATTTAAGAAAAACATTACTGAATATATTAACAATCGTGTTCAAGGAGAACAAGAACTAAAAACTGAAATTTCAAGTATAATTGACAAAATGCTCGAAGAACTTAAAGAAAATCTAGACAAACAACTTGAAGATGGTTTTAACTTAATAGAAGAAAAGCTAAAAATGATACAGGCAAACCTTGAGAGCAACAACGACTTTAGATCTAAATTAACTGAACTTACAAGTGAGATTAGCATGTTAGTGGCCAGTTCAGAGGAAGAAATAAAAGCCCTAAAAACTAATTTAGAGCAAGACATAGAGAATATCATAGCGCCTATAAGAACCCAATTTGAAGAAAAATTCGATGAGTTAGATTCTGAACTAAATCCAACAAATGAAAGTTATTCGGAAATAAGTTCTCTCCTTGAAAAACTCCAAAAATTATTAACTGAATTCCGAAATATTTAATAATTTCTTTTTAAAAGAATTGTAAACTTGAAACCCTCGAAATTTGGAGTTTATATTTCGGGATATTAGTGCTTAAACGTTTTAACTGGTTTATTTTAGCAACTCGACTGAGGATCCTCCCGATTCTATCAACTTTAATATCAACGCCGTAACATTCCTTCAATACAGAGTTTATTTTATATGATGATAAGATTACGACATTAGAAATGTTCTTTTCACAAAGTAATTCAATAGCATTTCTTACTAATTTTGTAATGCTTTCTTTGCTTTCTATTTTAGTCTTTTCCATTCTCAATCAAAGATTAAATTCGAATATAATTAGATTATATACATGGATATTTTTAAAATTTTATTTAAAATCAAGTGAATAATTTAAGATATATGGATTATTCAAATAGATTATTTCCCCATCCATATTAATATGATAATTAGGTTTATATTAAAAAAAAAAATAAATACAAATAATGTCTAATTCTAAATCTTCGGAATCTTCAAAAGCTTCAAAAACCGATAAAGTTGGTATTAAACAAAAGGTCAAAGACTTTAAATCTAAACAGAATGTAAAATTGAATAAGTTCTCCTCGATAGTAAAAAGACAAGTTTCATATTTCTATTCTGATAAACTTACCCATCAAGAAGTGTATATTGATGGTAAAGAGCCGCCCTCATATTCTTTTAAAAAAAAATTCTATGGTCTTTATGGGCTCTTTGGTGTATTCTCATTTCTTCTAATCGTTAGCGTTAATATCTCAATTGATAGCAATTTGAGTGTCTTGATTTTTGAAATTTCTAATACTATGGTGGCATTCTTCTTAATTTTATCATTAATCTTTAGTATTGACAAAATACGGGTATTTATATTTGAGAAGAACACTCTGCTTAAGCAAGTAATCTTATATATCAGCCTATTTTCAATTTTATTTATTATATCGTTAATCATAGCTACAGATGTGAACTTCATGTCATATCTATTGTCTCTGGGTATGATTTGGTTAGTATTATTAAGCAGCAGGTTTTACATGTATTCCAGGAAATTTTCTACCAAGATTGAAGCACGATTTATTAAAAAATACTCCATCCCGAGATACGGATTAGCTATTATTACTCCTTTTTTCATATTAGGAGTTCTTGTAATTATCTCTTTATTCTACCGCAGCCTTTTAGTTGTTCTTTCCTTAGATATCCTGGCTCCCTTCGATCCTAGTGCTGCTGTTGATGTTTATGCGTTAGAGATGCGCGTTGTGATGCCTTTAATATACGTTAGCTTAATAATGACTCTTGTCTTTATAATTTTTGAATTCGTATTTACTAGGAGACGAGCGGAAACCAAGAGAGCCGGAACTTTTGACAATTTCACTTTCGCACTAATTGTGCTTTTTATATTCTTCTTCCAAATTCTCCAAATTACGCTGTTTTTATTATTAAGACCAGAAACAATTTCGGCATTAAAGTCAACCATAGGTGCCACAAGTTCAGCAGTATCCTACTTTTTTATAGCTGAATTTGTAATATCCATGTACTTCTTATTCAGAATTGTTCGGAAGACGGGACGAACATTAGGATGGCGTATATTTATTTTTAAAAAGGATGGTCTTATTTTACTTTGCTTGGCCTGCGTATTAGCTCAAACATTAACAAGGTTTTCCTTAGCTTCGGGAATTAAAAATCAAATGGTCACGGATATAGGGATAGTGTTAATGGCAGATAAATATATTATCTCAATTCTAATGATATTCTTCTTAGGAAGCACGTTATTAGTATATTATTTAAAACCACATGAAACTTCCATGTTTATGAGGTTACAGAAAGAAATTGTAACTGAAGAGGAGAAAAGTTTGGATAAAATCTATAAGATTATCCGGAGCGAATACATCAGACGAGGTAAAGCTTTTCCAATAGAAATAATAGAACGTGAGTTGATTAAAGCAACTCAATTATCAAAAGGGAACGTGTATTCTCTATTAGAACAATTGGTAGAAAAAGATATGGATATTGTGATAAGAGAACGAAAAGATCCATCATCAAAACCTGTAAAATTAATTGATTTCGTGTCCGTAACTGAACGTTTCGAGAAAAAGGGAGTAGCAGAGCAAAAAGCAAAACAATACTTGAGTGAAAGATTACTAGAAACTGCCCTAGAGAAAGATAGAAAAACAAGTAGACTTTCTGGAGGTCAAGAAACTGGTGAAGCCGCAAATGGCTTTATTTCCTCTCTTTCAACAGATTTTAGAAGGAAGCAAAGAGATAAGGATTTCTATAGAATAAAATTAAAAGACAAGGATGTCGCATTTACACCTGGAGAGCTTTCTGAAACGATGAAGGAAAAAATTCTTCAAATCATCAGAAAGGAATATATTTATAGAATAGAAAATCCTGAAAAAGATCCTGATTTTAATATACCTATATCGGAAATTTCTAACGAGATTGAACTCGCCACTAAAATTAATCCGGGAGAACTTTATCCAATTTTGGAAGAATTAAGTAGATCTGATATTGAGTTAACATTAGTAGATAATCCCGATGAACCTGAAGATAAAAAGATTAAATTTCTCCCTTTTGCGAGTGATAATATGAATTATTCACTTGCGAATTTTAGACCTCATGAATATGCAAAATTCCGTGTGCAAGTAACTAAGAATTACTTGAAATCACTTAAGAAAAAAAATAGCAAAAGAAATCTGTATCAATTAAAGAAAAATATTCCGGTTGTCACAGATCAGCAAAAATCATGGATTGGATTATTGACGATTCTTCATAATAATTATTCACAATATATTGAACAGATAAAGAATATTCCAGACGGAAATAAATTACGTAAACGCCTTGATTTAATGGCTAAAGCTTACGAGAAAATCCAAACTTCAGGGAATGAAAATTGATAATTAAGAATTTTTCATTCAGAATCTGTTTCCCACCATTCTGTTATTGATTTAATATATTCGTCCGTCCACAGATTTTTAATCTCACAGATTTTGGTGCATTCTAAACATTTATCAGGAGAATATATTGGGTGCGATATGTATTTTTCACCGCCGTCAGGTAATATAACAACTAAAGTTCCAGTTTCCATTTTTTTAGCAGTTTCAATGGCAACATGCATTGCTGCACCTGAGCTTATGCCACAAAATATTCCTTCTCTCAAAGTTAACATTCGCGATGCATGCGCCGCCTCTTCAAGGGTAACATATATTTTCTCATCTAATCGTGACGCATCGAAAATGCTGGGTATGTAAGAAGTCTCTAAATTTTTAAGACCTTGAATTCCCGAATTTGGGACCGGTTCCACACCAATTATTTTAATATTGGGATTGTATTCTTTTAGTCTCTTCGAAACTCCCATTAATGTGCCAGAAGTACCCAATCCTGCAACAAATACATCTATTTCACCATCAGTATCCTCAATTATCTCTTCAGCTGTGTACCTATAATGTGCTAATGGATTATTTTCATTAGCAAATTGATTGGGATAAAAATAAGCATCGGGGTTCTCTTGAACCTTCTTTTTAACGTAATCTTCTGCCCCATTCATACCTTTATCACCGGGTG
>WOR8_10006106_pt1 | contig 11582 bp, 7 predicted proteins | sample DeeMarSeWOR38_10_FD_19890 | JGI IMG/M metagenome (IMG submission 19890) | reverse complement strand
CTGGAAATTCTGTCCATTATAACCTTTCACCACTACTATTGTTTACCGGCTTATCGCACTTCCTGAGTGGTTATGTGCCTGCATCCTGGTGCTGGCTTTTTGATCCAGTCGTTGCTGCAGGCAAATACAAATAATATGATTAATAAGGCCAAAAATGTTTTTTTCATCGCTTTTCTCGCTTCTTATTTTTTGTCTTTGTATGAAATTGAGCTTCAAGAAGAGCACTTCTGACTATTAATATTTGAAATAGACATCTGTTGTCAATTGTTAGGTCAGGTGGTGATATATTGAAACACAAATAGCGTAATTTTGCAGATACGATATGGATATATGAAACCGTGCACGCAATCAACCGCCTTCTCTAAATTTTGGCACCTGTGATAAAAATCGAATATCGCAGGTTTTCTGGAGATTCAAAAGTACCGATATGTTGGAGGTATCAAATGGTGAAGGTTTACAAGTTTAACAGCTTCTCAAGTGAAACCAAAAGCTCGTTTTTCAAATCTGCACCAGTCCGGTACTTTTTCTTTGTAGCCCAATTGTCAGTCAATTGATGCATCCAATATGAAGGTGATGGTGGTTTATCTATCCATTCAGAATATGGTTCATAAAAAAGATAAATGTCCCAAGCAACTTTCCCAGTCCAACCAACGCTATTTGCTATCATTTTTCCGACAGCCTGATGCTGATCGTATAAATGTTTAAACCTGTTGTCACTTAAGAATTTAACAGTAGGTAGTGTGGCTTATATGTTAGCCGCGATACAAGCCTTCACGGCGTGCAGCAACATCCCCAAGGTGGCGCGCGATCCAAGCTTGACACACAAGAGCCAAATCCTCTTTACGCTAGACCAAAAGAAGCGAGTTCTTATGAGCATCAGCTGGCAATACCAGTTAAAGACGTATCACAGAGGATGCTGACGGCCAAGGGAATATGGCAAAGCATGAGCCGTAAGGGTGACTGTCTGGATAACGCGGTAAATTTCTTTGGAAAATTGAAATGCGAGTTCCAGAGTTTGATTCGTTAGAGCATTTCGAGCAAGAGCTGATGGACTGTCTCGACTACTACAGCAACCGCCGCATCAATGAAAACCAAAGGGCCTGTCGCCTGCATTACACAGACAACAAGCCCTGTCGGTCGCCCAAACAAACATTTGTCTAACTTTTCGGGATCACTTCATTGCAGGCCAGCTCATTTTAACTTAACAGTGTTCAGATCACATGTTTTTAAACTTGAGGTCATCACGTACGGTAATCAACCTTGTTCTTCCCAAATTTTCCCAAAGGGCTTTAGTTTTTACATAGCGGGTACGATGAACGTAAAGGAGCGGGTCACATCGACCTTGCCGTAGTTGTAGCCGTCGCCGGCAATTTCGTCGCTAATGACTCTAACCGTCAGGGTCACCGTAGCGTCCTTCTTTTTAGGACGGGTCACGACAGCCTCACCATTTACGACTTTAAAGACCTTCTCATTGCTGCTGCTATAAGTGATTCCGTCGCCGGCGGGGAGGCTGAAGCCTACAGTTACAATATCGCCTACCAGCGCGTCCACATCGTCAAAAATATTCGCATTGTCCACAGCCTCGGCGACCCACTCATAGGCCTCCGGAACGTCGTAGTCGCCCCCGTGGCCCTCCAACCATGCGAGTTCGAAGTTCACGTTGTCGACGTCATAGGCGTTCAGGACGGCATAGTATAGGGCAACTTCTACCGCGAAGGATGTGTCACGGTCTCTCATCCCGTGACGGAAGTACCAGTACGGTGCGCTGTCGCCCTCGGTGTCGCTGACCAGGTACGGCATTGGGTTTATCATCTTCATCTGCAGCAGCACCGCCTTGCCGGCGTCGGTCAGGATAAACTCTTGCCAGGTAAGGCCGGTATCGTCTAAACCGACGCCGTCACCGGAGAGGGCGTTGTTGTTCCAGGACCACTCCGCAAAGTTGCTGTATTCCTGTGATGTGGTGCCGGCGAGGGTGGACTCGCTGTAGGGGGGAATGAAGGGGAGGGGTGAACCCACGTTGTCGGCTGCCGGAACACCCTTCAGGGCTCTGTTCATTACAACAAAGTACAGGTACTCGTCCATATCCACTTTCGCTTTGCCTTTCCCGTATATCGAGTACCAACTGCTGTCTGGGTATGAAAGGGCCGCGATGTCGGCAGCCATATGGCCTGAGCCGATCTCAACATACGCTTCCTCGATTTCCTTCTCGACAATGGCTTTGATGGCCTTGCGGAAATTGTTGGCGGTCAGTATTTTTCCTTTCTCATCTCTGAGACCGAGACGATTGAAATAGGGGACATAGTCCGCCGCCAGCCAGTCGGAGGCATCCATCTGTGCTGCTGAGTAGATTCCGAGTTCCTTCCTGGTGGCGTTGTACATCCACTCATATGCCGCGTCCATGTGATCCAGGTCGGTGATCGGGCAGTAGAGCACCGTCCCGAACACGTCGTCGTTGAGGGTGGAAGAGTAGGTGCCACTTCCTGAGTCATAGGTGACGCCTTCGGCCCCGAGCTCGTACAGGTCGTGATAATAGTCCGGGCTGTTGCCGCAGGCTGCAATGGCCACCCCCAGTGCTCCGCCGCCGCTGGTTCCGGTGATGATGATGCGGTCACATGTTCCGGGCATTGCTGCGTCATGGTAACGCAGATAGCGGATAGCGGCTTTGACGTCCACAACCTGGGCGGGGGCGTGGGCAATGTAGTTGCCGTCTCCATCTTGGTTTCTTCCTGGGAAGCGACTGCGGCAGCCGACGTTCGCGATGACGTAGCCCGCCTTCAACGCCTGGCCCACTTTGTTGGTAGTGCCGTCATACACTTCGCCGTCCTCGACTGAAGTGCGCGGTTTGCCGCCATTCCAGCCGCCGTTGTTGTCCTGCAGAATGATGGGGGAATCGAGTGCGGCATTCTCAGGCACATAGATGTTCATCGTCTGGTAGTCCCAGGTGGTCACTCCACCGTCCACCACGTCGACAGGATTCTCCACATAGACGACCCCCTCATATGCGGTTACGGTCAAGGGGGTACCGTCCACCGTGACATTCAACGTGACCGGTGATGGCAAGTTGGGGTACGCAGCCATAACTGCAGAGGGCAGAAGTGCAAGCATCAAAACTATGGCCATTATGATCGTCAGCAGTCTTTTTGATTTCATAATCTATCCTCCTTCTTCTTATTTTCATAAATAAGATTGGTTAAGTTCTATTTTGGTTGATGGCTTGTTATTAACCCAATTGCTGAGGATTTAGTGTCGTGATTTTAATCGTCTTAGAACATTCTCTTTAGATTCTCCCTGAGACTGAAGACAATCACCTCCTTTCCTCGTGGAGTCTCCATCGATTGGGGCTCGAGCGCCCGACTTAGCGACTGGCTCGGCGACCTGGTGTTTAAATGTACCTCTCTATAGCCAAAAACATTTATTTTACCTGACCAATTTTCTCCTTTCTTATCTCCTTGATTGTGATTTTGATAAAGAAATCAGAAGTCTAATTGAAACACGATCCTCCTCTTTTAAGATAAAGTGATTAAACACAGCATAACAAACAGCACATTTTTGCAGAGTGTGATGCAAATCCTATTTAACCACATATCCATTGTGATCAACGTCTAACTCTTTGCTCGTGTTCAGACCAATAGATATGGGGGTTCTCCATCTAAATGTTTACCAAATTTTTAAATTAGAATTTAAAGTTGTGATGGGTATCTATTTCCGCAAATAGATTCAAGTGAGAAAAGTATTTTACCTATATAAAAGGTGATTTTTATTGTCAATATAATTTTCGTAAGAAGCTTAAAATACTCATTTTTTTCGGAATATATGTAGTAATTTAGTTAGAAGGCACTACATCGTAGTAATTTAGTAGGGGTTACTTCATAGATTTAGTGAAAAGATTATTAAACGAAGGATAAGATATTTTGTAAAAAAATCTAAATGTCAGCCAACTACCGATATATTGAGAATATCCTTAAAATAGCGAAAGTACAGATATCCTAATATGATATCACAACTACTTTATCGTCCCCCAAAGTATCGATTTGGAGGAGATGGCAAAGATTTTAGAAATGGTACAGAAGACTGTGTTATTAAATCTTAAATTTTGAGATTGCTGTAAAAGGCCAAACATCCAGTTATCCTGCTTTAATGGAAGGACTGCTCTTCTTCCATGGATGCCAAGATCTCCAATTCCTGTTCACATTTTTTTTGCCAGACGTCAATGCCCCAGTTTTGGAAGTCGCTGCGGAGTTCGGTGAGTAAGAAGCGGCTGCGTTCGATTTCTCCTTTTTGAGCGAGCACTAGTGCCAGATAAAACCGCGTCTGGGCGGCCGGCACGACCGCTCCGAACTCCTCGTCACCCTGTATCGACTTTTGGAAACTCTCTTTCGCCTTTGTATAGTCGGGGGAGGCCTCCGCCATCAGGAACAGCCCCTGTAAGAAGTCGAAACGCGGCTCCCACCAGTTAGGGGCCAGTTTGGCCAGCTGTCGTCCTTCCTCGTAATGCAGCTGTGCCGACTCCATGCTGCCCGATTCCAACTCGGACCGCACCAGGTCGTAATGGAGATTGATTACATGTCCGGTGCGGATTGGTTTTCCTTCGATGGCTTTCAGGGCTTTTTGGCTTGAGGTCAGCGCCGCTCCGAAATCCTCCATCCCCAGCAGGACATTGGCTTTGGCGACGCTGAAAACGAGCATCATAAAGGGAGAATCCGATTGTTCAGCCAACTCGACCAATTGATCCATTTTGGCCGCCGCCTCGAAATGGTCCTCACCGATTAGAGAAATAAAAAGACCCTGCCAGGAACAATAAGTTATCTTGGTGGTGAGATTGCTGATCTGTTCCAGTTCCGGCGCATATCCTTTCTCGAAAATTTCCTTGGCTTCCGCAATCCGGCCCATAACCCCCAGGTTGTACCCCAATTGGCCGCATCCCGCGGTGTAGCCAAGCACATTCAATCCCATAGCATATTCGGTTTTCTGACCAAGCTTCTCATAGGCCCTTAAGGCTTTTGAAATATGTGGCTCGGATTTCCGCCACAGACCCTGCCCGATATAACACCCTCCCATAAGAAGGTTGGCAAACGCCAGTGCACGTTCTTCGCCGGTCCCCTCAAGATACTCGATAGCTTGCAAAGCGTACTGCTCGGCCTTTTTGAAATTGCCCCGGAAGACGTAAGAGTGGCCTATTCCGAGATATGTTGTGCCGAGTCGAACGCGGTCATCCAGCACCTTTGCCGTAGTTTCGGCCTGTAAACACACCCCCTCCGCTTTTTCGAACTGCCCCAACCCGAAATTGCTCCAGCAGATCTCCAGTTGAATGTCCACCAGGCATTCCTGCCGGATCCTGTTTTCCGGAAGTTTCAGGAGCCACTCTGCGGCCTGTTCATAAATCGTTACCGCTTGCTGGAACTGGCTCAACTTGTGGGCCTTTTCTGCGGCCAGCCGGCCGAAGTGCACCGCCTTTTCCCAGTGCTCGGCTAGGGCGTAATGATGGGCCAGCAGTTCGTATTGTTCCTCGATGCGGTCAGCATACAGTTTTTCAACGGCATCGCCGATTTTCTCATGCAGATTCTTCTTTTTCTTGCTTAATATGGACTCATAGACAACATCCCGGGTCAGGGCATGTTTGAATATATAAGTCGCATCGGGATATATGCCTCTTTCATATAAAAGCTCTGAATCCTTTAAAACGGATAATTGGGACAGTAACTCATGCTCCGGTAACTCCTTGACCCGCTTTATCAGGTCATAGCTGAATTCCATCTCGATTGCAGAGCCGGTCTGAAGCACTTCTTTCGCACCGTCGGGCAACGCGTCCACCCGGGCCATGATGACATCCTGAATCGTAGAAGGAATGGTCACATCCTGGATATCTTTTGCCAAGCGACATGTATTGTTTTTTTTCTCGATGATCTTTAGATCATTCAACGATCTTATGAACTCTTCAATAAAAAAGGGAACCCCTTCGGTCTTTTCCAGAATCAATTCTTCAAGGTCACTATCGATGTGCGCTGTGTTCAGAATGTCGGCCACCATTGATAGGCTTTCTCGGTTGGAGAGCCGGTTCAGGTTAATCTGATTGTGATATGACTTGCCGCCCCAGGTATGCACAAACTCAGGCCGATAGGTGAATATCATTAAGACTCTTGCTCCCGGTATGTCTTCCAAAACATATTTCAATACTTCCTCCGAACTCTTATCCGACCAGTGGAGGTCTTCATAGGCCAGGATCAGCGGCCTTATCTGGGAACCTTTGTGAGTGATTCGGTTTATTGCTTCAATAATTCGATCTTTTTTTGCCTCAGGGCTCATGGGAATCCTGTCGATACCACTGTCTTTTACCGAAAAAAGCTCCAGCAAATAGGGGAGCGATGAAACTTCATCCAACCCTATTATTTCCAGACCTCTTTTGACTTTTTCCTTGATTTCTGAATCCCCATCACCCTGGCGGATATCAAAGTTTGATTTTAGGCTGTCAATAACCGGATGGTAAGCCACCCCGCTGCTGTAAGACAGGCACCTACCTTCTAAAAACATTACGTCTGTGCTGGATACCGCTTTTCTGAACTCATACAAGAGTCTTGATTTACCTATCCCCGCCTCAGACACGATCGAAAAGGCCTGCCCACGACCGCCTTTAGCCCGCTCAAAGCCATCCAGCAGAAGCTCAAGCTCCCGCTCTCTTCCAATAAACGGTGTCAGGCCTCTTTCAGCACTGACATCGAATCTTGTCCTGCTCGTACTGGTGGCAATCGCCCTGAAAATTTTAACGGGCGCTTTTTTGCCCTTAATCTCCTTTTCTCCAAGAGCCTCAAATCGAAAAAGCCCCTCGGTAAGTTTAAATGTATCCGCGGTAATATAGGTTGTGCCGGGTTGGGCCTGTCCCTCCATTCGCGAGGCCAGATTGACCGTATCGCCAACGGCTTTGAACTCAACCCGCAGATCGTTGCCTACCGTGCCCACCACCACCGGTCCGGTATGAATGCCGATGCGCATTTTAACCGAGGGAATATCTTTTCTTTCCTGCCGCAATTGATCACTGAATTTGGCCATCTCCCGGTGAATGGCAAGGCTGGATCGAATCGCGCGCTGCGGGGCATCCTCCAAGGCGATGGGCGCCCCGAACAGGGCCATGATGCCATCTCCGGTCATCTCGTTGACCGTACCCTCGTAGTCGTGGACTTTATGAATCAGGATTTCGTAAACCTGATCCATGATCGTGTAGGCGTCTTCGATGCCCAGCATCTCCGACAGCGGGGTAAAACCGGCCATGTCGCAAAACATCACCGTGACCCGTTTGCGTTCGCCTTCAATTCGGTCCCTTTGAGATAAGATTTTCTCGGTGAGGCCTTTGGGAAGATATTTTTGAACCTTGGTTAATTTTTCTTCGAAGGATAAATCTTTAGGAGACGCTTCAGCAGAAACATCTAATTTATGACCGCACTCACCGCAAAATTTAAAATTAGGCGGGTTTGATGAATTACAATCTAGGCATAGTCTTTCTAACTTAGCACCACATTCGCCGCAAAATTTAATTCCTTCGGGGTTCTCAAACTGGCACTTCGGGCATTGCATATTTGTGCCCTCCATTAAAAAAGTTAAGCAGTTTGAAAGATGCTAAAGTTTTACTAAGCCGGTATCTATTTCAGCGGAAGAAAAATTGCAAAGTTGAGAATCGGTCCAACAATGAGTAGCAAGAAGAGAGAAGAGTTTTTGCGAACTAACGATGCGTATGAGATCCAGTTGAATTGAGCAGAATGCTAAAAGTTAAATATGTGAAGCGCCTTCAAATGTCAATAAGATCGGATTAATTTGATGAAATTTGATATTGGGAAAATACTATTTTGAAACCACTTCTAATCTTCTTCGCCGCCAGGGCTTTTTTGATTTTATTAGATTACCCGAAGTATTGCTTTAATTTTTTCTGAAACGCCCTTGGCATCCATGTAGACGTTCAGTCGGTTGCTGCCATCAAAACATCTGTTGAGCGGGTGGTTCAAGAATTCGGCCCGCCTGATATTCTGGTTAACTGTGTCGGCATCCAGCGTGAGAAACCGCTGCTGGAAGTGACGGAAGATGCGTTTGATGACGTTTACCGGTCGAATTTAAAAAGCGCCATGTTTCTCGCTCAGGCGGTGGCCCGATGCCAGACAGAATCCGGGATTAAGGGAAAACAGGTTCATCTGCTCTCGGTGCGCGCCCGGTTGGGTTTGCGCGATCGTGGCTATTCCGCTTATTGCAGCACTAAAGGTGGACTGGTCATGCTGATCAAACAGCATGCCATGGAGTTGGCACGCTACGGAATCACGGTTAACGGTGTCGCGCCAACTTTTGTTTATACGGAAATGATCCAGCACGTAATGGATAATCCCAAATTTAAGCAGCAACTGCTGGAGCGTATTCCTTTAGGACGGATAGCGGACCCGAAGGATGTTGTCGGTGCGGTTCTATTCTTTTGTTCACCGGCTTCTGATTTTATAACCGGGCAGATTCTGTATGTGGACGGTGGTATTACGGCGAGTCAATAATACCCTGACCGGGTGTAAACAAGATGTCGCATGAAAATAAAAACATAATTTATCGCTAATTATTTTAAGAAGTCGTCCCGGATCGGATGAAATGTGTCGACTAGACGGACATGCTCGCTGAGCAATTGCACGGAATGGGGCTTATGCGGCGGGACGGTGAAAATATCGCCGGGGCCTAAATGCGTCTGCTGGTCGTCCAAAAAGAATATAATTTCGCCCGAAACGACATAAGACACCTGTTCATGGTGATGAGAATGCGGTGGATCGGGTTCGTCGGTTGGTCCATCGTTAAAATCGATCACCACCATCATAAGGTTGTTGGTGTGTGCCAGATAGCGCGTGCGATCTTTAGCGATGATTTGCGGTTTGACATTTGCCTGCTTGACGGTGCCCATCGTAACCTCCCCATCCCGCATATTTTATGAAAATTATGGATCTTAAAGATCAATGTCGATTAAAAGCGCATAACTTCGGAGTACCTCAGTTTTCATCCTATTTTACAGATCAACACGAAATCCAAGTTAAAAAAAGAGAAAGACATCAGAACAATATTCCCATCACAGCGTATAACGTCATCGGACCAGCTTGGGGACCCACATTGAAAATATCGGGAAATATGTCACCAGCATCAGGATCACGAACATCGCGAGCCAAAACGGCCACAGCTTTTTGGAAACACGTTCAATAGATACCTTCCCGATGGCACAGCCGACAAAAAGCGTCGATCCTACAGGCGGGGTGACCAGTCCTATCGACAGATTTAACATCATGATGATGCCGAAATGGACCGGATCGATCCCGAAAGATTCTACCACCGGTAAAAGGATGGGTGTACAGATCAGGAGCAACGGCGCCATGTCCATGATTGTCCCTAATATCAGCAGCATAATATTGACCAAGGCCAGGACCACATATTTATTGGTTGATATGCTGAGGAAAAAATGCGTCGCCTTGGCCGGTACCTGCATAAGTGCCATCAGGTAAGCAAACCCGGAAGCAAAACCGATCAGAATCATCACGATGCATACCGTCTTGATTACCCCATGGAACAATTGCGGGAGTTGTCGCAATTTGAAGTCGCGATACACGAACAGCGTCACGATGAAGGCATAGATTACCGCAACCGATGCCGATTCTGTTGCCGTAAAGATACCGCCGATGACGCCCCCCACGATAATAATCACGGTAATCAAACCCATAAAAGCCTGCCCCGAGATTTTTATTGCCTCCCGCAACGGTACCATCCGTCCTTTGGGATAGTTTCGTCTCGTCGCCATGATAAAAGACAGCACCATAAGGGACAGCCCGATCATAACACCCGGGATAAATCCCGCCAGAAAAAGCTGGGCGATGGAAACTGCGCCTCCGGCCGCATACGAATAGATTACGGCGTTGTGGCTTGGCGGGATAACAATCCCCTGCGTTGCCGATGTGATCGTAATGTTGACCGAAAATTCGTCGTCATATCCCTCCTTTTTCATCATCGGGATCAGGATTGAGCCGATCGAAGAAACATCTGCGACCGACGATCCGGAAATTCCGCCGAAAAACATCGAAGCCAGGACATTGACCATGGCAAGACCACCGCGGATAAAACCAACAAAAATATTGGCGAAATTGACCAGTCGCCAGGCCATACCGCCCTCCGCCATCAATGCACCGGCGAACACAAAGAAAGGAATTGCCAGCAGAGAAAAGTTGTCGACACCGTCGGACACCTTCAACAAAATGGCTTCCATTGGAATTCCAATAACCAGCGCGGTAATCAGCGAAGAAATTCCGATGGCATAGGCGATGGGTACCCCGAGCACCACGAGCAACAGCATACCCCCAATCAGAAGTAACGGCCCAAATGTTCCCCCCACTTGATTTAACCCTCCTTCGCGGCATTGGAAGACGAAAAGTTAAAGGCTTTTTCAATCACAAATAAAAGCGTAATCAGCCCGCCGATCGGAATTGCGGAATAGGCCACCCCCACTCGAATATATTGAAACTCCGGATACGCTTGAAAAAAGGTGGTTTGCACCAGGCTGCCACCCCAGATGATCATAAAAAGACAGATCCCGGCCATCAACAGGTCCACTAATTTGCTCTGCCACGGGTGCCAAGACGGAGGGAGCAGATCCGTGAACATTCTCAGCCGGATATGCGTGTCGACCCGGTAGCACGCAGCGGCGCCATAAAACGTAAGCTGGATTGCCAGAAAGATCGAAATCGGTTCCGGCCAGAACGATCCGGAGCCCAGGACGTATCGCGTAAACACGCCCCAGGAGATGATCACACTCATGATAGACAGTGCGAAAGAAGCAATGAAAACGCAAATGAAGTAAAGTACGTCCATCAGTTTCACATAACCGTTTATCATAGCCTTCTCCGGGGAAAAAGAGGGCCGGCATAATCGGACCAATAATTACACCAGCCCTTTCTGGTTTGCTTCTGCGGATCTACCCTATTGTACAGCCTGAATTTGCTTGATCAGATCGGAATACTTGCCGCCGAACTTGGAACGCACAGGTTCCGTGGCCTTGATAAACGGTTCCTTGTCAAGATTCCCGTTGATACTATAGCCAATTTTTTTGAGCTCTGCGAAAGCCTTCTCTTCTTTTGCCTGCCAGAATTCACGTTCTTTGAGGACACACAGAGCCGATGCTTTGCGGATCAGCTGCTGGTCCATCGGGGAGAGTTTGTCCCAGACTTTTTTGGAGAAGACGAAAATCTCCGGCACCATTAAATGCTGGGTCAGACTGTAGTACTTTGTGACCTCGTAGTGTTTGTGCTCGATAATGGTGGGCGGGTTGTTTTCGGCACCGTCCACAACGCCGGTTTGCAAGGCCGTGTAAAGCTCATTGAAGGCAACCGGGGTACCGTTTCCTCCCATTGAATTGACCATTTCCACAAAAATCGGGTTCTGCATCACACGGATCTTCAAGCCTTTGAGATCTGCAGGCTGCATGATGGGACGAACTTTGTTGTAGAATGACCGCGAGCCGGCATCCATGTAGCCGAGCCCGATCAGACCGCCTTTTTCCAGTCTATTCAACAGGTCGGTGCCGATCTCGCCAT
>WOR8_10009345_pt1 | contig 11589 bp, 11 predicted proteins | sample DeeMarSeWOR38_10_FD_19890 | JGI IMG/M metagenome (IMG submission 19890) | reverse complement strand
GACTGGACAATAACAGAACCAGTGCCAACGTATGGCGACGGAAAATTGGTTTTCCAGTCCATTGTGGACCATCTAAAGAAACGGTTCTAGACGTCTTTTAGGTCTATCAGTCGGGGCAGTCCAGTTCTGGCGCCCATCGCTGAAACACATCGGGAAGCAACAAAGTTCCCCAACCGTCCACATTCGTACAAATCTTTTCCTTTAACCAACCCATAGATGAAACCTGCATTGAAGGCGTCTCCTGCTCCCGTTGTATCCACAGCTTCAACCTTGTATGCTTTGATCAGGTGGCTCTCTTTGCCGTCAGTAACGTAGCAACCCTGTCTGCCAAGCTTAACCGCAACTAACTCAGCGCCCAACTTCAGGAACGTTTTAGCTCCTGCTTTGTAATCATCTCCTGTTAACTGCTGAACTTCCAGTTCGTTTGGAAGCACTACATAGCTTCTGCTAATTACCGGTTTGTTGACGTTCAAGCCCTTTCTTGCGTAGATTGCTCCGGGATCAAAACAGATTTTAACAGCCGAAAGCTGGGCTATGAGCTTTTTTTGTGCACTGAAAGGTTTCTCAGCAACGAACGAGGAGAGATGCAGAAACTCTGTCCCCGAAACGTAGTCTACGTTAATTTCATTGAAGTCTATCTGGTCGTTGACTCCAGGGTCAACATATAGTGCCCTGTCACCCTTAATATCGATGAATCCCATCACAGCGCCGCTTCTACCATTCTCTGAAACATCGATTCCGTTGACGTTAACTCCTTCCTGTCTAAACTCTTCTAGAAGAAATTTGCCTTCACGGTCAGAGGCGACCTTGCCGATGAAGCCAGTTTTCAGTTCTAATCTAGCTAATCCCACAACTGTGTTAGCTGCTGAGCCTCCACCCGACATCGTAAAGTCTGTGACACAGGCTTCTTCCTCTTCTTTTGCGATCAGGTTCACTTTGAAGAGCTTGTCAAGGTTGAGTGCGCCGAAACCTACAACATCGAAAGTCATAGAAGCAGCTCCTTCAAGTAGATTTTGTGTTTTCCAAGTTTTCCGCCATAATTCCCGGCAGAAATGTTTACTACGTCTTTCACTTTTGCGACGGCTTGGATTCCCGCTTTCATTGCTTTCAAAACTGCATCCATCGATGTGCCGTTGATTACAATCTCGGGAATATATTTTACACCAACAGGAACCATAGAATTTTTTCCTAATTTGCTCTTTAGAGTAGCACAGTATGGATGATTAGTGGTTGGACCAATAAGTGGATACCTTGTTTCAGGCTTTGAACCCGCAGAACAAACATCAAAAGGTGTTATCACGCCACTAACCTTGTGTATGGCATTTAATGCTTTTCGACCCCCGTCCATAACTGCCTGTTTGGTTTTGCACATATACCAGAAGTTGGCGCCCATAACCCCCGTTGAGTAGCCCAGTTCCTTTTCGATTAGAAAGTTAGAAACCATCAACGGAACAGCAATCATGTTCCGTCCGTAGAACTGTTTAGTCCATTCGAAACCGTCTCCGCAGTGACCAACCCGTTCCATCATCCTAACCTTTCCCTCTGATTTACTCAGAGCATTAAAGAGCGCTGTGAACGGTTTCACAAGAATATCCTGCCTTATCCTAAATGACAGTTCTGCCTCAAACTTTTTCACAGACGCTTCCATAGGCTTGTTTTCTTCGATTCCTCCCCAAAACTGCAGAATGGCACCTGCTCGTCCGTCAGGTGTTTCATTTTTGTTGAGATATTTTTCTATTCCGCCTTCGATTCTGCCTATTACTATAGCTGGTGTGGCTGTTGCATCCTGTGCGGCTTTACGTAAAACTTCAGAGTGGTCTGCTGTAACTATGACTCTAGCGAGTATCCCGTCGAAAGCTTCTGCATAGGTATCTTCGATTTGAACCTTCATGGAATCCCCATCATATTTTACCCCAACTTTCCTATAGCCTCTCCCCTCACGGATTTCCGGAAAACGCTGCTCTCTTTTATTAACCTCTCCATGTTAGTCTTAGTCAAATGTTCAACTTGAGGAAAAACATCACCAAACACCTTATACATCCGTTCACACAACACTGGAGAACAGAATTTCTTCAACCTTAAAGGATTCCACTTTTTAACAAGATTAAGAGTTCCTTCTTTACCTAATCTGCTGAAGATATCCGCGAGAACAGAAGTTACAATCGTGTTGCCTGAAAGAACCGCAACATCTGACTCCCGCAAAGAATAACTGTTCCCGTTAAATGAGACTGCTAACCCGTCATTCTCTCGTACTAGTCGCAATGCCTGTGCGTCTGTTATGCTGTCGCCCACATACATTACCGCCCCAAGATTGCAGTCCAGTTTCTTAACAATATCTTCTACAGCCCTCGCTTTCTCTGTTCCGCCAACTGGATTAATATCAGTAAGCATCCTCCCAGACTCCATCTTGGAAAGTTCATTCCAGAATATCTCATCAAGCCGGTCCACAGTTTCTTGGGAGCTACCAGAAAACTCGCAGATTGAAGTGATATTTTTTGGTATTTCAATCATCGGAAGCGTTGCAATTTCTTTCCCCAGTTCTTTGAGCCTTTTAGTCTCCTCCACAGGTATCTCATATTTGTCCATGTTTAGATGCGTACAGTATGTGTTCTCAAACGGGAAACCTGTGAGTGTGCAAATGGCAGAAATATATTGCTCATAACTGGTGCTGATAATAAAAGAAGGCAACAGTTTTCGCACAAAGGTTAATGTGTCTTCGGCTCCGGGAACTAGAAGAACATTTCTTGCCGAAAAATCTTTTATTTTTTTATCTGTGGCTCCGTAGGCTTTCAAGAAAGGAAGAATCAGTCGAAGTGTGTCCCCAGCCTTGTAGCCTGGCTTTTTAACAACATCCGCCAGAACATCATCATACTTGCTGATGAGAGAAAAAAAGTTGTCTCCGTCCTGCACAAAACTGGCTGTTAACTCAAAGGCGTTATCATTTTTGGAGATTGGTCCCTCACAGTCTGATATGAAAACTCGTTGACTTGTTTGGGACGCTTCTAGCTGCATCAAAGCCTCCTCAATTCTTCCATATGCTTAATGCTATTAGTGATATGCGCCTTCAATGCAATGTCTCTTCTGTTCCACAAGCCACCGCCTTTAATCGCGACTATGCCCTCCAGAGACTTTTGTCTAGCTTCTTGGATATTATCACCTATACCCACAACGGCAACGGTTCGGGAGCCAAGAGCAAAGTTTTGTCCGTCGCGAAGCTCCATGGAACCCGGATACACTCTAATGGAATCTTCGTTCTTTTTGACAAGCTGTTCTGCGGCACTCAAATCCACGGCTGAGTCAACTTCATCCTTATTTATGTTTAAGGGAAACTTGGTTGCGTAGCCACCGTAGTCTGGCGGAACCTTATACGTCACAACAGTTGCTTGCTTCCTGAAGTTGACTTTCCTAAGTTTTCCATCTATCATATTGTAGCATACTTCAACGAAGTCATCCTTCAAGACGGGCAAAAGCGTCATTATCTCTGGGTCTCCAGGTCTGCTGTTGACCTCCAAAATTTTTGGTCCTTTGGTTGTATGAATAAAAGCGGCATAAAATGGGACTCCTCGTAGTTCGGGATTGGCACCTTTACCTTTCAGCTCTGCAAAAACCCTGTTGACCAGCTCAATTTCCCTCTCTCTGTCCTTAAGGGTCATGAATGGTAGTATATCTGCAGCGTTTTTGTAGGCGCCCATACCTCCTGTGTTGGGTCCTTTATCGTCGTCGAAGGCTCGTTTGTAATCTCTAGTTTCGGGTAATGCAACCAAACGTTTTCCGTCACAGAATGCTTGAAAGCTTGATTCTTCACCCACAACCTTTTCTTCGATTATAACCGGGCCATGCTCATAATTGGAGATGAAATGCTCAAAAACCTCTTCGGATGTGTTGAAATGGTCTCCCCAAACTCCGACGCCTTTTCCAGCAGTTGACTTGTCAGGCTTCACTGCAACCTGGTTTTTTAGTTCTTTCAGCCACTCATACACGCTTTTTTTGACTTGTGTTGTGCTACTGTAATCTTTGGGGTCGAAAACCTTGAATCTTGGATTAACATCAGGTGCAACCTTCTGGAATAATTGACGTTGAGCGATTTTACTGCCCTCAATAGCGTACTTTCTGGTTGGACAAATCATGGGAATTTTTGTTTTTTTCTCGACAACATCTCTTACACCCGCAATAATTGGCTTTTCTGGACCAACTATCCCAAAATCTATATGCTCTCGATATTTTTTAGCGAACCCTACAATATCATCTAAGTTGAAATCAGAAATAACTATATGCTTCTCAGCATGTTTGACATTGAAGGGGTTCTTCTGTTTGTCTACAATATAGAATTTGGGAGCAAATACTTCGGTGTGACAAAATGCGTCGATCATTGCGGCTGCCCTTGAGCCGTACGAAACTACAAGGATGCCAACCTTTTCCATCATGCTCACCAATAAATGTTAATCTATCGAATCTTCGTATATTCTTCCCTTTTCGGCGTATCCGGCCTCAAATCTTTCTTTCATCTCATCAGCTAATTTCTGGGCAAGTGGCGTTGGATATTTTCCAGTTATGCAGCCTACGCAAAGTTCTTCTTTTTCTAAGCCTGTAGCTCTAACCAATCCATCAACTGATTGGTAATTCACAGCATCTGCACCCACTATTTCGGCTATCTCGTCTGCATCGTGCTGTGAACCTATAAGCTCACGATAAGTAGCCATGTCAACTCCATAAAAACAAGGACCAATAATTCTTGGGAATGTGATGAAAAGGTAAATCTTATTGGCACCCATTTGTCGCAGCTTATTAACAACAACTTTGGTTGTGTCACCTCTAACTATACTATCATCCACTACAGCAACATTTTTTCCTGCCAGCTTATGATCGACAATGTTGATTTTTCGGTCTATTGTGCTGTATCGTTCATCTGAAAGCAGAATAAATGCTCGTTCTGCTACATACCTGTGTCTTCTGGAGGCGCGTTCCCATCTTATTCCAGTTAACTCATGATATCCAAAAGCTGCATCGTTACCTGTTTCAGGCATCGAAATAATCATATCTACTTTACTAGTGGTTTCAGGATGTTCCCACGCAAAGTTTCTTCCAAATGCTTCTCGTACTTCGTAAACATACCTGTTTCCTAGCATAGAGTCTGGTCGAGCAAAATATGCAAACTCGAAAGCACAAAGTGCCCTTCTTTCTCCATTGCAAAGTTGTTTTCTTGTAAAACCATCTTTCTGAGCAATCACAAGCTCTCCAGGGTTGACCTCGAAGTTGAACTCGAAACTGTTTATGTCAAGCCCAACAGATTCTGAGGATACTGCGCAGGTTGTTTTGTCTTTGCTGCAACCGCAGCAGAGGGGTCTTATTCCCTGTGGGTCTCTGAATGCGAAGAGTTCTCCTTTTTCTGTCATTCCGGCTACAGAGAAGGCGCCTTCGATTTCTTTCATGCATCGTTTTACTGATGCTGCTAGATCACCTTCTTTTCCTTGTCTAAGCAATTTTTTGGAGATTAATTCTGCGTCGTAGTTGAATCGGAAGTTCGGGATTTCTTCTCTTATCTCCTTTATTATGTCGGGGGTATTAACGACGTTGCCGTTGAAGGCGATTGCAATTTGTTTTTCTCCCCTTTTCTCCAGAATAGGTTGAGTGCTCTTTACTAGTGAATCATAATCTGTTCCGCCAGATGTAGAGTATCTTACATGCCCCAATCCGACGGATCCGGGCAGATCCGTTAACCATTTTTTGATCTCTTCTTTCTTTACCTTTGGGACTAGATCCAAACCTTTGTGACTATGAAATGTTCCGTTGAATGTTAAGAAGCCGTGAGATTGATGACCGCGGTGGTTTTGAGCTCGCAGTCCCCAGTACACATATGGGAATATAGTTTTATCTGAGAAATCTTTTGCTGCGAAAACCCCGCATGCCTCTTTTAACTGTTCAAGCATATTTTTCTCTATTGAGATGTCCCATTTATCAATGTTTACTACAATTTTAAGGCAAAAATGATAAGTGATAATTTTGATGATTTTTTGTTTGAGCGAATTGCTTGAATTGTTAAGCATGTGAGTTTTGCATAATATTGTGGTTGTAGATTTTTTACCCGTATTACAGTAAGGTATATATGAATTATTAGAATTAGGCTTTCGTCAAGGTGTTCTTATGAGGAACATATTGGTTAATAGTTCGAAACAAACACCTCTTGATAAGCAACCCGTCGAGATTGTTGAACGCAAGGGTGTTGGTCATCCTGACTCAATGTGCGACGCTATAATGGATCAGGTTTCAGTGGAACTAAGCAAAGCGTATCTGAAGGAGTTCGGAGCCATTTTACATCATAACACTGACAAGTCACTGCTTGTAGCTGGAGATGTTGAGTGTAAGTTCGGCGGTGGAGTTGTAAAAGAGCCTATGCTTCTTATTTTTGGGGATAGGGCAACCTTCGGGGCAAATGGAAAAGAGATTCCTGTTAACGAAATCGCAATCAACACGGCTAAGAAATGGTTAAAGGAGAACATCCGTTTTGTTGACCCTGAGAATCACATGAAGTATCAGATTGCGATCCGACAGGGCAGTCAAGGTTTAACGGACATTTTCAAGAGAGAAACATGCATGTTCGGCGCTAACGACACTTCTGCTGCTGTAGGCTATGCGCCATTTACAAGAACAGAGACTATGGTGCTAGAGACTGAGCGGTACGTTAATTCTAAGGAGTTTAAGTTATGGGCTACAAGAACGGAAACATCCTGAATTTGACCATTGCCATGGCGTTTGTTGACCGTTTCGTTGAAAACGTGAAAGATTACATGCGCAAGAAAGCTGAGATTCAGGCTGATGTGCAGGCTTGGGTGGACAAACGGAGCAAGTTTGACAAGGTTAACGTTTATATCAACACTTTAGATGTTGAGGGACGAGGCGTAGATGGGCTCTTCTTGACTGTGTTGGGTACATGCGCTGACGGCGCGGATTCTGGTCAGGTAGGAAGAGGCAACAAAGTCAACGGAGTCATCTCACTGAATCGTCCAATCGGAACCGAGGCAGCTGCAGGAAAGAATCCAGTTAGCCATGTAGGAAAAATCTATAACGCTCTGACACATCAGATTGCACGGAAAATCTGTGCAGAAGTTCCTGAAGTTGCAGAGACCTGTGTTTGGTTGCTTAGCCAGATTGGTATGCCGATTGATCAGCCCGCTATTGCTGCGGCTCAGGTAGTCATGAATGAGGGCTCAATCCTTGATAAGCGGATTCAGGGCAGAATAAATGAAGTGATTGACGCTGAACTAGCCAATATAGAAGATTTCTGCGAAAAACTAACATATGGAAAAATCTCAGTCTGGTAAAAAACCAGATACTTTATTTCTTATTTTTTCTTTTTTGTTAACTTTTTTTATTATTTGATTTTTCAGAACTAGTTTTTTCTAAACAATTGGTGGTTATTATTCATCAAATTTATATGATATGTTGCAGCCTAATTGAAATTTAGTAAGCCTACTAGAGTAGTATTGTTGCATCTGTTGGTTTTGGAGTTTTTGCAACCAAAATCTTTAATGTGGTATCGGACTTGTTGTGCCAACAATGCATGATTTTCCTTGGACTGTGAACAATTGTATCCTTAGATATTTCCTTTGTTTCATTTCCAATTTCTACTACGCCTTTGCCTTCTAAGACGTAAAAGAACACATCCACTGGAGTTATATGTCGTTTTAATGATTCACCAGGTTATAATGTCAAAATAATCACCTGGGCATTAGGATGCATATAGATAGGTCTGGCATCAACTCCATGTGGATTCTTCTTTAGAGGGGTTTCAGCAACTTTGGTTATCTCCAAAACATATATCTCATAATAATTAATTCGTAAAACTGCTTTTTTAAAATTTTCAATTTTTATGTAGCTAGTTTTTGTGCAAGTTTCATTAGGTTTATGTCTAACTGTTTTTCTTTATTGCATACTATTTCAAGTTCTATGCTGTCTACTTTCCCGTTCTCTAAGCAAGCAATCCTGTTTCCCTTTTCATTCTTCAGCAGTTGTACAGCTTTTTCTCCAAAAAGGTTGGCTAGCAGTCTGCTTCTCGCTGTTGGGTTGCCTCCTCTCTGAGCATAACCAGTAACACTCAACCGAACCTCAACACCTGCTGCCTTCTCAATTTCTTTCATCAGCTGATGTGTATCGCCGATTCCCTCCGCAGCCACAATAATCCCCGACCTTTTACCCTTAGCAGTATTTATCTCCAAAGTCCTAACAACTGATTCTAAGCTATGTTTAACCTCAGGAACCAATATCACCTCCGCACCAACAGTTAACCCGATTGTAAGAGCAAGAAAACCTCTTTTTCTGCCCATAACCTCTACGATAAAAATCCGTTCATGAGAATTGGCAGTATCCCTTATCTTGTCAATCTCTGATATTGCAGTATTAACTGCAGTGTCAAAACCTATAGTCTCCTCGGTACCAAACACATCATTGTCTATCGTAGCGGGAACACCCACAATCAATACATTTGACTCTTTACTCAAAGCTAAACCACCCCGCAAAGAGCCGTCACCTCCAACCACAACAAGTCCGTCAACATCATTCAAGGTAAGATTCTCTGCAGCCTGCCTTACACCCTCTGGTTTTCTAAAATCTGGGCTTCTAGATGTGCGAAGGATAGTGCCACCTAAATGAAGAATTCCACCAACATTCCTAGGAGTTAAAACTCTAAACCTATTACCGATCAAGCCATCCCATCCACGTTCAAAACCCAAAACCTCCAACCCCTCTGAATATGCAACACGAGTTATCGCACGTATAGCTGCATTCATCCCTGGAGCATCACTCATACAATTAACTTTAATAGATCCCTTAAAGACAATACTGCAAAGAAACCAGAGGAATAAGAATTGAGTGACGAAGCACAATCACGTTTTTACATGCCCGGAGCCACAACAATCGGCCTGGTTTTCGCTGATGGCGTAATTCTGGCCTCAGAAAAAAGAGTAACATACGGCTCCATGATAATGAGCAAAACTGGAAAAAAAGTCTTCAAAATAGCCGACCAAGTTGGTGCGGCATGTGCAGGTTTAGTGTCAGACATGCAAATCTTGACGCGGGAAGTAGAAGCACAAGCAAAACTATTTTCATATGATGCAAAAAGACCTATGACTGTAAACGCAGCCGCAAAAGTCATGTCAAACGTTCTCTTTAACAGACGTATGATCCCATTGATTATCCAAACAATCGTAGGTGGAATTGATGATTCTGGACCAGCACTCTATGTTTTAGATGTTCTTGGGTCACTTTTGCCTGATGATTATGCTGCTGTTGGCTCGGGTGCCCAAATGGCCACAGGAGTACTGGAACAAGGATATAAAGACAAAATGACCCAGAAAGACGCAAAAAACTTAGTATTAAAAGCCATCAAATCCGCTGTAAGAAGAGACGTTATGAGTGGTGACGGAATAGACTTCCTTATCATAACTAAAGAGGGAATTCAAGAAGAAACATTTGACTTCTAAAATAGTCTTCTGGCTGCAAAAGCTAAGAAGCTTCTTTAACAAACATTAATACCATAAACAACTTATTTTCAATAGTTAGGGGTAGAAACTTGACATTTTATTTGACTCAAAATGAAGGTTTATTTCTAGTAAAACTTGCCCGACGAACAGTTACCAAATACCTGAAAACAGGTAAAATATTACAAGTTTCTAAAGAGGTTTCAAAAAATCTAATGGAAAAGTCTGGAGTCTTCGTTACATTAAAAAGCTTCAACAAGGGAACAAAAAGTTTGAGGGGATGCATCGGATTACCATATCCTACAACTCCTCTAACACTGGCTGTGATTGAGGCAGCATTAAGTGCTGCAACCCAAGATCCACGTTTTCCGCCTGTTAAACTTAAAGAACTAGAAAATATTGTATTTGAAGTTAGCGTACTAACTCCCCCTGAACTTCTTATTGTTGAAAAAACACTAGATTATCCATCAAATATTAAGATCGGTCAAGATGGGCTTATAATCGAGAATAGATACCACAAAGGATTGCTGCTCCCCCAAGTACCCATTGAACTAAACTGGCAACCTGAAGAATTCCTTTGCCAAACTGCAATGAAAGCAGGACTACAACCCGACGTTTGGCTATTGAAAGATACAAAAATATACACGTTTCAAGCGATAATTTTTGAAGAAACCATACCAAAAGGCGAAATCGTTCAAAAAAAAATCTAAAGGAAATAAACTGATGCGGGTTATGTTTTGTCCCTCTGGCGTTGGATTGGGTCATGTTGGTCGTTGCATCCCTATAGCTCGAAAGCTTGAATTGGACGGAGCCCAAATTCTGTTCTCAACATATCGAGAGGGGTTTAAGTATGTTCAACAAGAGGGCTTTAATGTTGTGGAATCTCCAGACATTGGAGTTGCAGTTAAGCCTGATGGGAGCATTGATTTCAGAAAAACCACTGTAAATCCTGGGCCATTCATTACGACTCACACTATAATGAAACAAGTTGATGCTGAAATCAACTTTATGCAAGCTTTCAAACCAGATGTTGTGGTTTCGGATTCTCGTGCATCATCGCTTTTAGCTGCAAAATTTTTAGGAATACCTAGAATTTGTATTCTAAACCAATTTCAGGTATTTATCCCTCGACGAAAAAGGTTCCTAAAGCTTGCTCGAATAGCCGACGCAACCACAATGACTTTTGTTGGAAGAATATGGGCGGACACGATCCAAGCCTTAATCCCAGATTTTCCTCCTCCCCATACAATATCGAACAAAAATCTATTTATCCCAAAGGCTTACCACAAAAAAATGAGATTTATAGGGCCAATTCTTCCTGTGACACCAGCTAACCTGCCTGATGGAAAGATGCTTCGAAAAATGCTTAACTTAGATGAAGATAAACCTGTAATCTTTGCTCCTATAAGTGGACCCGCTAAGGAGCGTGCTTACTTCACTGGAATTCTTAGACAGATTTTCGCAAAGTTCCCAAACGATTATCAGATAGTTATGTCACTTGGTTATCCAAAGAGTTCGGTGGAAACTATTAAAAATGGAAACCTAACTGTTCACAGTTGGGATCCATATCGTTTTGAGCATCTGAAAACCTGTAATGTAGTAATTGCTCGGGGTGGACATGGAACAATATCACAGTCGATTTGTTACGGCAAACCCCTAATTTTAGTTCCCACTCCAAGCCACACTGAGCAATATAACAACTCAATTAAGGCTGCTGAATTAGGAGTCGCCAAGATTATTCCACAAGAAGTTCTGAATAAGAAACAATTGTTAGCACATATCAGAAATATTTTGGAGAATAACAAGTTTCAGCAGAATGCAGATCTGCTTCATAAAGAGATTTTAAATTGTGATGGCTTAGACCTGGCAACTAAAATAATTGCTAATGCTGCAATTAGAATGCAGTAATTTTTTTATCTCAATTTAATTTCTGCAATCCTTATGTCTGAATCACGTGATCACTTTTTTGTTTGAAGTTCATTCCAAGAACATACAATTCAGCGCTTTTAGTTCGACTAGCCTTCGGTTTAACCATTTTCACGAAATAAAAATTCTTTTTCACTTCTTTAACGAATTTATTTAATATGCCTCCCTGGAAGCCTTTAACGAAAAAATT
>WOR8_10006101_pt1 | contig 11590 bp, 8 predicted proteins | sample DeeMarSeWOR38_10_FD_19890 | JGI IMG/M metagenome (IMG submission 19890) | reverse complement strand
TTCAGGTGGAGGTCGGCCGGGCAGTGACCCGCGCGGGAGAGGAGACAATAGATGCTCAGTTCCGGCTCACGGAGGGGGTCTTTCGCGACGGGGACACGCTCTATCTCACCGGTGAAAAAGACGTTTTTGATTTTTACAATGCCGGAGTAAAGATTGTCTTCCGTTTTAAATAATAGGAGTGCATACTCGATTAGCACGCGCCGGCTATTCTGGATTGTTTGGCTGATACTGTTGACACTGACGGCGGCGATCTTTTTGCAGGACCAGGTATCTGCTGGGGACGCCGAACCCGCCCCGGATAAACAGAAAGGTTACAGAGTCATTTTCCAGGGAAATGAAGCCTTGAGCGAGACGACCTTGCGCAAGGCTGCGGTGGATGAGCTGACATCGTTTGCCCAGCAGGGTCAGCGCCGTTCTGACGTGGATGATGCCGCATTCCAGATGGAACTTGCCTATCGCAAGGCCGGCTACACTTTGGCAACCGTGGACTATTTGATCGAGCAGGTCGAAGGGAAATTCATTGTCACCTTTATCATCAATGAAGGTCCCCGGGTGACTCTCAGAAGAATCGAATTTGTCGGAAATGCTGCGGTTGACGCACAAAAGCTGCTAGCCTTCTTCGAGGGAGAGAAAAAGGGTTCTCTGAGTAAGGGAAAACTCCTGTTCATCAAGTCAGACATTCAGGCGGCATTATCCCAAATTCGGGATTACTATATCATGCAGGGCTACAAAGATGTGATTGTCGGAGAGCCCCGTTTCTCATTTTCCGATGATAAGACTGAGGCCACGGTTGCGATCACTATAGATGAGGGAATCCGCTATGCGATTCACGACATTCTTTTTGCGGGAGATGTTACTACGGTTGCGAAGGATTCCCTTGAAAATTTGCGTCAGGAGTTAATTGGCAAGCCGTACTTCCGCCGAAGAAACCAATTTCTCCGAAGTCGGCTGGAGGAGATCTATGGAAATCTCGGCTACCCGAGAGCGGCTGTGGAGATCCGAGAACAACAGGGTGGTGAGGCCGGCATGGTGGTGCTCACCGCTGAGATTACCGGGGGTCCCCGGGTGACGATTTCCGAGATCCTCATCCGGGGAAACGAGAAGACCAGAGAGAAATTCATCCGCAGCCGGCTGCTCTTGAAACCCGGCGATCAGTTCAACCTGGATCTGCAAAAGAAAAGTTTCAGGAAGCTTTATCAGACCGGACTCTTCTCGAAAGTGGACTTGCGTCTCGAGGAACGGAAGGGGACCGATGGCTGGCCTCTGGTAGTCGCGGTGGAAGAAGCTCCAGCCAAGGAACTCTATGTTGAGCCGGGCTGGGGTTCTTACGAGAAGCTGCGGTTGAAGGCTGGTTTTCGTGAGAAAAATCTGTTTGGCACCGGTCGAGTATTCGCTCTGGACGCAACCGTCTCCTTCAAGGCCCAGAGCGTGGTGGCGAGCCTGTCCGATCCCTGGTTTCTCAACACCGACATTACTGCAGATCTGCCGGTTTACTACAGCCGCCGCGAAGAACCGTCATTTACCCGCAAAGACCTGGGGGCATCCATTCAGTTTTCAAAGCAACTTACGGAACACCTGAGCGCCACAGCTGGCTACGGCTACCGCATGACGGATGTGTCGGATGTCGATCCGATCATTGCCACCGAGGATGTTCCGAGCGACTACGATTACGCCAGCGTCAGAGCTCAAGCAACTTATGACACGCGCGATGACTTGTTTTTCCCTACCCGGGGGCAAAGAAGCTTCCTCTCCGTTGAATACGCCGACAAGTTTCTGGGTAGTGAGATTGCCCTCACCCGTTTGACCGGGGGGCTGCGCTTTTTTGTCCCACTGGCGGTGGACACGGTTTTGGGGCTGCGCTACAGAACGGGTTTGATCCTCCCGGGGCCCGATGAGTTCATCTTGCCCATATCTGAACGGTTTTTCAACGGCGGTGAGAACACGGTGCGCAGCTTTGAACAATCGGAACTCGGCCCCAAAGACATATTAGGGGACCCAGTCGGAGGGTTGGCGTTCAATGTGTTCAGCCTGGAATTGCGCCAGAGGCTGATTGGAAACCTGGTTGGGAGCGTGTTTTTTGACTGCGGCAATGTTTCCCCGAACCAGACCCGCCTGGAGCGCGGTCTGCCACCCTACAGCAGCCGGTCCGAGATCATGTCTGATACCTTTAGCGATTATTTCGACGACTTCCGCCCCGGTGTCGGTTTCGGCCTCCAGTACCTCTTGCCGGTTGGCCCGGCCAGAGTCGATGTGGCGTTCAACCCAGATAAGCGGCCGGATGAGGATTCGTATGTCATCCACTTCAGCGTGGGCATGGCATTTTAAAGAATCAGGGATTACTTTGCGGGGAAATCTCTTTGACAATTTTCAGGAGTTCGACTACACGTACAGCAACAATCCAGGGACAGACACGAAATGTTCTGATTGCGGTTGCATTGATGGCCGGGCTGCAATGTTGAGCATTCCCCATAATCTGGAATTTTTCCCAATGATCTGAATTTAGAGACAGCGGACCTTTCCTTGAATCGTAGCTCAGTAGAAAGTAACAATGGAGGATCAAAATGACGCCGAAACGTATTGTCTTGCTGGTGCTTGCTTTTCTTTTTGCCATATTTGTCGCTCAGAATAGTCAGGCAGTGGAAGTGCGGTTTCTTTTTTGGGGCACGCAGGCATCCAGGGCACTGGTTTTGCTGGGAACCTTTGCACTAGGACTGATCGCTGGGCTGTCGTCGGCGTGGATTCTCAAGAAAGAGCAACCAGGCGGCCAGAAAAAAGGTGTCTCGTAAAGATTCTTCATCAATTCACTACGGTTAGAGATTCTACGCATGACTGTGGGGAGGTCAAGGAACCGTTGTGGTCCGGGCGAAAGGAGGGAATTTATGGCCGAGTTCACCAGAACGATTGCCGTGGCCGTGGATGGTTCCGAGAATGCATTGAAATCCCTGGATTACCTGAGCCTGCTGTATGGTCCCGAGCACAAGGTGGTAGTGACTCTGATCTACGTGTTGCCCGCCTTGCCGACGATCCTCGTGGCTGATCCTAATCGCCAGACCCGGTCAAAAGTGTTGAACATTGAAAAGAAAGGTATCCGGTTTGCTGAGGACATCCTTGCGGAGGCAAGGTCTACTCTTGTCAAGAAAGGTTTCAATGAGAACTGCATCGAGGCAGTGTATCGGAAGAAGCAAATGGGCATCGCCCAGGATATATGCACTTTCGCAGCGGAAAAGCAGGCAGACGCCTTACTGATTACCATGCGGGGAAGAAGCAGGTTGGAGGCACTTTTCACGGGAGAGATCTGCAATAAAGTGTTGGCTTATTGTCTGGCCTGTCCTCTTTGGATAGTGGAGGGAGATGTTCACTCAAATCGGGTGCTTCTAGCCCTGGACCGGTCAGAGAATGCCCTCAGAGCAGTAGAGCACGCCGGTAAAATGCTTGCCGGAGAAAACTGTCAGGTGACGCTATTTCATTCCAAGCGCCGTTTGAGGCGCTTCGTCCCTCAGGAAGTGCTGGAGGAGACCCCCGAACTAGAAGAACTTTGGAAGCAACAGGCAGCTGAACTGGTTGCTCCCTATATGAAGAAGGCAAAGGAGATGCTCCTCACTGAGGGGTTCAATGAGGCTCAGATTCTGACCAAGGTGGTGGACGGCAGTAGAAGTGCGGCGAGCGATATACTCAAAGAAGCTCGCGGCAGCGGCTGTGGGACCATCGTTCTCGGAAGGCACGGCCGCTCGGGTCTGAAGGAGTTCTTCATGGGCAGCATTACCAGCAAGGTCTTGCAGGATTGTGCAGGAATGGCTGTGTGGGTGGTCGATTAAAGCAAATCTTATGATGACCTGATCTTGACAACGGACGGTTTGTGCCCGCTGCACACGAGTCAACAAGAGAGACAGTCCGGCGAAAAAGCGATTTGGACAGCTCGCATCGGCTGCTCTGCCCTATTGTCGCTGAGGTTCAAGGTGGCATTCGGTTTCGCCAGTGGTGCGGTACCCGCAGAGAAATCACACCTCTCGAACGGCCACCGGTTTGGCAGGTAGGCAGTGATCATTTTGTCCGCGACTGTCGCGAGACAAGGAGATATGTCATATGGTCCAGGTCTTCACCCTCGAAAACCTGATTGCCCTTCTCACACTCACGATGCTCGAGATTGTTCTGGGAATTGACAACATCGTCTTCATCGTGATCCTTACGGGAAAGCTCGATCCTAAAGTACAGAAAAAGGCGCGTCGCTTAGGGCTCCTCGCCGCCATGTTCATGCGAATCCTTTTACTCCTGAGCATCACCTGGATCATGAGGCTGACCCAGCCGCTGTTTCAGGTGCTCGGTCACACTTTCTCGGGCCGTGACTTGATCCTGCTCGCTGGAGGCCTTTTCCTCATCGGCAAATCCACTTACGAAATCCATGACAAGCTGGAGCCCAAGGGCAAGGCCCACCCTACCGGTCGGGCCGCGGCCTCCTTTGGGTCTGCCATCTTTCAGATTATGCTGATCGACATCGTCTTCTCCCTGGACTCTGTGATCACCGCGGTGGGTATGGCGAACCATGTGGCCATCATGATTATGGCAATTGTTGTTGCAGTGGCCGTTATGTTTATTTTTGTCAACGCCGTTAACGACTTCATCGAGCGGCACCCCACCTTTAAAATGCTGGCTTTGTCGTTTCTCTTGCTCGTCGGCGTGATGCTGTTTGCTGAAGGGCTCGGAAAACATATCGCCAAGGGCTACATCTATTTCGCCATGGCCTTCTCTCTTTTGGTAGAGATCCTCAATATTCGAACGAGGGGAAAATCTGTGACCGTAGAGCAAGAATAGTGTGGTGTGCCGAAAGAAACTTTCCGAACCAGGTATTCCGCTTCGCTGACAATTGGAATGCTGGAATACGGGGACTATGGAAAATGGGAACCCGCTTGCGGGGCTGAGCGGAGCGCAGCGAGCGCGAATAATAATGGGTCTCAAGGAAATGGGACCGTGGTTTGTTGGCAAAATTACCTCGAGATGAAAGTGAGGAATGTTCATAAATGACAAACTTCCTTCCGTTATGTTGTTGACCACGTTTTGACAGTTGCGCTGTCTGGCTTCGGATTCTTTACCCGTAGGTTGACGACCGATGCTTGCCTGTCAGGCTCACCGAGGCACCGGTTCGATTTTCAGTCACAAGAGTGTTGACAATCCAAATGTCCGGGGCTATATGCAACATACCCCGGAGGGGACAAGCGTGCACACCTGTGGTTTGGCCCACATGGTTCGGATGTCAGGAACAAACGCCAGAGGCGGATTCAGGGAACTGGGAGGAATGGGTTATGACAGACGCAAAAGTAGATTTAAGCGAAGGCGAGAAAAGAAAAGGCAAGGGTCCTTATGCAGTCGTCGCCATATTGCTGCTGTTGGCGGGGATTTTGGTGAGCTTCAGTTTCAACAATTATACCACCTACCGATTGAAGCAAACCGGAAACTCGCTGACCTTGTGGAGAGGGGAATTTGCACCTCAGGGTGAGAAGAAGGTGGAGAGCTTTGCCCCGCTAGTGGTGGGAGACATCCAAGCCAACTCCCTGACCGGCAGGCAGTATGACGGCCAGGATGCCGCATATGAGGCTATCTTGGGTTACTTCATGGAGCGTATCGATGCCGAGTCAGCCAGAGGAGACCAGGCTAATCTCAGCCGGATCCATCAGCTGTATGACCAAGCCCAGGCAATTCTTGACCGGGCTACTAAGGATGGCAGCGATTTGGCCACCTCGCTTTACCGGCTGGCCCAAAAGGAGGTGGCTGTCGCTGAAATGTCTCTGAAAAGAGCGTATCGGAAAGCCCTGCCCGTTTATGAGAGGGCATTGAGTCAGGGAGCGGACGATGTCGTCATGCTGCAAGCCAAGATAGAAGCCATGAGGGCAGCCTTGGGTCGCGCTGCTCCCAAGCGGACGGAAACCGTAAACAAGATTGAGACAACTCCGCCGGTGCCCACCCAGGTCGAGTAGACCCAGCAAGCATGGGTGAGGACGTTGTGGTCTTTGGGGTTGTGCTGGGGGGCCTGTCGACGTTGACAGAACCACGGGGCTCATCCCCGCGCTGCGTTCGCGTTGGCGGCACGGTGGGCGAACTCCCATCGTTTGTCGAGGAAACAGAGGATGGGGACTGTTGTGCGGGAGAGGAACAGGGAGGCCACCTCTCCGGCCATCAGCGAGTTGCCAAGATCCCGAAAGACCTAATAGGTGATATGCCACTCACCGTCGCAACTCAGGGAAAACTGCCGGTCGCTGTCCGGTGGAAATTGGCAGGGACAGGAGGTAGTGTCGTGAGAAGGTATCTGGTTGTAATCCTTTTAATAATAATTTTAGTAAGCAGCGCCACTAAACCGGCGGCTTCGGCCAAATCCAGCTGCACAGACACCGTTGCGGAGGTATTCCGACGGGTTTCGCCTGCCGTCGTATTCATCTCGGCGGTATCTCTGGACCCTTTCAAGGTCCGAGATCGGCTGACCATCTCGGCGGGTTCTGGTTTTATTATCAGCAATAACGGGCTCGTTCTGACAAACTCGCATTTGGTTTTTGGTCACCAGACAATCGATGTCACTTTGGACAGGGGCCAGGTCACCGAGGCGGAGCTGGTGGGAGCCGACCCGATACTGGACCTGGCCGTTCTTCGCATCCCTCTGCCGCCCAAGGGTTTTGCCGTGGCAACCCTGGGTGACTCCGACAAAGTGGAAACCGGAGAGGAAGTGTTGGCCATAGGCAACCCCTTCGGCCTTGAACAGACGGTAACGGTGGGTGTGATCTCCGGGATAAATCGGACCCTCGCTGTGGCCCCCCTGGGTCAGAAACTCCCGCTCATCCAGACCGACGCGGCCATCAATCCGGGTAATTCTGGCGGGCCCCTGTTAAACCGGTGCGGTGAAGTGATCGGTATGAACGCTGCGACTCTGGACAGGGCGCAGGGCATCGGTTTCTCTTTGCCGATCAACGTGGTCAAGCGCGTTCTGCCGCAGTTGTTGGAAAAAGGGCGCGTAATTCGTCCCTGGCTTGGCGTTGGAGGCAAGTTTATCCGAAAGCAGCTCGTTGAGATCATCAACATCCCCCTTGCGGATGGTTTTCTGGTGGAGACCATCGAGCCGGAGAGCCCTGCTGAGCAGGCAGGCTTGAATGAAGGCGAGCTGCCAGTCACTATCGGTGGCATGGAGTACTTTTTTGGCGGGGACATCATCATTGCCATCAATGGCCAGCCTCTTGATAATCCCGAAGATTTGGCACGGCTTGTCGGTTCGCTGCGGGTGCGGGACAAGGTGCGTCTTACCCTTTACTTCAGGGGAGAAACCCGAGAGGTCGAAGCGCAGCTTACCGAGCGGCCCGTGTTGCCAGGTGACTTCTAAACCTGAAATACGCGGGCCAAGGAGGATGGAGATGGTTGCAAGGCAACTGTGGTAATCTGAGCATATTTCATTCGTAGGCAAGATATGAGGGTCGCTGAATTCATGAAGTCAAGAATTGCGCCCATAGAAACTGATCGTTTCTCGCGTGAACAGAAAAATTTCTCTACAATTCGGTTCCAAAGAAATTCGTTAAAAGGTAGTTCAACCGCCTTCTAAGAAATTCATAAGAATAGTGCTTCTTGGCGATTTCATAGTTGCGGTCAACCATCTGCTGCCGACTTTCCTGGTTCTCCAGGAGTTCTCTCACTTTCTTGACCTCTTTCTTGGTCAGAAAACCATCCATGACAACGAGATCGAAGCCCTTGGGTTCAATGTCTCGGACAAAAATAGAGTATCGATTAATGAGCAAAGGCTTCTTGAAGTAAATGGCCTCCAGAAAAGCATTGCCAAATCCTTCGTAGAGGCTCGGGTAAGTCACAAAATCGGCGTAGGGATACACATCCCATAAAGAATATTTTTTTTCTCCGGTATTGGGCTTGTTCCACGGGTCCCCTACTTGGGTTGCGATAAGGTAGAGTTCCACCCCCAGACTTCTGGCATAGTCAGTCAACCATTCGGCGTACTCAAATCCTTCATCTCCTGCCTCGTGCGAGATTACCAGCTTATATCGCGGATCACCCAACTCTTTCACCAAATTAATGGCATGTTCAATACCCTTCCGCTGCACGATTCTGGTCGGCTGCAATATGATGATGTCTTCGGGATCTAGTCCGAAACTCTCCAGACAGTCGCGTGATTTCTCCAGATCCACAACTGGGGGATTTTCAAAGTCCAAGACGTTAGGAATTACTGTGGATGAGATGCCGGTGCGATGAGCCAGATCCTCTTGTGCGGCAGAGTTAATCACCACATGTTCGATGTTAGGAAGATTAGGAGGAAAAGCCATGTGAAGGTAGTCGCCCACCGCATTGACTGCAAATCGAATCCGTTCCCAATAAAAGTCATGATGGTGGGCAATTGTGGGGATCTGAGTTTCCGCTATGACCTCGGTCAGAGCTATGCCAAAAGGAACGTGCAGAGGGATTGTGATGACATTTTCAGGAATTATCAGGTCAATGTTGAACTGTTCGACGAATTCATAGATGTTCACTTTGAGCAGAGACCTGAGAGCGTGAATTCTCTCGGTCACCGAAGCCTTGCGGAACTTCGTGCCAAAAATCATATCATTGATGCGTCTATTTTGCTCGTCCTGAAAATGGCCTTCGGCAACGTGGAAGCTCTGACCAGGATCCTTGTCCAGCTCCCCGGCAAACCAGAAGCACCGATGGCCACATTTATCCAGCACTTCTGCCCACTTGTTTGCCTCGAGCGTAACCCCATCCGTGCCGGCGAATCGAGTAGAAAGAAATCCTATGTTCTTGCCCATTTTTCTGTCCTAGAAAGATCACATCAGGCTTGTTTGTTCATTCGGCTGTCATGCGGAGAGTTGACTTCTATCATGTCTGATTGCTCATGTCCAATCCGAGTCCTGGCTTGCCACTAGGAAACAATGTACCATTTCGCAGAACCACGGCACCCGCGGAAGGGTCTTTCAAGAGGTCGAGGTGTCCATCCAGGTCCGCATAGATCACATTGGGGCGGGCGAGAGCAAAGTGCAGGCCGGCGGCTATGGACAGGGCCGCCTCGTCGAAACAGCCCACCATGACCTCCAGTCCGGCCGCGCGGGCAACTGCATTGACCCGGAGCGCTTCGGAAATTCCGCCGACCTTCATGAGCTTTACGTTAACCATGTCGGCCAGACCATAGCGAGCGATGCGGAAGGCGTCCCGCAAGGTTCTGAGGCTTTCATCGGCCATGACCGGGATAGGCACACCGCTGCTCACTCGCTGCAAGAGTTCGGGCTTATCTTTGGGAGTTGGCTGCTCGATGAGCTCTAGGCGAGCACGACGAGTCTCTTCCACAAGCCTGAGAGAGTCTTCTACCGTATAGCCCTGATTGGCATCGAAGCGAAGTTCTATCCCTTTCCCCACCGTTTCCCTGACCTTTAACACCTTGCCGATATCCGCCTGAACATCAATTCCACCTTTGAGCTTGAGACACTTGAAACCACGCCCCACCAAGTCTCGTGCCCGGTCTATGGTTTCTTCCACTGGGAGGATGCCAATGGTAACACTTGTCTGAATCCGGTCTCTGAAACCACCCAGGATCTTCCACAGGGGCAGGTTGCTTACTTTCCCCAAGATGTCGAACAGCGCCATATCCACAGCGGCAAGGGCGGAGGGTTGAATGTGCAACGTGGGTTTCAGCCTCTCAAGAAGCATAGCAGACCGCAGGGGGTCTGATCCGATGATGGACTGTGAGACCACATTCTGGGCAGATTGCAGGACGCTCTCCGCCGTCTCTCCGGTAGAGTGCTCGTCCGGCGCTGCGCAGCCGTAGCCAATGATCCCGCGATTGGTCTCGACTTGGAAAAATACATTCGTGGTCACTTGGACCGTTTCGTAGGCAATCGTGTAAGGTTCAGCCAGTCGCATGGTGACCGGCCAAGCTTCCACTCTGGTGATCTTCACGTTCTCAATACCGCCTTTGATAGATCTCGTCCAGAGTCATGCCTTTGAGATCTTCGACCAACTCGACCAGAGGTTTAATCATCAGATCCCAAATGCGCTCGCCCTTTTCCCGAGATGCCTTGGTTGGGTCCCCGAGTACACCGTCCGGCGATATCCTCGCGGTGTGAATGTACCAGTTCACGCTTCTCCTGGAGGTGAAGTTCAGATAACGGCTGGAGAATTGCGGTATGCATTTGCGCGCCGCATCTAGTTTCACCAAGCCAGGGCGAACGGCGAGTGAGGTGCTGGTCTCGATCTCGCCGGCGTGCACATCATTGGGAGTTTCAACCAGTGCATTCACATCGGGATCACTGGTCTCACCCGTATCTACGCAGGTGAAGATGTGTGCATCCCGATTGATCATCTGAGCGGCGAAATTCAAGGCCGGACCGTTGCCACCATGCCCGTTGATGATCACCAGCTTGGTGATTCCATGGCGAGCAGCACTCATACCTATCTCGTAAACCATGTGGGATAGGGTTTCCGGGCTGACACTGATGGTGCCGGAGAAATCCTCGTGGTGGTAGGACACCCCGTACGGTATTGGAGGTAGAACCAATGGCTTGGGATCGCTGCAGGCCTCAGCCACCTTCACGGCCAGATAGTCGGCGTCGAAGGCATCGGTGTCCAGCGGAAGGTGCGGCCCGTGCTGTTCGATGGATCCTACCGGCAGCAGAGCCACATCAACCTCTCTGAGACGACTCTGGGCCTCAGGCCAGGTAAGTTCTCCCAGCAGATGGTTTCTTGATCCCCGCCCGCGCAAGGGGCGTGGAGTTTCCGGTGAGAGGGCGGCTGACTCGAAAGCATATGGCGCAGCCACAGCCGGGTCGTTCAGGGGATCGAAGTCAATCCACACCCTGCCCTTTCTCTTGATTGCTCCGTCCGCATGCTCCAGATAGAGCCAGTATAGAGGTTCGCGGAGGTCTACAGGGATGTCGTCCATTGGCGATCTTTCGGGATCGAAGCGCAACTTCATTACCTCAGGTCTCCTGCGTGCCTGAACCGGCCCTATCGACGACTTGGCAATGAGACCCTTTTCCTTCAAAAGGAACCCTAGATGCTGGGCGCCCGGGGTTTCCTGATTAATCGCCTTACCCGGAAGATTTTTCAAGCAAGAGGCAATCTGCTCCTGTTTATAGCCACATTCGGAAGGGTCTGCCCCCAGAGCCACCAGCATACCTACAATGCGGCGACATTTTTCACATCGACCGCAAGGACGGACGCGGTTACCCTCCTTATGCGTCGCATGGCAGGACATCTGAAGGCGCTGCAGTTCGGGATAGCGCTCAACCAGCGTTTTCTCAATCAGCAGTTCCGAAAGCGGCCTCAGAATCGAAAACTGGCTGACGGCCCAGCCCTTGGTGTGGAAGTAGCGGGTCAGACTATTGTCGCAGAAGCGACTTTGATCGTAGAGCCCATCATAATGAGTAATCCCACGATGAGACAGCCTGTGGCTGGTGTCGAATTCATCGCCGACGAGAAGGCGGCTAATACCTCTCTTTCTCAATATCGGCAGGGCTCCAAAAAGAAACACGGCCACTGTCCACAAGCGTATCGGATACTGGTCTGACCGTATCCTGGAGGAATCCTTCCGCACAAAGGGCAGATGTTTCAGCATCCAGCT
>WOR8_10006100_pt1 | contig 11591 bp, 10 predicted proteins | sample DeeMarSeWOR38_10_FD_19890 | JGI IMG/M metagenome (IMG submission 19890) | reverse complement strand
TTGAACAGATGCTTCATCTGCAGCATAAATTGATACTACTCCGGAATTGTCAATTTCTTCAAGAACGATTGTTGTACCGGTTTCTTTCTGAATTTCCTGGATAACTTTACCACCCGGACCTATAACTGCACCGATAAACTCTTTGTCAATTTTAAAGCTGATAAGTCGCGGTGCATTTGGTTTCAGGTTTTCCCTCGGCTCAGCAAGTGTCTTTTTAACTTCTTCCAATATATGCAACCTGCCAGCCTTTGCCTGGGCCAAGGCTTTAGCCAATACTTCATAAGATAACCCATCAATTTTAATATCCATCTGGCATGCCGTTATTCCTTTAGCTGTCCCTGTGACTTTAAAATCCATATCACCCAAATGATCTTCATCACCAAGAATATCTGATAAGATAGCATACTTACCCGTATCAGCATCCGAGATCATTCCCATGGCAATTCCAGTTACAGGAGCTTTTATTTTAATACCAGCATCCATTAATGCAAGGGATCCTGCACAAACAGTGGCCATAGACGAAGAGCCATTGGATTCAAGAATATCAGAAACAACACGTAATGTATATGGATTCTCTTCGGTTGAAGGAAGAACTTTTTTAAGGGCCCGATGTGCCAGATTACCATGACCAACTTCTCTTCTCCCAGGACCGCGATTTGGCCTGACTTCACCAGTCGAAAAACCGGGGAAATTATAGTGTAATATAAATTTACTCGATCCAGTAATCATTGCACTATCGATCATTTGCTCATCGAGTTTGGTCCCCAACGTAACCGTTGTCAAGGATTGTGTTTCCCCTCGCGTAAATATTGCAGATCCATGTGCGGTAGGCAGATAATTTACTTCACTCCATATTGGTCTGATTTCATCCATTTTTCGACCATCCAGTCGTTTGTGCTCATCTAACACCAAACTCCTGGCTGCTTTCTTCTCTATATCATGGAAATATTTATCAATTAGCAAAGGATCTTTTTCATGATCTTCAGGTAAACTTTCGATGTAACTTTCCTTGATCTTATCAAACGCTTCTTTACGTTCCTTCTTATTAACTATAGTCTGTTTGGCAACATTATAAACCTGATCATAAAGCTTCCCATTCATATCAGCACGTAATTCTTCATCATGAGTTTCATGGCTGTATTCCCTTTTTTGAGTCTTCCCGACAGCCTCGGTCAATTCCATTTGCACTTTGCATTGAACCTTTATCGCCTCATGTGCAATTTTCAATGCTTCCAACATTACTTCTTCTGAGATTTCATTCATCTCACCTTCGACCATCAAAATATTATCAAATGTTGCAGCAACAATCAATTCGAGATCTGCCTCAACAATTTGCTCTAAAGTTGGATTTATTGTAAACTCTTCACCAATTCGCACCACACGTACTTCAGAAATTGGTCCTCCAAAAGGAATATCGGAAACTGCAAGTGCTGATGATGCCGCCAAGGCGGCTAAGGCATCTGGCTGAGCATTAGGATCAGCTGAAATCAATTGAATAAAAACCTGGGTTTCTGCATGATAATCATCAGGGAAAAGCGGTCTAAGAGCTCTGTCAACCAGACGACTAATTAAAATTTCATAATCACTTAACCGCCCCTCTCGTTTTAAAAATCCTCCAGGAATCCTCCCTGCAGAAGCAAATTTTTCTTGATAATCAACCGATAAAGGAAGAAAATCAGCCCCTTCCTTTCCTTCCGGGCTCGAAACTACGGTCGCCAGCAACATGGTATCACCCATTCGTACTACAACAGATCCATCTGCTTGTTTTGCCAGCTTGCCTGTTTCAATAATAATTTCACGTCCATCATCTAATTTGATGGTCTTTGTTACAATATTTAATGACATATAATAGTTTGTATAAAATCTTGAATCGGTAAAATGCTCCAGAAAAGGGAATGAATAAGAGAGGGAATTCTCACCCGAATTCCCTCATAATTTTTATTTCCTGATGTTTAATTCTTTTATGATTGCCCTATATCGTTCGATATCTTTACGAGATAGGTAATCAAGCAGCCTTCGTCTTTTTCCAACTAATTTTAATAGTCCCAATCGCGTCGAATGATCTTTTTTGTTTGTTTTAAGATGATCAGTCAGGTGGTTAATCCTATAAGTGAAAAGAGCAACCTGAGCTTCCGCAGATCCCGTATCACCTTTAGATTTTAACCGACCATGCTTTTCGAAAAGTTCCTGTTTTTTCTCTTTTGTCAAATACATGTTAGCTAAAATTTCTTATATTTTAAAATCCTGCAAAGATACATGTATTAAACATCAATTCAAACTATTTGTTTTTTTGAATTTATATTTCATCGATGAAATATAACTTTTAAGCCTTAAAAACATCACACTGTAAAAATCTGTATCAAATAAACGTGCATCATTTTTAGCTTGTTTCATGAAAAACATCCCAACTGGAAAAAGAATAAAATTTGCCATCCATGCCGCAATAAATGGATCCATAACATCTGTCCTGGTCCATTTTTCACAGATCATTGAAATTACATAAAACAAAATGAAGAATGACAAGGAAATTAGTACTGGAATACCAAGTCCACCACGTTTTATTATTGCTCCTAAAGGAGCGCCGATAAAAAACATGACCAATATGGTAATGGCGTATGAAAGCTTTTTGTATCGCTCCAACTGAAATTTATTAATTTCAGTCTTCAGTTTATCCAGCTGCCCATTTCGCATCATCATATTATTTTTAATATAGCGGACGTGGGATAGAGAACGGTTAAATGCCGTTTTCACTGTTGAAGTAGCATTCATAATACTGTCGATAATGACTATATTCTCTTCGAATGTTGGTTTTTTTGGAATACTATCTACACGCTCAGTAGCATCCATTTTATCTTCTAAATCTTTTTCCTTTTTATCTTCACTTTGGAGGACATTTACATTTTTTCTCTGAGTCGAAGACTTTATTATTTTTGTTTTTGAAGTGAGCCTATTTTTTAATTCTGCATTATCCTTTATTACTTCTGGCCCATCTGAAAGGTTTTTAGTATTTGAAGATGTTGTTTGGAAAGTTGTGGAATCAAATGATTTTTCCAACGTAATATTCTTATTCTCCATTATACTATCGATTTCCTTTTGCGGTTCACTATCCTCAAGTTCTAATGCTCTTCGCTCTTTCTCTTCTTCTTCTGCCCGATTTTTGGCTTCCCGTTCAATAGCCCTTTGCTTGTAGACACCAACAATATCCTGTATATGAAATTCAAAAAATTTAAAGCTATGTTCTTTTACCTCTTCTGTCTTGTCGTGGAAATCTGTTTTCATGGAATCCACATCGACGCTTAACTGACTTGAATTCTTCATGAGACGGTTACTTGAGAACAATTCTTCCTTTGTTCTTTTCAGATCGAATGATGCCAAACTGAAGACAATTTTTTGTTCTTCAAATTTATTTCGCACAAGTGGCTCTGGTTCTCGTTGAGCAATGTAATTTCTTCTTGATCTTGTTCCTTCTCCCTCTCTGTATGTATTCCCATTAAACATCTCAAGAACAAGGTATCGATCATTATTAATATTGTACATTTGACCTGAATCAGCCATTGTGATATGTTTGTTACCTTGCCCCGCTGTATGATCATAAATAATAAGGTCCTTTAATGTTTTACCATCCGGATACTTCTCTCCTACTTTAATGCTATATCCTTCTATTCCGTTATAAAATGTTCCTTCTTTAAGCTCCATTGAAGGCTTCATTTGTTTCACATCATATAACAAGCTAAAAGCCTTCAAGTTTGCCTTGGGAACGATGTAGTTATTTGAATAATATGCAACTCCTGTCAGCAGTATAGTAAAAACAAAAATTGGCACCATCACCCGAATTAATGAAATCCCTGAACCCTTTAAAGCTGTTAGTTCAAAATGCTCACCTAAATTGCCAAAGGTCATTAAAGAAGATAACAATACAGCTAATGGGAACGCATTAGGAGTCATGAAGATGCTGAAGTAGAAAATCAATTGAACAATTACTGTCGTATCAAGGTCTTTTCCGACTATTTCATCAAGATACTTTAGCATAAACTGCGAAAGCAGTATAAAAATCACCACAAAAAAAGTAAGAAAAAAAGGGCCCAAAAATGAGCCAATGATAAGTTTATCGATTTTTTTCATTTAGAACTTCCTCTTCTTTTTCAACATAAAATATGAACAATTATTGTTCCAAAAAGAGGGAATTACAATCATCCGCCAACCATTTCTTTTAAAGTATGAAGTAGTCCTTCCCACACTTCAGCTTGCTCCTCCTTGTCATCGAAATCAGAATATTCATGAACCTTAATAAATGAGGTTTGTGTCAATTCATTTAAATCAATTTTAAATTCGACCCAATCAGGATCATTCCCTTCTGATTTATCGGGTTCAAGAAAAACAAATTTGGCAAATGAATTGGTCCTGTGACTCACCATTTTAGCCTTATGATCCTTACCTTCCCAAATGAAATTAAATACGTTATCTTCATCTACATTTACATCATCAGCAAACCATTGTGCAAGTCCGCTTGCTGTTGTAAAGTATGGATAAAGCATTTTTTTTGATGCATTAATTTCATACTCATAGGAAAATTTCGACTTCTCCATTATCGTTGTACTTTAGTGTTTTCAATATATAATAATTATACATACTAACAAAATTCTTTTCAGGAATGAATTTGGGATTAAAAATGATATTTGTATGTTTGCACTCCCAAAAATGGCGAGGTAGCTCAGATGGTTAGAGCGCAGGATTCATAACCCTGAGGTCACGGGTTCAACTCCCGTCCTCGCTACTTTAATCTTCGTTAGATCTAGTCAAAAAAGTCACAATCAAATCTAATTATTTTATTGGCTTTTTCTATAAATCATTCAAGTCAACTATTTTGATATAAAATGTGATGGGATACAATCCTGGACTGGCTTAAAATGCGAAAAGCCGCAATGAGCGACTTTCCACTAAACATTAAACCACAACCTATGAAAAATAATTATTTAAAAATGCCCAAAAAATGGTTGGCGTTTTCTTATAATTATTAGTTCCTCTAAAATAATATGTGGCATTCTAATTTAAGGGTCACGGAATTCGTTAACCTTACCCGAGTAAAACTTCAGCAACTAATTTGAAAAAAATTGAAATCGGAGTTAAAAATTTTAGTCAAAAAAAAATGGAATTGGTCCCAGATATATGATGAGATAATTTAATTAAATAACTACTAAAAATATTAGTGCTAACTCGATGGGTATAAAATTGACCGAATTGAATTTTCAATTCAATTTTTATTCTAATTATAAACTTTTGGTACATGCATTTAAGATGATGAAACCCAAATACAACAAAAAGCCCCGATGAATCGGGGCCTTATGTTGCTATAGAATAATAAAAACTTTCTTACTTATTTGATTTTATCAATTATTGCTTTGAATGCTTCCGGATGATTCATAGCTAAATCAGCCAATACTTTTCTGTTTAGGTCAATGTTGGCTTCTTTTAATTTGCCCATAAGAACGGCATACGACATTCCATGTTCTCTAGCTCCAGCGTTAATTCTTTGGATCCATAATGCTCTAAACTCTCTCTTTTTTGCTTTTCTGTCTCTATAGGCATACTGCATTCCTTTTTCTACAGCATTTTTTGCTACAGTCCAAACATTTTTTCTTCGTCCCCAATAACCTTTAGCGGCTTTCAGGACCTTTTTTCTTTTAGCTCTTGAGGCTACTGAATTTACTGATCTTGGCATCTTTTAATCATTTTTTGAATTGAGGTGTTCTTTCGAATCTTTACTACCTTCAATTCTGGCCTAAAATTTATTTAATTAAATGTTTAACATTTTCTTTACGCGAGGAACATCACTTTTATGCACCAAAGTGTCATGAGTCAGATTTCTCTTTTGTTTGGTCTCTTTTTTTGTCAGGATATGACTGTGGTAAGCATGTTTTCTTTTAATCTTACCAGTTCCTGTCAACTTAAACCTTTTCTTCGCTCCAGACTTTGTTTTTACTTTTGGCATTTTAATCTATTTTAACTAAAATTTATTTTTTATTTGTTTTAGGAGAAATGAAAATAGCCATTCGCTTACCTTCCAATTTTGGCAATTGTTCAACTTTCCCATAATCTTCCAATTGTTGTGCAAACTTTAGTAACAAAATTTCCCCACGCTCTTTAAAGACAATCGTTCTTCCAACAAAATGAACATAAGCTTTAACTTTCGCCCCATCCTCTAAAAATTTAATTGCATGTTTAAGCTTGAAATTAAAATCATGATCATCAGTATTGGGCCCAAATCTTATCTCCTTTATGACCGTTTTTTGTGCCCTTGCTTTTATTTCCTTCTGCTTTTTCTTCTGCTCGTATTTGAATTTTGAATAATCAATAATTTTACAAACAGGTGGATCTGCCTTTGGCGATATCTCTACAAGATCTAACTCCTGTTTTTCAGCCAACTCCAGCGCTTTACGAATATCGTAGATGCCAACTTCCACATTTTCACCCACAACACGAACGTGTGGTGCTTTAATTTTTTCGTTTATTTTATATGGTTCTTCTTCTCTTCCTCTGAACGTACTACGATTTCTATTAAAGGGTCTTTGTTTACTAATGTTTACCTCCTTTTTTAAGTTTTCAAAACAAAGCTGCAAATATCTATATAAAATTTTGTAATTAAAATATCTTCTTAAAAATAGTTATTTCAAGACAGTGGTACACTGGCCAGACTTTTATCTATTTCCATACTCATAAATGAGAGTAGTTCCTCCTTATTATATGATCCAATATCACCTTCTCCCTGCTTTCGTATTGCAACTGTACCGGATATAGCTTCCTTTTCGCCTACAATAAACATATAAGGAATTTTATTAAGCTCAGCATCACGAATCTTTCTGCCAATTTTTTCATCCCTGTGATCAACATGCCCGGTAAAATCCTTTAAACTTAATTGCTGGTTTACTTCGTTGGCATATTCCCCATATTTTTCTGATATCGGTAAAATTATGTATTGCACCGGGCTTAACCACAATGGAAATTTCCCTCCCGTATGTTCCAACAGTATGGCGACAAAACGTTCCATGGATCCAAATGGAGCTCTATGAATCATTACCGGTTGATGTTTTTGATTATCCGCTCCTATATATTCCAATTCAAATCTTTTTGGCAAATTATAATCAACCTGAATGGTCCCCAATTGCCAACTTCTCTTCAGCGCATCCTTCACCATAAAATCCAGCTTTGGGCCATAGAATGCAGCTTCACCAAGCACAGTAACTGTATTTAATCCTTTTTCTTCAGTTGCCTCAATTATAGCTTTCTCTGCTTTATTCCAGGCGTCATCATCGCCGATATACTTTTCCTTATTTTCAGGATCCCTTAATGAGATTTGGGTAATAAAATCATCAAATCCCAATGATTTAAAAACATATAATACGAGATCAATAACCTTTTTAAATTCCTCTTTTACCTGGTCAGGTCGGCAGAATATATGCGCATCGTCCTGGGTAAATCCACGAACCCTTGTAAGTCCGTGCAATTCCCCACTTTGCTCATACCGGTAAACTGTCCCAAACTCAGCGAGTCGCAAGGGCAATTCTTTATAGGATCTAGGTCTTGTTTTATAAATTTCACAATGATGAGGGCAATTCATCGGCTTTAATAAAAACTCTTCATTCTGATTGGGCGTATGAATTGGTCGAAATGAATCCTCCCCATATTTTTCATAATGTCCGGAAGTTACGTATAGATTTTTACTCCCTATGTGTGGAGTAATAACGCCTTCGTACCCTGCTTTCACCTGTGCCCTCTTTAAAAAATTTGTAAGCTTTTCCCTCAGCTCTGTGCCCTTCGGCAACCACAAAGGGAGGCCCTGTCCAACTTTCTCTGAAAATGCAAATAGTTCCAGTTCCCTGCCAAGCTTCCTGTGGTCTCTCTTTTTAGCTTCCTCAAGTAATTCCAAATATTCATCCAGCTCCTTTTTTTTAGGAAAGGTCACACCATATAGTCGGGTCAATTGCTTTCTATTTTCATCTCCCCTCCAATAAGCCCCTGCGACATTGGTTAACTTTATAGCTTTGATTAATCCAGTGTTGGGAATATGTGGCCCTCGGCAAAGATCTGTAAAATTTCCTTGCTTATAGAAAGAAATCGATCCGTCTTCCAGGTCTTCCAACAACTCTAATTTGTACTCATCACCCTTTTCTTTGAAGAAAGCCACAGCCTCTTTTTTGGGAATTTCTTCTCGTAAATACTCATTTTTCTGACGTGCCAGCTCATTCATTTTCTCCTCAACCTTATCCAGATCTGCAGCATCAAATTCCTGATCACCAAAATCGACATCATAATAAAAACCTGTTTCCACAGGGGGGCCTATACCAAATTTGATCCCAGGATAAAGTGCTTCAAGCGCCTCAGCCATTAAATGAGCAGATGAATGCCAAAACGTGCTTTTCCCTTCGACGTCATTCCATGTGAGCAATTGAACCGTAGCATCTTTATTAATAGCTCGTGTCGCATCCCAAACCTCACCATTAATTTTAGCTGCTAAAACATTTCTCGCCAGTCCTTCACTAATACTTAATGCAATTTCATAACCACTAATTCCTTTTTTATACTCCTTTACTGACCCATCAGGAAGTGTGATCTTCACTTTTTGCTCACTCATAGTAACATTCAATTTATTACCTTGGATTTCAGCGGTTTTAATGATTCAACTTCCCGCTGAATTTCCTCTTTTCGATTTACAAGCCGCAAATATGCAACTTTTCTAATATGTAATTGATAATCAATAATTTGCATATTTATATTACTCATTTCTATAATCTTTTTATAAACTTTGGTATTTAATTCAACCTTAAATTTTCCCATTTTTCTTATAGAGCGGCAAAGGTAATTAATATTTACCAATTGTGAAGCGAATTATACAAACCTTCAACAAGCAAATAATAATTGTTTATAGTGTAACAGCAGCAACTGATATTTATGTTCGGAACGAATTGAAATTTTAATTTGTTGATCATATATAAAGCAACTACCTGCTATACATGTTCACCAAACACAACCAAAATTATTCTTTTGAACTGATCTGTCTCAAGAACATAATACCAATTCCTATATACCTTTCACTAAACACACAACATCATGAAAACCCTAAAGATTATTTTTACAGGATTTTTTATCCTGTCGCTCTTACCTAATGCTTTCTCTCAATCAGAAGATAAAGTAGGGTTGTTTGATGAAATTACCGTCAAACCTGAACAGCACGATAATTTTGTAAGTTCATTACGAGAAATAATGAAGTTATTCAAGGAGAATGGATACCCTTATGACGTTCAGACTTACAGCAGTCTAATTGGATTTAAATACTACGGTGTGCGTGAACTTGCAAGTCCAAGTTCTTATGAAGAAGTAAGAGCAGCCACAAGCGAATGTTGGTCAAAAATTGACAGGGAAATCTATGACAACTATGTACAATGCTTTGAATCTAATAAGCAATTTGTTCTAAGAGAATTAGGTAAGTATTCCTACCACCCTGAACAACCAAGAGTTGGTTGGAGTGAATTCAATTATGCTGTTTGGGATGTTCAATATGTAAAATCTGATAAGGTGCAGGAATATTATGAAATACTTGAAAAATTTAATGAACTTTTGAATAAGCACAATTTTGATGATCCAATTCTGATGCTAAGTGGCATGGTTGGCACTGAAAATCCAATGTTTATTGGAGCGTTATTTGGTAAAGATGATATTGACATGACCCAACAAAACCGAAAAATGTGGGAAGCCTTAGGTGAAGAAGGTGGAGAACTATATAGGAAAATGATCCCACTTTTGCGAGATAGAGAAAAGATGGAATTTTGGTTTAGAAGAGGTTTATCTTATACAAAAGATTGAATTCCAAAAGCATTAATTTAAATCCTTTTTGCATGATATGAAGAGGATTTTTTTTGATCAAAAACTAAGAGGACACAAGAAAGTGATGCAGCTCAATTTCTCAAATATCGCCACATCACTTTTCTTTTTAAAAACTATCATATGGACAAAAGCGGGAAATCGTTTATTTCCCTCTATGTCATAGAAACATTTAATTTATCACCTTGGATTTCAGCGGTTTCAATGATTCAACCTCTCGCTGAATTTCCTCTTTTCGATTAACAAGCCGCAAATATGCAACTTTTCTTTCAAGATTTTGTAATCCTTGAATCGCTAATGTAGAGGTGCTATCAATCTTCAGTGCAGTATTAAATAAATTTCTGGCATCTGTGTAATAGCTTATTTTTTCTAATGTTTTAGCTTTTAACACATAAGCACCAGTACCTTTGGGGTTTGTATCTAAATACAGATTTAAATAGAAGAGGGTTGAATCAATATTATTAACATTATAATATATTTTTCCTAATTCATAATTAATTCTTTCTTCATCAGGTTTTTCTTCCATGCAATTTAACAAGATTTGTTTGGCAACGTCTTTATCGCCAATATCATTGTAATATGCCCCCCATTGATAACAGAATCTCTCCGATGGATTTTTAATTGAAAATTCCTCTAAATATTCTCGTGCCTTATAATGATCACCGATGGCAAGTGAAACATCAAAAACCTTTGAGAAATTCTTATACGAATTCTTCAATTTATAGGCTTCTTCAAAACTGTTGAGTGCATTAAGGCTATCTTTATTTATTAACTGTGCACTGCCACGTAAAAAATAATTTTCATCGTCGTAAGGATTAGCTAGCATAGCTCTATTTGCAAAGAAAATAGCATTAGTAAAATCTTTAAGTAACAATGCATAACCCGCCGACAATTTTAGAAAATCCATATTATCAGGAGCTATTATTCTTATTTTATTGAGTGTTCTGGATAATTCCTCAATTTTTTCCTGCGCTAAATAATAGGAAGACAAATTGATCAGGATATCCAAACTTTCCGGATTCTCTTTTTCCGCATCCTGCAATAAACGTATTGCCTTATTTAGATTATTATGCTGTTCATAAATTTTCGCAAGTTTTATATAGGTCTCTTCTGTCTCAGGATATCGTTCGATCTCTTCAGTAAGGAAACGAATGTATACTTCTTCTGAAGCTTTATTCACATCATCAAAATGAACAAGCTCATGCATTCCATTTTTCTGCTCACAGCCGGTAAAGGCAAATACTGAAAGAAGGAAGAAAACGCAAATACAAGGTCTCATGTATTTTTCACAGGTTCTGGTGTGCAAAGTTAATTTTAAATTTGTTTGAATATGAAATTTCCAAAGGAAAATGGACTTTATTCATCAAAAAGTCCTAGCTGGTCTTTCTTATTTTTTAACTTTTCAAAGTCGATTTTCATTTCAATAGTATCCCCACTGTGAAATCCTGCATCTTCTTCAGCTGCCTTATTGGTGTCCAGACTTTCTTTTTTAATCTCTTTTGATTTTCGCTTATCTGCCTGTCTCTCCTCAAAATTATGCTGCGTCTTTCCTGGCTCTTTTGATTTCTCTTTCTTGACTTCCGTCTCTTCTTGTTCAGATTTGGCAATGCTGTTTTCAGTTGATAGATCCACAGGCTCTTCTGTTAAATCATTTGCGCTTTCATCTCCTTCAATATAGGACTCTATCTGGTTTTCTTCTCCTGTGATTTCCTTTA
>WOR8_10006098_pt1 | contig 11592 bp, 10 predicted proteins | sample DeeMarSeWOR38_10_FD_19890 | JGI IMG/M metagenome (IMG submission 19890) | reverse complement strand
TAGGGTCATGGAATACACACAAACCTCGTTCCCACAAATTAACTCGCTGTATTATGTAGTTAACCTCAAAAAAAATGAAACGTTCCATGATCTGGAATTAATTTTGTACAGTGGGAAACAGTTTATTGAAGAAAAAATCGGTGGTTTGACCTTTAAGGTCGGGCCGAAGTCTTTTTTCCAGACTAATACAGAACAAACAGAAAAGTTGTATGCCAAAGCCACGCAAATGGCCCGGCTGACTGGTAATGAGACAGTTTACGACCTTTATACCGGAACCGGAACGATTGCTAATTATATTGCCCCAAATGCACAAAAAGTTATCGGCATAGAAACCATCAAGGAAGCAATAGATGATGCTAAAGAAAATACAAAATTAAATAATATCACAAATTGCACGTTCATTTCAGGTGATATTGAAGAAACATTGAATAGTGAAATATTTAAAACATATGGTATTCCGGATGTTATCATCACAGATCCCCCGAGAGCAGGAATGCATAGAGATGTTTTGGAAACGATTCTACAGGCAAAACCCAAAAGAATCATCTATATTAGTTGCAATCCCGCAACACAGGCAAGAGATCTCGCCATATTGACAACTAAGTATCGCATTATAGAAGTGCAACCTTTTGATATGTTCCCACATACGCACCATCTTGAAAACATTGTTTCATTAAAATTGAAAGATTAAAATGGATATGACTAATGATCCCGAATTGAATGGAAAATATCTGGGCACTCTTTCGCAGGATTTTATAAAAGTTGCTGACCAAATTAAGGAGGCATCATATCAAATAAGAAAAAGAGGATTCTCTGATTACCCGATTTTTATCATTAGTAAAACGGAAATATCCCTTGGTCAGTTATTGTACAGGAAAGAAGAAGTTGGTACCTCCTGGAACTATTTTGTTACGTACCTTGACGAATTCATTCAAAGAAAAATTATTGAAAAAGAAAAAGAGGAGGATTTCAAAAATAATTATAAGGATCCGGATGAATTCTGTTGCTTATTCGTCGTGGACAAGGATTTCACTAAATTTGTTTTCATCCCATATCCTGAGGATTAGTGCTTTATGCAGAATTCATCATAACCCTGAACAGGGAATTCAGTAACCTTGACTTTATCAACATAAGCCCATCCAGGTCCTGTCTTACAATGGGCAACAAATTTTTTTAGTAGGACCTCTTCTCCCTCTGCTACAATCAAAACTGAACCATCTGGATTGTTTTTTACATATCCCTTCAGCCCCAGGTTTTGAGCTGTCCGTAGTGCAAAATACCTATACCCAACTCCCTGAACTCTTCCCTTAATGATTATATCGTAGTGAAGAATTTTTGCCAATGGTATAATTATTCCATTTCCTGCATAATACTCACTCCAGATGAAACACCTAATCTATCCGCTCCCGCCTCAATCATTTTCACTGCTGTTTCCAGATTTCGGATGCCCCCCGAGGCCTTAACACCTACATTTGAATTTATAGTAGACCTGATAAGCTTGATATGCTCAACTTTGGCTCCATCTGGTGCAAATCCAGTCGATGTTTTCACAAAATCAGTTCCTGCGTCCTGACAAATGAGCGAGGCTGCCACAATTTCTTTTTCTGAGAGGTAAGCTGTTTCAATAATCACCTTCATCAGGCAATTATTATCATGAATCACTTGAGCGCACCTGGCCAATTCAGTTTTCACCCATGGCATACCGGATTTGAATGCTGAGATATTCATGACAATGTCCAGTTCATTTGCTCCATTTTCAATTGCAAGTTTTATCTCATCAAGTTTATTTTCCGTCATCTGGTATCCTAATGGAAAGCCTACAACAGTAACCAACTGTATACCGTGATTTTTAACTTCTCTTTTTGCTTTCTTCACCCAAAACGTAGGTACACAAACACCAAGAAACTCATATTCAATTGCCTCTTCTATCAGTTTATCTATGTCTTTATCAGTTATTGTAGGTTTTAAGGCAGTATGCTCAATGAATCGATTAAGGTTTAGCATAAATGTAACTTGGTAAATTAGAATAATTGCATCTCAGTAAGCACTTTTATCAAGCTCCTTCATGACCTGCAATTATGCAAATATGAATTCGAATTCTCGAAATACGAAATTGAAAGTGAATTAAATGTGGAGTTAATAGATATTAATGATTCATCCCGCATTCCTTGCAGAATTTCTTTTTTCCCGGGGGACGTTTTTTGGGCATTTTTTTATGCCCAAAATAGGCAGGATCTGAGTATTGCGGTTTTTCCATTTCTTTGGCCATTTTTGCATATTGCTTTGCATTTAGCTCCATTCGCTTTTCATATTCCTCAATTTTTTTGTCAAATTTTCTACTGAACGATCGTTTAATATCCTTCTTCCTTGCTTTACTTGTTTCCACACCATACGTTGCCCCCTGATCAATTTCTTCCCATTTGTTCTCTCTGATATTCTCTCTTGTATTTGCTTTGGAGGATTTTTTAGTTGGCGACTGCGCAAAAGATGCACTACAGGCAATCATGATCAAAAACACAATTATATTAAATTTCATACCCCCTAATTATTTAACGATCTCCTTCAAAATATTTTTTTGGCTACAGGCTAAAAAAGATCGAATTACAAAATACTAACCTTTTACTTAAATTATTATTGTATTTAAAATTCATTAGCTGACCGTACTACCATTCAGCACCTCATTATCAGGACTGATGAAAATCAATCTTCCATGTTGGTCCTCTGCCAAGAGTATCATTCCTTGTGATTCAATGCCCATAATTTTTCGTGGCGCCAGATTTACCAGGATAGTCACTTGTTTACCTATTATATTCTCTGGTTCAAAATGCTTTGCTATTCCACTAACAATGGTTCTTTTATCCAAACCAGTATCCACCAGCATTTTTAACAGCTTATCCGATTTTTCCACTTTTTCGGCGCTTAGAACTTTTCCGATTCTAATATCCAACTTGGTAAAATCATCAAAAGTAACCGTATCCTTCATCGGCGCAATATCCAATTTCCTGGTGTTATTTGAATTTTCTTGCTGCGTCGCCTGAAGTTTGGCTATTTGCCGATCAATTTCTAAATCTTCGATTTTAGCGAAAAGCAAATCTGGCTTTAGTATTGTATTTCCTGGTTGTAGTAAATCCACTGATCCAGCTTCTCTCCATGTTAACCGATTAAGACCTAAATATGTAAATATCTTTGATGAAGTAAAAGGTAAAAATGGTTCGCCTAATATGGCTATATTCGCCACTACCTGAGCAGCCAGATTCATAATTGTCTCAACTCGTTCGGGAGAAGTTTTGATAATTTTCCAGGGTTCTGTATCGGCTAGAAATTTGTTCCCATATCTGGCGATTTCCATAAAATTAGCGAGAGCCTCGCGGAACTTAAACGCATTAAGTGAATTTTCAATAATTGCTGGAACTTTCCCCAAAAATTCAATAAGACCATGGTCAATATCAAGTAATTCATTGCGTTGTGGAATTTTTCCACCATAATATTTTTGAAGCAACACCATCACGCGGTTAACATAATTTCCAAGAATCGCTACTAATTCGTTATTGTTCTTTGCCTGAAAATCTTTCCAGGTGAAATCATTATCCTTTGTCTCAGGAGCATTTGCACATAAAGTATAACGCAATACATCCTCTTTCCCTTTGAAATCCTCAAGATATTCATGGAGCCAAACGGCCCAATTACGAGATGTAGATATCTTATTATTTTCCAGGTTGAGAAACTCATTGGCGGGTACATTTTCCGGAAGAATAAATTCTCCGTGTTCCTTTAGCATACTTGGGAAAATAATGCAATGAAACACAATATTATCCTTTCCTATGAAATGAAGTAGTCTGGTATCTTCATCTTTCCAGTAGGGTTCCCAATCTTTACCGGTTTTTACAGCCCAATCCTTTGTTGCCGAAATGTATCCTATTGGAGCATCAAACCATACATACAATACTTTTCCCTCAGCACCATCCACGGGAACAGGTACACCCCAATCCAGATCTCTGGTAACAGCTCTGGGTTGCAAACCGTGATCAATCCATGATTTACACTGACCATAGACATTTGATTTCCATTCTTTATGATCATTTAAAATCCATTGACGAAGCCAGGACTCATATTCATCCAATGGCAAATACCAGTGTTTTGTCTTTTTCAGAACCGGTTTTAATCCACTTAGCATTGATTTTGGATCTATCAATTCAGATGGACTCAGTGTGGATCCGCAATTTTCACACTGATCACCATAAGCATCATCGTGCCCACACCTGGGACATGTTCCTTTAATATATCTATCAGCTAAGAATTCATGTTGTTCCTCATCAAAATACTGTTCGGATTCAATTTCTCTGAAAGCAGATTTATTATTTAATGTCACAAAAAATTCAGAAGCAGTCTGATAGTGTATTGGACTGGTGGTTCGTGAGTATATATCGAAGCTTATGCCAAAATCTTCAAAGGATTTCTTTATTAATTCATTATAGGTATCAGCGATTTCCTGCGGAGTTTTTCCTTCTTTTCTTGCCCTTATAGTTATCGGAACACCGTGCTCATCTGATCCGCAAACAAATAAAACATCTTCACCTTTTGATCGTAAAAACCGCACATAAATATCTGCCGGCACATATACACCTGCCAAATGACCAATATGTATGGGGCCATTTGCATAAGGTAAAGCAGATGTAATAGTATGTCTTTTAAACACTTTTTCAGCCATATTTCAAAATTTTGGCAAAGATAGCTATATCTGACCTGAAGAATTTGAAAAAATGCTAAAAAAAGAACTAATTATTAATAGTGGGTAAAGTTATTTCGTATATGGTGTTCTTAAGTGGCTTCTTGAGTTTGATTTTTCCACCAAGTTTTTCAACGGCTATTTTTGCAGTATAAACTTCTAATCCTGTTCCTCCTGGCCTTGGTGAACCTTTAAAGAATATATTAAATACTTTTTCTTCATCACCCGGTTGTATTCCAAATCCATTATCTTCAAAAATAATCTTTAGATCTTCATTTATATAATCAGTTTTGATTTTAATTATTGATTCGCCCCTATCTTTATAAAGCATGGCACTACGCAACATATTTTCAATTATTAAATTAAAAAGCACCTTATCACTATTCCATTGGCCATTTGCCTGTAATTCTGTTATGATAGTTATATCTGTCTCGATAGAGAATTGAGAAACTCTGTTTGTGGTTTCCATAATCTCTTCCATGGGATCCAGGTCCTGAAATATTGGCTTTTTCTGATAAGTTTCATGCACCTCAATTAGTCTGAATAATACATTGTTTAAATTGTTAGAAACTTTGTGGAGTGTATTGAAATATTCCCTCGAACGTTCATCTCCAGCATCCATTACACCTAAATTAATGATACCTTGCATCGTCGCAATTGGTCCACGTAGGTCATGAGAAGTCTTATAGATAAATTGATCCAGATCTTTGACAGCTTTTTCCAGTTCATGGTTTGACCGGTCCAATTCTCGAGTTCTTTCTTTTACTTTTTTATCCAGGTCAATATTTATGTTTTTTAATACGTCATTTTGCCGTTGAATAGTAACCTGGGCATCCGCAAGTTGTTCATTCTTTTTCTCCAGGTTCTCTTTTTGTGCCTCTATTTTATGCTTGCTTTCACTTAACTGACGATTAATTTTATTGGTATTGGTATAATTTCTGAATATCACGACAATAAGTGCAATACTTAACGCAAGAATAGAGAGCAAAAACATACTAATTAAATTGCCTTTTGAAATGCGATCTTCCTGACTGGCTATTTTTCTCTGGCTTTGCTCTTCAATTGAGGCAATTTGTACATTTGCCAAATTATTTGCCAATTCCTCATTGAATATGCTGTCCTTCATGGCTGAGAATTTCTTCTGATAAAAAAATGCACTATCCAGCATATTTTTCGTTTCAAAAATATCTACATATAGACTGTAATTATTTTTTATGCGTGTTTTATCTTTTAGTTTGACTGCGAGTATCTGGCTTCTTTGTAAATAATTAATTGCCAAATTATAGCGTTTTTCCTGAAAAGCGATTTTGGCCAACAAATAGTAATTAGAAGATTCAAGTTGTATATAATTATTCTTTATACTTTCTTCAACTGAAATATCCAGGTAATACTTTGCTGAATCATATTCGTATTGCTTTGTAAAAATATTTGCTAATCCATTATAAGCGTACCCAATACGATATGGCATATTGTATTTAATGGACAATTTTATTGCTTCTTTGAAGCTTTCAATAGCCTTCTCCTTGCTGTCGTCACTGGACATTTCAGAGTAGGCCTGACCCATGTTTATGTAATTGATTATGCAATTGGCGGTATCACCTATTTCCAGTTTGAGTGCTAAAGATTTTAAATAAAATTCCAATGCCCGTTGCGGATCATCTATCTTATAATAAATCAATCCAATGTTATTATAGGATACACCTAGTAAACCTTTATCGCCTTCTTCCTCTTTAAGTGCCAGGGATTTAGAATGATATTGAAGCGCTTTATCATAAAGGTTCAATTCATGGTAAACAGAGCCCAGTCCAGTATAAGCCGCACCCAATAAAAAATTATTTTTACGACTGGTGGCGACTATAATTGCTCTATTAAAATCATTCAGTGCATCTTGATAAGCAGCCTTTTGTTTGTAGTAATAACCCAACTCGATTAAAAAACTAGCAATATATGAGCTGTCATGATCTGATAACGCAAATTCAAATCCCTCTTTGGCGTATTTATAATATTTTTCAGCGTCTATAAACTGGTAAGCAAAAGACAATTTCTCCAGAGTTCTTAGTCGTTCAACACCTTTTTGATTTGGGAGAACCTCTAATAAACTATCAATATTAACTTGAGAAATTGCATTTTGCCAAGCTAAAAGCAAACAGAAAAATATTAATAAATATTTAAATAATACAATTTTTAAATGCTGTCCCTCTTGAAGTCCCATGCGAAATATTAAAAAATATGTCTTATTTATATTCAATAAAATGGAAAAAAATGAAAGAACAAAATGATTTCTGCAATAAAAAGTATAAATATTCCTGTTTTATAACTATTCCAAGAAATAACCGAAATAGTGTTCAATCCATAATAAATTATTAAAAGAGAATAATAAAAAGAGAATAACATCAACCAAAAAATGTACAAGAAAAAGAATATGTTGTATTTTTTAAAGATTTTTTATAATTATTTTGATAATACAATTATTATTGTTATGTTTGACATGACAATAACGAACACATTTTTAAAATAGTAGGCTAAAACTTAAAACTTAATTAAAATGAGAACTAAACTTTTAACACTCGCACTTTTTGGAATTATGTCACTTTCATTCATCGCTTGTAACGAAGAAGAAATTGCACCAGTTAATGATGTAACAATACAGCAAAACGACGCTGATTGCGAATGCGAAGGCGGCCTTTCAGATAGAGAAGGACCTGGTGGACATTGATAACCTTCAATTCTCATAGCGTTTAAATATAATTAAAAAAATACTAAAATGAAACATCTTTTTCCAAAGTTAATTTTTATTGTGATTCTGGTATTGGGAATTTCTTCATTCGTGGTCTTAAAAAACACCACAGCAAAACCGGATAAAGATGAGGTTGGAAATACCAGGTTTAATTCTGAAATGGATAACGGTTTCGAGGAGAGAGAAGCAAGATTTTAGCCCCCTTCGAAATATAAAAAATAATCAAAGCCCGGCATTGTCGGGCTTTTTGTTTTAAATAAGATCACTTTATATTTATGAAAACTTAAAAAATAATATATGATACAATTCGTTATCGGAGTTTATTTACTATATGGATAGATATATATTCTTAGCACACCTATATTATGTAATATACAGTATGTAGATTAAATTTTTACTTAAAGTATAATTGGTATATTTGATTCCCTTTAACCTGACAATAAATATTTTATAGGCCACAATGTATAATTGTAATCCCAAATGCTTTTTACTCATTTTTTTAGTACTGCCAATTTGGGTATCGGCACAGTCCATAAAATTCGATAAAATCACGGTTGACAACGGATTGTCCCAAAGCAATATAAATTGGATCATGCAAGACCAGCAGGGATTTCTATGGTTTGCAACAAATGGTGGATTAAATAGATTTGACGGATCACAGTTTAAAACCTACACCCACAATGATGCTGACTCAAACTCCATATCAAATAATATTATCAATCATATTTATGAGGACGATAATGGTAAAATATGGGTATCAACTCAAAATGGATTAAATATCTTTGATAAATCATTGGAAGTTTTCACTCAATTTAGAAGTGAGCTTAATAGCCCAATTGGATTAAGCAGTAATCAAATTACATGCACCATTAAGGATAATTTGGGCAATTATTGGATAGGTACATTTGGTGGAGGTTTAAATAAATACAATCCGGAAACTAAAAAATTCAAGATTTATAGAAATATTATTAAAAATCCAGAGAGTATAAGCTCAAACTATATCACTTGTCTCGAAAAAGATAAATATGGCTTTATTTGGGTAGGTACGTCAGATAATGGATTAAATATGCTTGATCCTGGATCTGGCAAATTTTTACGGTATGTAAATACCAACGTGAATGACGCAAACAAAAATTTGAGCAGCAATCAAATCAACACAATATACGAAGATAATGATGGAGATCTCTGGGTAGGGACTAATTCCGGTATTGATCTGATTAAAACGAATAAAAATGGAAGAAACCTGAGCAATAGGGATGAAATCATAAACTTTAATACACTTTTCTACCCAAATAATTCCCTTGCTGCGAATAGCATTTTAAGTATTTACCAGGGAGCTTCAGGATTAATCTGGTTTGGCACAATAGATCATGGCCTTGGCTTTTTAAATAAGCACACCAAAGCAGTTGGGAACTATATTATTGATCCAAACAATGATTTTTCTATCCTGAGCAATAATGTAACTGCCGTGTTCGATGACCGGGCAGGAATTTTATGGATAGGTACAAACGCAGGGATAAATATCATCGACAGGCAAAGTGATCGATTTACATGGCATAAAAGAACTCCGGGAAACAACAATACAATATCAAGTAACAATATCCAGTCGATTTATAAGGAAAATGATGGTGTTTTATGGTTGGGTACGTTTGATAAAGGGCTCACACACTATGATCCATTAACCGATATTTACACGAATTATCTTGACAAAGATTTTATCATTGAAGGAGAAAGTATTAAAGAAAGAAATAGGGTTTTAAGAAAGTATGATCAACGAAAAAGCGCTAAAAAACCATCAGCAATTTACTATCTATCCCATAATCGGATTTATGCAATTCATCGAGACAAATCAAAAAAACTTTGGGTGGCCACGGGTGGAGGGGGCTTAAACGTATTGTATATAAATAGTGGATACATTTCGACATACAGACACAATCCAGAAGATGATAATTCTATTAGTAGTGATAATTTAAGGTGCATCTATGAAGACAGTAAAGGAAGAATATGGATAGGAACCGAAGATGCCGGGCTCAATTTATTCGCAGATGGTAAATTTAAGAGATATCTATCTGATGAAAATGACATATTTAGTCTTGGTGGAAATGATATTAGATCCATTGCTGAAGATGAAAACGGTAATTTATGGATAGGTACATTTGGGGGAGGATTAAATAAGTTTGATCCGGAACAGAATAAATTCACCAGAGAATTGCACAAGGAAAATAATTTGAATAGCATTTCAAGTAATTCAATTTACTGTTTACTAATCGATTATGAATCAAAGCTCTGGATTGGCACATCTGATGGATTAAATATGCTTGATATCTCAAAAAATAGATTCCACCACTTTAATAGAAATAGCGGATTCCCATCAAATTCAATTTATAGCATTCTTGATGATAATAATGGCAGTTTATGGCTAAGTACCAATAAAGGAATTTCACGATTTAATAAAAATACGTACGCAATAAAAAACTACGACACTGAAGATGGTCTTCAGAGTACTGAATTTAATCCAGGAGCAGGTTTTTTTGGCAATAACGGTGAAATGCTATTTGGCGGAATCAATGGGTATTGTTCTTTTTATCCAAATGAAATTAGTGATAATCTTTTCAAGCCGGAAGTTATATTGACGGACTTTAAAATCTTGAATGAGAAAGTACCGATTGGGAAACCTGGTTCACCACTTGCACAACATATTTCTGAAACAGATACCATTGAGCTATCATATGAAGATGTCTCGATTTCATTTGAATTCGTTGCACTGAATTTTACGGATTCCAAAAAGAACGAATATGCATTCAAAATGGAAAACTTTGAAAATCAATGGAATTATGTTGGAAACAGGAAATATGCGAACTATACAAACCTTAAACCAGGTAATTATATTTTCAGAGTAAAGGCATCCAATAATGATGGCATTTGGAATGAGGAAGGCAAGTCTTTATTCATAACAATTAAACCACCATTTTGGGAAACCTGGTGGTTCTATTCGATCTCTACACTTTTTCTTTTAAGTTCAATCATACTTTCAATTCAACTAAGGACAAGGGCCCTGCATAAATCAAAAATTATGCTTGAAGACCAAGTAAAATTAAGGACCGAACAAATCGAAAATCAAAATAAAATACTTGAAGGGGCAAACCGTGAAATATTAAAACAAAAAGATGAAATTGAGAATCAAAATAAATTACTGAAATCCAAAAACAATGAAATATCCAAGGCTAAAAAAGAACTTGATAAAACGAATGAAGAGCTCATAACAATCAATGCAAATCTGGAAGACATGGTTGCAGAACGAACTTCTTCATTAAAACAAATGAATGATGAGCTTATAAATTCCAACAATGAATTAGATATGTTTATATACCGAGCATCTCATGACCTAAAAGGACCTATTGCCCGGTTGCTCGGTATGACATTGCTGGCTAAAATGGATAACAAGGATGAAGGTTTAAAAGAATATATCGAATTGATTGAGAAAGGCGCTGTTGATATAAATAAAGTATTGAATAAACTTAATAATATACATTTTATTAACCGTGAAACAATTAATTCAGAAGAAATTGATTTTAAAAAGATAATAAAAGAATGCGAAACAAATCTCCTGAACTATATAGATGCCGGTGACTTAAAAATAAAATTATCGACCGAATCTGGTTTTAACCTCAAGAGTGATTATATCCTAATGAAAATCATTCTAGAAAATCTTTTGGAAAATGCTGTATTCTTCCGAAAGACCAAAAAAGCAGAAATTGAGATAAATCTTAGAACGTCAAGGAAATCCATTATTATCAGTGTTGAAGATAATGGAGTTGGAATTCTACAGGATCAACAAGAGAAAATATTTGATATGTTCTATCGTGGATCGGAAAAATCAAAAGGAAATGGATTGGGATTATATCTGGTGAGAAAAGCAGTTCAAAAACTTCATGGAAAAATAAGCGTAGAAAGTGAAGAAGGAAAATATGCTTGTTTTACTATATCGCTGCCAAAGGTAATCGTACCAAAAGAATTAGAATCACTTGTCAATTGATCAGAACTCATTTGATCAGATCATTGTGCGACCAAAATAATAATCGATCTGTCAGGCACAGTAATTAATTTTTTATTGAACGGTTCAGCTTTA
>WOR8_10008752_pt1 | contig 11595 bp, 10 predicted proteins | sample DeeMarSeWOR38_10_FD_19890 | JGI IMG/M metagenome (IMG submission 19890) | reverse complement strand
AAAAGCATACTTGGAGGGCCAGCTCAGGTTTTAGGCTCCACATTGGGAACGCTGCCGGCCTTCAGCTCCACTTGAATGACCAGCCCCTCAAGCCTCTGGGGAAAAGCGATCAGGTGGTTCACCTCCAACTACCAGATCCTTCGCTATTCGTCACTTCAACTCCGAATACACCGAACTGAGGAATTTAAAGAAAGCAGGCAGGAGGCAGCTCGCGGCAAGCTCGGGACAGGCAGGCAGAAGACCACCAGGCACCGACTTCAACGATTTGAACGAGTTTAACGAGTTCAACGGTTTCAATGATTTATCCTCTCCTCTCTTTTTCCAAGGCTTTTGTTGCACAAAAGCCAATAACTACATTCGTCTCTTGAACAAACTTCAACCGCCCGCTTGAAGCAATCATGAAGCCCCTGGCACATTTGCCTCTCGCGAATGTAGGCTGTAGTGCACTCTTCACACAATCCCCCGGAATACTCACTAGTATGATCACCACTTACCCAAATCTTTCTACACTTGATGCAAATGTAAGTCATATTCCGCGCTCACTTGTAATGTAATACTGGGGTCACATCTTCATATATCATTTAAAATAACCATAAATGATATATGAAGATGTGACCCCAAATAACAGATAATGGTCTTTGAGAGTTTCAGTGGATATACTGAAGCAAAGGATGTGCCAAAAAGGATTGAGCAGCAGCCCTCATCGAGGGGGCAAATGGACCCGCCACATTTCTCGATAATGTTGACAAGTCCACATGGTGTGTCTTAGCTTACAAAGCAACCTACTCATTTAATAAGGTTTCAGGTGTCAGGTGTCAGGGAAGAAAAAAAGCTGAAATCCGAACGCTGGAACCTGTTGGAACGAAGCGGAAATCCCGTCTGAAGCGAAGCGGCAGCGGGGAACACTGGAACCCACAATTAGGGCACTTATATGTCAACGAAGAAGGGCATCATCGCACTGATGGGCTCGGGTGAGCTCACCGCTACCATGGTTGAAGTCCATAAGGAACTGTTAACTGGATTAACCGGTCCCCCTCAGGCCGTATTCCTGGATACACCTGCCGGCTTTCAACTCAATGTGGATCAGCTCTCCGAAAGAGCCACAGAGTATTTCCGTCAGCACGTACAGCGAGACATGTCCATCGTTTCCTTCAAGTCTAAAAAGACGTGTACGATACTGGAGGCTGAGCAGGCCTTTCGCTCCATGCGAGAAGCTAATTTTTTCTTGATCGGACCCGGGAGCCCCAGCTACGCAGTGCGCCAATGGCAAGGAACACCCATTCCAGAGATTCTCACCAAACGGGTGGAAGATGGTGGATGTCTGGTGGCTGCCAGTGCTGCGGCTCTGACAGTGGGACGCTTCACCCTTCCCGTATATGAGATTTATAAAGTTGGGGAAGAACTACATTGGGTGCAAGGGATGAATATTCTGGAGCACTTCGGCTTCAATCTAGTGGTGATACCCCATTGGAACAATGCTGAAGGGGGGACCCATGACACGCGGTTCTGTTTCATGGGTGAGTCGCGCTTTGAAAAACTTGAGATAATGCTCCCAGAGGATGTCTTTATCTTTGGTTTAGATGAACACACGGCCTGCCTCATTGATCTTGATAAGGATGAGGCTGTAATAAAGGGGCTAGGCAGAGTAACCCTGCGGCGCCGGGGGGGCGAGATTTTCTTTGAAAAGGGAGATCGATTTTCTCTTGATATCCTCCGAGGGGAAGATTTCGGTAAAGATTGGCAACCGGTGGCTCAGGAGCCGACCGTTTCTGAGGCGACCCCTGAGATAAAGGAGGAATCCTTCTGGGACAGAGTCCATGCCATCGAAATGTCCTTTCGCGCTGGTCTTGAACAAAACGATCAGAACAAAACCACAAACGCTCTTCTTGAGCTGGATCGAACAATCTGGAAGGCAAAACAGGATCTAGAGCATGAGGAGTTTATCTCCCAAGCCAGGGAATTGCTCCGGGATCTGATCGTCCTTTTGGGGATGCGACTGGAGGCTTCTCCAAAGGACAGGGCAGATTGTCTGGCACCTCTTGTGGAAGATCTGCTCAAGCTGAGGGAAAAATTTAGAGAAAATCAACAATGGCAAGAGGCTGATTCCATTCGGAACAGCCTTGAGCGGGCCAAAGTGATCGTGGAAGATGGTGAAGATGGTTCACGCTGGAGACTGAAATCGTAAAGATGGGCATCTCTCGCCCGCTCCCCCGCTCTGCGGGCTCGCTTGAGTCCTCAGAGGGCTCAGAGAAAAAAATGCTGATATTCAATTGGATCGTTTAAAGCCTCCCACGCTGCAAGCGTGGGAGGGTCCCGATGGAGTTCCATCGGGACTGATGAGGAGGCCCCTTTGGGGGAGAAAACGTGCGAGCATGTATTCTCCCCCAAAGGGCACTCCCCATGAAGCTTTGAAGCGATCATTAAATCTATAACTTGGCCATTTACATTCCTTATATTGTTTTTGAGCTCTCTGAGTTCTCTGTGAGCTCTGTGAGAGGTAGTCTTCGAGAAAGAAGTGGTCCCAGATGATTAACCACCCTACAACATCAGTTCTCTTCGTGGTTGGTGACGAAGATTCATCTCTGCAGCCTTTGTTGGCCTACTTGGGATCCATCCATCATGTGAACTTGACCCTGGAAGCACAGGTGCCCACCGATTTGAGCCCCTATGATGTTGTGGTCACTGAAAACACGGCTGCCTTTGCAAGTGACAACGAGCAACTGTCAAAGTTCGTACACGGAGGTGGTGGATGGTTGGGATTGGTCAAGCGTTCGGATAACCCCTTGCCGCAGTTATTCGGGGCCCAGCCCAATCCTTTGGGACCTGAGGCCGAGTTACGTGTTCTCTTTAAAAAGAAAGATCATCCCTTGGCAACTCGCTTGCCAGAGGCCATCTATCTTAAGGGGTGCTACCAACCTCTGGATAGGACTTCCGAAGACACAGAGACGGTTCTCTATGCCGACTGGCACTACCAGCATAGCCCCGTACTCGTACGCCGCACTGTAGGTGACGGGCAAGTTGCCTGTACAACCTTGCAAGCTTATGACGATCCAGCTTTCCAGCAGATTCTTTACCGATTGTTGCGCTGGCTGGCCCGCCATTTAAAACCCAATCGAGTCTACGGGGTTGGACTATTGGGTTACGCTCAATCCGTAGGCCAACCGCATGGCCTGGGGATTGAGGCCACACCGGGTTTGGTCCTGCGAGCAGTCTGCGATCTCGACAAGGATCGGCTCAGGCAGGCACAAGAGGATTTTCCCGAGGTGAAGGTTTATGACTCGGCTGACGGATTGGCAAAGGATCCTGAAGTTGAGGTGGTCATAGTGGCCACACCGCCCAATACCCATGCCAATTTGTCTTTACAAATGATGGCGGCGGGCAAACACGTAGTCTGTGAGAAACCCCTGGCATTGAATCGTAAAGAAACTACCGCCATGCTGGAAATGGCCGAGAAACAAGAGGTACATCTCAGTTGTCACCAGAATCGACGTTGGGATGTGGACTACCTGGCAATCAAGCAGGCTCTGGCCGACGGCCTGATTGGCGATCTCTTTCACCTGGAAACTTTTGTCGGCGGCTTCAACCATCCGTGCGGTTACTGGCATTCCCATGATGCGATTTCAGGAGGAACCTCCTATGATTGGGGAGCCCATTACTTGGATTGGGTGGTAAGCCTGATCCCAGAGAGAGTAACGGGAGTAGTCTCCTCTCGCCAGAACCGTGTCTGGCATGACGTCACTAACGCGGACCAGGAGAGGATACAAATAAGATTTGCCGGGGGGCAGGAGGCTGAATTCATCCATTCCGATATTGCCGCTGTGCGCAAGCCGAAATGGTATTTGCTGGGGACAAAGGGTGCTATTGTCGGCCATTGGCGAGATATGATCTCTTACCAAACTGACCCTGTAGTTTATTTCCATGAGCACGACATCCCTGCCACTGAGATGGTGCCGGACTTGACTCTCCATCACCGACACCATTCTGGACAGATCGTGGCCCAGAAACTTGCTTTACCCAAGCGGGAGCACTATCTTTTTCACCGGAACCTGGCTGATCATTTAATAACAGGGGAACCAATTGTCGCCCCACTGGAACAATCAGTTAAGGTGGTGGCAATCCTAGAAGCGGCGTCAAAATCAGCGGCCAAGGGGGGTACAGTAGAGGTGCTGGATGGCTGAGAGAATCAAGTGGGGTATTTTGGGCAATGCCGAGATCGCCCGAGTCTGTGTAATCCCCGCTATGCAAAAATCCCGCAACGGCTTGGTTCATGCTCTCGCCAGCCGTTCGCCGGAGCAGGCCAGCGAGGTGGCTGAAAAAAACAATGTAGAGCTCTTGTACGATAGCTACGATAGACTGCTCAATGATCGGGAGATTGATGCGGTTTACATTCCACTCCCCAACCATCTGCACCACCCGTGGACCTTGAAAGCGCTGCAGGCAGGCAAACATGTTTTGTGCGAAAAACCTCTGGCGTGTGATGCGTCTGAAGCTCAAGAAATGGTAAATGCAGCTGCGGATGGTGGCTTAAAGTTGATGGAAGCGCTGATGTATCGTTTTCATCCCAGGAGCCAGCGCATTAAGGAGACGGTTGCTGGAGGTAGGATCGGGCCGGTTTGTTTGGTGCGATCTGCCTTTTGTTACAAGATGGACGACGAATTGTTAGTTAGTGGTAACAATGCACGGTTAAAACCAGAAATGGGTGGTGGCGCTCTGTTGGATGTGGGCTGCTACAGTGTCAGCGTGGCTCGCTGGTACATGGGAACAGAGCCGACTGAACTACAAGCACAGGCCGTGTATCATCCAAGTGGTGTGGATATGCACGTAGTAGCGTTGCTTCGTTTTCCTGAAAATGGACTTGCTACTTTGGAGGCTAGTTTCATCTCTTCAATGCAGCAAACCTATTCCGTGGTGGGTAGCGAAGGAGCCATCGAAATGGGTCACGACGCTTTTATCCCATGGGAGAAGGACGCCATTTTTACCCTGCGCGGTAAAGATCAGGAGGTGGGACAGAAGCTCGTGACGCCTGGTGCAGATGAGTATCAGCATATGGTGGAACATTTTGTTGATGCGGTTTTGGGAAAAACAGAACTGACTCTACCACCGGTGGAAAGTATTAGAAACATGCAGGTGCTGGACGGACTGGCAGAAGCAGCAAGGACAGGAAAAACGGTCAGATTGTAGATTGTAGGGGGCATAGGGCATAGAGCATAGGGAAGGACATTAGTCATATGCCTGCGGCGTCATTGGGTCATAACGCTGCGCTGTCATTTGTTGTAATCGGTAGAAGCGAAATTATTAATTTTGGCTACTGAATTCTGACTCCTGGATTCTGGATTCTTTGATTTAAGATTTTATATCACTTAAGCACTTTAGGCATTTGGTATTTCGGATGGCATATACCATTACTCAAGAGACTTTTGGAAGTCTTTCTTCTTACTGGCTGGACCGGAGCTCTTCTCTGGAATGGGATTGTCTTTTTGTGCTACCCTGCTGGATGCGCGTATGGTGGAGTGTATTCCATAACGGAGCAGCTTCCCTCCTTTCTGCTGTCAGAGACAAAAATAAAATCATCGGTATCGCACCGCTCATGGTGCAAGGAGAAGAAGCACGCTTTATCGGTGACACTGATGTTTGCGATTATCAAGATTTCATCGTTGCCCCCGGGAGGGAGCAGGAATTTTTCGAGGTTCTCATAAACCACCTGAGGCAGGAGGGTATCAGTAGGTTGGACCTGAACGCGATAAGGGCTGATTCGAAGCTGCTGGGTGAATTTGCCAGGCTGGCTGGAAACCTCAAATGCGAGATCTCTTGCGATCCAGAGGATGTTACTTTTGAACTGGACCTGCCAGCTACCTGGGATGAATATCTAGCAAAGCTAACCGGAAAGCAACGACATGAAGTAAGACGAAAACTAAGGAGATTACACGAGGCTGCCGAGGTCAATTATAGGGTTGTGGACGGTTTCGAAGAGGTGATGGATGAGATGGAAACTTTCCTGGCGCTGTTCGGATTGAGCCGATCAGATAAGGCGGCTTTCATGACCGGCCAAATGGCTACCTATTTTCGCTCACTGGCAGAGACCATGGCGCGAGAAAACCTCTTGAAACTTTATTTCTTGGACCTTGATGGCACACCTGCAGCCGCGGTGATGTGTTTTGATCATAATTCCACTGTATATCTCTACAACAACGGTTATGACGGCAGATTCAGCTCGCTGAGCGTAGGTTTGCTCAGCAAAGTGTTGAACATAAAAGAAAGCATTCAAAGAGGAAAAAAGAGGTACGATTTTCTCAAAGGCACAGAAGAATATAAACATCGCTTGGGTGGCAAACCTGTTCCTTTGTATAGATGCCGGGTTAAACTTGGGTGAAAAAACGCATAGCGCCTAGAGCCAAGCGCATAGCGAAAAAACTTGGACGCTCTGCGCTAGCTCTCTGAGCTGTATAATTGACTGATTGCTCCCATCAGGAGACCGTGTTTCTGCATGTCATTCTGAGGAGTTCCGCCAGCGGCGGGGCGACGAAGAATCTTGAGATCCTTCGCGGAGCCTGTCGAAGGGCTAAGGATGACAAATCGTCGCTGTCTTCGCGGAGTTTACCCTGAGCGACTCGACCTGAGCTCGCCGACAGGTCTTGCCGAAGGGCTCAGAATGACAGTGATTAGTTTCCATATCCACACTTAACACTACCAATACCGGCGGAGGCGCATTTGGAGTCACAACAGTTGAAAATAGCAATGCTAAGCGTCCATTCAAGCCCTATAGGTGAACTGGGGACGAAGAATACCGGTGGTATGAGTGTTTATGTCCGAGAGGTTGCTCAGGAAATGGGAAGACGCGGTCATTTGGTTGACATATATACCCATCTGAACGGTTCCGAACAAAAGCAAATAGTTCATTTGTACGATAACGTAAGGCTTATTCGTCTCAAAGCCGGAGACAACGGTAATGTGAACAAATTGGCTCTTTATGGTCATCTGAATGACTTTTTCAAAGAACTAGAGAAGTTTAAAGTTCGTGAGTCTGTTGAGTATGATCTCGTACACAGTCACTACTGGCTGTCAGGTAGGGTGGGGAGCTGGGCGCAGGAACGCTGGAAAGTTCCTCATGTTTTCATGTTCCACACTGTTGGTGCGGTAAAGAACAGTACAGCCGGTTCCGAGAAAGAACCCGAACTTCGCACGGCCATTGAGAAGTATTTGGCAAGAAAGTGCGACCGTATACTTGTCGCCACGGATAAAGAAAGAGCCCACTTGGTGCGACATTATGGGGCACGCCCTGAGACGATTGGCGTTGTACCCTGTGGCGTAAACTTGAATCTTTTTCGTCCACTGGACAAAATTGCGTCCCGGAAACAGTTGGGTTTTGCTCAAGATGAATTGGTCGTGTTGTTTGTTGGCAGATTTGCCCCACTAAAGGGAATAGAAAGGTTGCTGGAGGCCATGGCCCACCTCAAACACCATCAGCAGCTTCGATTGGTAATTGTAGGTGGTGATGGGAATAGCACCCCGGAATCTCAACGTCTCCAGGAATTATCCCGGGAATTGTCCATTGAAGACACCGTTACTTTTGCGGGAAGGATCGAACAATACAGGCTGCCAACATACTACAGTGCTGCCAACGTCTTGGTTGTACCATCGTACTATGAAAGTTTTGGTCTGGTAGCGCTGGAGTCCCTGGCTTCTGGTACGCCGGTGGTGGCGACCAGGGTTGGGGCCATGGAGAGTATCCTGAGAGAGGGTGAGACTGGACACCTGGTGAACAATGGCTCCTTCCGTTTACTGGCAGACGGCATAGAAACATTTGTCTCACGGACACACGTTCCATCAGCCGATGCGATTCGCGCCACAGTGCGCAGATTTAGCTGGGCAAATGTGGCCTCCGCCATGATCGGCGAATACGCAGCAGTGCTCAGATTGTAGAATGTAGATTGTAGATTTGAGATTGCAGATTGACCCAAGTTGTGACGTTTGACTTTCGGTGTAACCACTAGTTAATGCCCATCCGGATACCGGTAAATGTCATTCTGAGCCCTTCGACAGGCTCAGGACAGGCTCCGCGAAGAATCTCTGCCGGACCGACCCAGTAAAAAGAGATTCTTCGTCGCTTCACTCCTCAGAATGACACCTAGAAAGTCGGTTGCCGGATGGAAACTATATAAGGAGTTTAGATGTGAGTGAAGCAGTTGACGTATTGGTTATAACAGCCCACCCTGATGACGCCGAGTTTGGTGTGGCAGGTACGGTGGCGCGCTGGACAAAGGAAGGCAAGCAAGTAGTCTACGTTGTTTGCACTAGCGGTGACAAAGGCACCAGTGACCGCAGCATGAAACCAGAGAAATTGGCTGAAATCCGTAAGAAGGAGCAAAAGGTGGGATATCCGGATCAGGGTTTGGAGGATACGCCAGAGTTCCGCAAAGAGCTAGTTCGCATGATAAGGATTTATCAGCCGAAGATTGTTGTGACTTCGGACCCTTATCGTCGCTATCTGTGGCATCGCGACCATCGTGTTGCCGGCCAGGTTGCCCTCGATGCGGTTTTCCCCTATTCCCGGGATCATCTTGCATATCCTGATTTGCTAGAGGAAGGTCTAGAGCCGCATAATGTGGATGAAATATGGTTCTGGGCGGCTGAAGATATAAACCATCGTTCCGATATTACGGATACCTTTGATGTTAAGATCTCGGCACTCCGCTGCCATGAAAGCCAGATACAAGGTTTCCCTAACCCAAACCCGGAAGGTTGGCTGAAAGAGCGATGCAGGGAGATGGCTGAAGGAGAAGATTTCGAGCTGGCAGAAGGATTTCATAGAGTGGAAATCAGCTGGTAGCTATCGAGTGGCGCACCTCAATTATCTTGTACTACCAGCTGATTTGTCATCAAGTCATTACGCTGCGCTGTCATTAGGTTGTTAACTTAAAGGGGGCACCGTCATGAAACTAGAGGATCTTCAGGTCTATCAGCTGGCCATGAACATCGGCGAGCGAGTGTGGGAAATCGTACTCGCGTGGGATTATTTCGCGAGAGATACTGTAGGTAAACAACTAGTCAAAGCTGCAGATTCGGTGGCAGCAAACCTCAGTGAAGGATGGGGAAGGTATCACTACAAGGAAAACAGACAGTTCTGTTATTACAGTAGAGGCTCTCTTCAGGAAACACTAACCTGGCTGCGGAAGGCTCAAAACCGAGGCTTGATCGATGTTGGTGATTTTGAGTCTCTTTGCAAGGACATAGACATAACCAGTGTGAAACTGAATAACTATATCAGTTCAATCGGAAAGAAATAAAAACAGCAAATAACTACCCATGACAGCGAAGCGTAATGACCACAAATGACAGCGGAGCGTAATGACCTCGGTGCTCAACTAAGCCCAGTAAGCTGCTACCCTAGCCCAAACCATTGCTAAGATTAGGTCCATACTACATCTCCATGCAGATTTGGGTCTTGTGGGCGGGCGGAAAAAACCTCGTACTGCTGCTTTGCTTCCTTTATTGTTGTAGCCTCGCCGTGGCCAGGAAACACTTTTGTTTCATCGGGCAGTACAAAAAGTCGCTGGGTAATGGATTCAATGATTCGCCGGAAGTCCTTTGGTGACTGGGTCTTACCAGGACCTCCCGGGAACAAGGTGTCACCTGCAATAAGATAGTTGCCTACCAGAAAACAGACACTGCCGGGGGTGTGCCCCGGGGTGTGCAGCACTTGTAGCTCAATAACTCCAAAAGTTATTCTGTCCCCGTGATTCAGCAGGAGATCAACTTCAACCGGCAGATTATCTCTATCCGCAGCTTGAGCGGCAATAGGGGAATTCAGGGCTGATTTCAACTCGGAAAGAGCACCGATATGATCAAAATGGTTGTGGGTCATGAGGATGTATTTTGGAGGTGTAACTTTTAATCTCTCCAGGACTAGGTCCGCTTCACCCGGGGCATCCACCAGCACGCTCTCATTTGTCTTTTGGCAGATTAAAACATAGCTATTAGTGCCAAAGGGCCCCAATTCGAGCCGGTCGATTTGAATGCGGTCATTCTTAACAACTGTTGTCATTTTCTCTCCATTATCACTGCAAATGCCTAAAATTTGAGATGTGAGATGTGGGATGTGAGATATGTGATCTCAAATTTGCAATCAAAGAATCCAGTAGCCAGTGGGTTAGCATAGGGCAAAGAGCATAGGGCATAGAGTAGAAAATTTCAAATTCGCCCCAGGCCATGCTGCGTTAGTAGAGCGGGCCTCTGTGCCCGCCAATGTTAGTCTTTTCGGTGCCTAGTGTTTAGTGCCTAGTCCCTAGTAGTTTTTACTGTGGGAGCGGCTTTCCCGACCTGAGCCTGCCGCAGGTTAGCCGCGACTTGTCCTGACAAGCAGGTACCCTAGCTCTTCCTCCAGCGCTTCGGCGGTGGTAAAGAGAATCCCATGCAATCCCAGTTGCCGGGCTGCCTCCACATTCTCCATGGTGTCATCAATAAAAACCGCCTCACCGGGCTGAACCCCCAGCCTTTCGAGTGTCAACTCGAAGGGCTTAGCATCCGGCTTCACCATGCCCTCATCCCCGGAGCAAAAAACCAGATCGAAAAAATCCAGTATTCTCCACTCAGCCAACCATTGGCTTAAGCCCGGCGGCGCATTGGAAAGTACAGTAAGCCTGTAATGGCCGTGCAGTTTTTGGATAAGCTTCAGTACGTCCGCGTTGATGGTCTCATCGGCCCCATATCGGTTTCGGAAAGCATCGATTTCCTCAGAGGAGTTGAGCCCAAGCTCCGGGCCGATTGCCTGCCAGAACTCCTCCAATGTCTTGCGACCGAGCAAGGTGTCCTGCCAGATCTGACTGTCAAACATGATGGAATTTATGGAGTCGGATGGTAGTCCCAGATCCATCTCGTAGCTGCGGAACAAAGAAGGGGGTTTCTGGGCCGAGATTACTCGCCCGAAGTCAAAGATTATGGCCTTTATCATGGGCAAAGGATGGAGTCTGCTCTTGATTCTGTCATAGGATAAGAGGTCTCTTAACTATAATCCGAGAGGAGCCCTCTCATGGGCTCTACTTACTACCCTTCAAATTGGTAACATCCCGCTGGATAGCCAGATAATGAGAGGTTTCTTCATTCTCGTTCTTGATAGGTACAATCTTCCATTCCATAAGGAATTCAGAACCATCTTTGCGATAGTTTATTGCTTCTCCGTGGAAAAGGTTGCCCTCTGAAAGGTCTTGCTTTAGTCTGTCCAACACCGCACCATCAGTATTGGGACCCTGCAGCATAGCTGGGGTTTCGCCGATAGCCTCCTTAGGGCTGTAACCGGTGATTTTAGTAAAGGCGTCGTTGACGTAGATAATGGGATAGCCGGGCTCAGCCTTGGTAATCATAATGGCATCAAAGGAGTGCTCCATTGCACTCTCGAGTAATCGTCTCATAACGGCTTGAAAAGTGCTGTCGTGCTTAAATATGTTCATAAGTTCAATCGTATTTTCCATTCTATTTTCTCCTTTGAATTTTTTTGCAACGTTTTGCAGCCGTATCTCTCACCAGCTGTAATCTAACCAGTGTCCACCCGGAAACTGTGTTTTTGGGTGTCATTCTGAGGAGTCCCGATAAAGCGGGACT
>WOR8_10006097_pt1 | contig 11595 bp, 8 predicted proteins | sample DeeMarSeWOR38_10_FD_19890 | JGI IMG/M metagenome (IMG submission 19890) | reverse complement strand
AAGGGATACGCCCCCTGCCTGAATAGGACCAGGCACTTTCTGCAATTACGGCCTCTCCTTCAAGAAACCAGTAGGGAGTGAAGATGCCAAGTGCCCCTGCATACTGTTCACCAAAAATATATGACATGGTTTTTGATATACCTCTGCTGAAGCTGTTCATCTGCAGGACATGCATCAATTCATGCAGGGCCAGCTGCTCTATATGGTCCATCGGGATATTATCCTGACCCGGGAGAGGGTACAGCTCAATTCTTTTAGGTGCCCAGGCTACATACCCGTTTGACTCCGTTGTGTGGTTGTGTATAATCACAGGTATTTTATCCAGTATGGGTTCATTGTATGAGCCTTTAAGAAGGTCATAAGCCTCTTCGAAAGAGAAGACAAACCTTTCTATACGGTTTGAGTAGGAATCAGGATAGATGAACCTGAAGTGATATGATTCCAGTTTTTCCCATTTAAATGATGCAGGCTCCTGGCCCGTATCGTAATACTGGCCATGAATACTGAGGCTCACCAGCACAAAAATGACTGCTATGAAGGTTTTTCTGTTCATGTGTTTTGGAAATTCAAAAATATAAAAGTTAAAGCAAATTGATTAAATTCGCCAACTGTATATATGATCTTTTAACATACAGTAACCATTATAGTTTATGAAACATTACAGGTTGGTGAATATATCACTGGGATGGTTATCCTTCCTGGTGGCCGTTATTACTTATATATTGACTGTTGAGCCAACCCTCAGTTTATGGGATTGCGGTGAGTTCATAGCTACATCATACAAGCTTGAGGTTGGTCATCCCCCGGGGGCTCCGATGTTTATGATCCTGGCACGCTTTTTCGCCCTTTTTGCTTCCGATGTAAGCAAGGTGGCCCTTTCTGTGAATATTATGTCAGCACTGGCAAGTGCATTTACCATAATGTTCCTTTTCTGGACTATCACCCATCTCGGCAGGAAAATTCTTTCAGGGAATGATAACGCATTGAGCACAGGACAGATGTTAGCAGTTATGGGAGCAGGGCTGACCGGCGCTCTGGCGTATGCTTTTTCAGATACCTTCTGGTTCTCAGCTGTTGAAGGTGAGGTGTACGGAACATCATCTCTTATGACAGCTCTTGTTTTCTGGGCCATATTGAAATGGGAAAATGAAGCTGATAAGCCCTATGCAAACAGGTGGATTATCCTTATAGCATACCTGGTGGGCCTCTCGATAGGAGTGCACCTGCTTAACCTCGTGGCTATACCGGCCATTGTATTTGTTTATTATTTCAGGAAATATGAGTTTTCCTGGAAAGGATTTGTATATGCAATAATATTATCAATTGCATTTATTGCAATTATTATGTGGGGCCTTTTGCCGGGATTCATAATACTGGCCAGCAAGCTGGAGCTTTTTCTGGTTAACAATATAGGGTTACCATACAACAGCGGTCTGTATATTCTTATACTTTTGTTTATTATATCAATAATCTTCGCAATAAGGTCAAGCCTTGAAGGAACAAATAAACAAAGGATAATAGCTTTCGGCTTTGCTACTGTATTGTTCAGTGGCATGTGGCTAATGACAGAAAGCACATTTTTCAATATTCTCCTTCTTGCTTTCCTCGGATTCCTGGTCTGGCGCTTTTCTGAAAAAGGGGTGGTAACTTTAAATACAGCACTGACCGTGGTGCTTGTTATAATGATCGGGTATTCATCATTTGCCACGATATATATTCGTTCACAGGCAAATCCACCCATGGATGAGAATAATCCTGAAAATGTATTCAGTTTCCTTTATTATCTTAACCGTGAGCAGTATGGTGACAGACCGTTGCTCAAAGGGCCATATTTCAATGCACCCATTGTTTCCTATGACAGGGGAAAACCAACATACAATCCCATTGAGGGTGAGTACAGGATTACAAATCGTGACCTTGTACCCGAGTATGACGAAAGATTTGTTACCCTTTTCCCGAGAATGTACAGTCCGCAGAATGACCATGTCGAAGTATATAAACAATGGAATAATTTTCAGGGAACACCAGTCCAGGTCTCTGACCAGTCCGGAGAGAGAAGAATAGAACGTAAACCAACTTTCGGTGAAAATCTGAAATTCATGTTTTCATACCAGCTGGGACATATGTACTTCAGGTATTTCATGTGGAACTTTGCCGGCAGGCAAAATGATACCCAGGGTTATGGAGGCCCCTTTGATGGCAACTGGTTATCAGGGTTTAAAGCCCTCGACAAATCACGGCTGGGGCCACAGGATAACCTGCCCGATCATATGAAGAATGATCCCTCAAGAAATGTATATTTTTTGTTACCTCTGCTCCTGGGACTGACAGGGTTTTATTATCAGCTCAACAAAAACAAGAAAGACTTATGGGTAGTGCTGCTGCTGTTTATAATGACAGGTATAGCCATAGTGATTTATTTAAATCAATATCCCAATCAACCCCGTGAAAGGGATTATGCATACGCCGGCTCTTTTTATGCATTTACAATATGGATCGGGCTGGGCGTCCTTTTCCTCTTTGAGATATTTACAAAACTTGCTGGAAAGAAAATATCGGCATTGTTAGCCAGCATAATTTCACTGGTGGCAGTGCCGGTGCTGATGGTATCTCAAAACTGGGATGATCATGACAGGTCGGGTAGGCATACAGCCACGGCAGTAGCAACGAATTACCTGAAATCAGTAGCCCCCAATGCTGTATTGTTTACCAATGGCGATAACGATACTTTTCCCCTGTGGTATGCACAGGAGGTAGAAGGGGTCAGAACTGATGTGAGGGTATGTAACCTCATGCTTTTCAATACTGACTGGTACATTGACCAGATGAAGATGAAAACCTACGAGTCGGAACCCATGAAACTCACAATGACGAAATCAAAATATTATGACGGCGTAAATAACCAGGTATTCATAATTGAAAATCCCCGGCTGACAGGTTTTATTGATGTTGACAAAGTTGTGGAGTTTATCAGGAGTGATAATGAAGGGACAAAATACCGGTTCCCCGATGGTGAGGAGCATGATTACCTGCCGACAAGGAAAATTCGTATACCTGTTGATCGCGAAAAAGTGCTGGCATCAGGTACAGTAAAATCGGAAGATGCAGACCTGATAGTACCATATATTGATATTACACTTGGAGGTAACTACATACTGAAAAGCCAGATGATGGTGCTTGATTTCCTTGCACAGAACGACTGGGAACGGCCGGTATATTTTGTTACGGGTTATCATGAAGATGCGCTCGGACTGGAAGAGTATTTTCAGCTGGAGGGCAATGCATACAGGCTTGTGCCTATTAAATCCCAGAATATCAACTGGCTTAATTATGGACGGATAGATACAGATATACTGTATGATAACCTGATGAATAAATTCACCTGGGGAAATGCCGGTGATCCGGATGTCTACCTGGATTATTATCACAGGCATACACTGCTGGTTGTTAGGGCCCGGCTTAATTATGCAAAACTGGCAAAAGCGCTTGCCATGGAAGGGGATAGTGAGAGAGCAGTCAAAGCTCTTGATTATATTATGGAAAATTTGCCCCTTGAAAATTTGCCCTGGGATAATTATATGCCTGATATAATAGACGCTTACCTGATTGCCGGAGATCATGAAACAGCACTGGAACTGATACGGGAGATGAAAGAATATTACGGTACCAATCTCGATTATTATACTTCTCTGCCAAACTATTATATGAGAAGTGCGGACATGGAAATCCAGTTATCGTTGGGTTTCCTGCAGAGAGTGGCATCATCATGTAGGCGGAACGGGCAGGAAGAAACAGCAAAAGAAATTGATGCCATGCTACAGGAATACATGGCAGTGTATTACAGAAGTGTACAGTGATATTCTAATACACGTATTCTTTACTTGTCAGATATTTCTCAAGAATGCTTAATACTTTTTCCGGTATCACCGGCTTAAGTATGTATTCATTAATGCCTGCCAATATTGATTCTTCTCTTGATTCCCTGGTATAATATGCTGTAATCATTATTACAGGTACAGTGCTGTTGTAATTGCGCAATGATTTTACACAGTCGATACCATTTACGTAAGGGATCAGATAATCCATCATTACCAGGTCAAATTTCTTGGGGTCTTCCTTTACTACGTTCAGAAAATCTGTCCCGTTGAGAAAAGTGGAGACTTCGGCAGAGGTTGTTTTGAGCAAAATCTCAAAATAGCGTATTGTCGCCAGATCATCATCAACAATAGCTACGGTTTTTCCTGTTAGATCTAAGTTTCGGTGGTCAGAGTGCATCAATTTACTAATTCTTTGCTAAAGCAAAAATACGACATGAAAATATATATAATCTTTTAAAATATCAGAATTGTGAACAAGATATTCACAAAAAAATAACATAAAACATATACTTGCAAATACAGATATTTATTTTGAAATTAGAGAATCTTAATAAACCTTGCCTTCAATGAACAAAAATCTTCTGATCCTGGTCGCGGTGTTCTTACTGTGCCCTACCATTTTTTATGCCCAGGAGGGCTTTGACAACAGGACCAGGGCCCTTTATATTTTTGATATTGCCCGTTTTGTAGATTATGGTGATGCCCTGGATACGATGGCACTGTTTAAGGTGGGAGTGCTGTCAGAAGATAATGAATTGTATTTCGATATGGCTAACCTGGCAAAGACCAGGAAAGAGATCCAGGGGAAACCTTTGATTGTGGTTGTTTTCAGAGATGAGAGCAGGATTGAGTATACAAACGTTTTGTTTGTGTCAAAAGATGAAAACTATAACCTCGACAGGGTCAAACGGATGATAGAAGGGAAAAAAACATTGCTGATAACCGAAGGATACGAGTTCGGTCAATCAATGTTTAACTTCATAGTGGTAAATGACCAGCCAAGATTCGAGGTCAATCAGGAAGAACTAGAGGAAGCCGGGCTGGCTATTCCTGTCGGGCTACTGGTTCAGGCGGTAAAAACAAGGGAAGACTGGGAGAAGCTATATGATATTACAAATGAGGAGCTTGAGCGTCAACTTGAGGTTGTACGGCAGCAGGAGGTACTTATAAGGGAGCAGAAAGAAGAAATAGAAAAACAAAAAGCACTGCTCGACAGCCTGGATAAGGAAATAAGAGCCAGGGAAAGCACCCTTGCTGAAAAGGAAAGAGAGCTGCAGATACAGTCAAGACAGATCAGTGAACAGTCTGATGAGATACGGGCACAAAGAAAAATGATAACAGAACAGCAAGCCGAGGTCCGGGCACAAAAGGATACACTGGAAATACAAAAGACTGCTATCGACAGTCAGCTGGACCAGATTGATAAGCAGCTTGAGCTTATAAACGAACAGGAAGAAAAGATCAAAGTACAGCTCGAATCAATTGAAAAACAAAAATTAATGCTGTATGCAGCAATATTTGTTCTCGTGTTGCTGAGCTTTCTTGCTTATTACATCTACCGCGGATACCGGATAAAAAAAGAAGCAAACATAAAACTCGAAGAGAAGAACAGAACAATACTTGCACAGAAAGGGGAAATTGAAAAACAGCGTGATATTGCTGAAACGCAAAGGGACCAGATAGCATACCAGAAAAAGCATATAACCGACAGTATAATGTATGCAAAACGTATACAAACTGCACTTTTACCCTCCCTTGAACTCTTCAGTGATGAGTTCGAACATTTCGTCCTGTATAAACCACTGGATATTGTTAGTGGCGATTTTTACTGGGTGAGCAAAAAGGAAGAGATGCAAATAATCATTGCAGCCGACTGTACCGGACACGGTGTGCCCGGGGCATTTATGAGTATGCTTGGTGTGACAATGCTGAATGAGATAGTTAACGGCAGGGGGATTATTCAACCGGATGAGATACTCAATATCCTGAGGGATGAAATAATTCATTCATTGAAGCAGTCAATTGAAGAAGACAGGGTGAAGGACGGTATGGATATGACGGTGCTGGCAATTGACTTCAAAGGTGACAGTGTACAACTGGCCGGAGCCAATAATCCACTGTGCATAGTACGCGATAATAAGCTTCTTACATACAAGGTTGATAAAATGCCCGTGGCTATCCACTATAATATGAAGCCTTTCAGCCTTCAGAAAATCAAGCTTATGAAAGGAGATCGCCTGTATATGTTTTCAGATGGCTTTGGTGATCAGTTTGGGGGACCGAAAGGAAAGAAATTCATGGTGAAAAACCTGAAAAATACATTCGTTGAGTTGTCTGAACTTCCAATGCTCAAACAGGGAGAGAAACTCAATGAAATATTTGAAGAATGGAAAGGTGATTCACCACAGGTAGATGATGTAACAGTTATTGGTATCAGGTATCATTAATCTTCAATCACATTCCCACCTGGTGGTAATATTACCATCAACCTGCGGAGGAGTGTTCTGTATTGTTATTAGCTCAGCCCCACAGTATTCAGCTTCCTCCAGCGTATTTATAAGGAATCCGTTTTCATAGACGTTAAGACGGCATATCTTGCAATCATCAAATAAACCTTCACAGGAAGTTAATCCAGCCGCAGCAAGTAGCAAAAGAAAAAGGAATATTAATTTCTTCATTTTATTTTTTATTAATCACATTCAAATTTAGTCACTGTCTCATGACCACTCCCCTCTCCCGTAATAACATCAGGGGCAGCTTTTCTCGCTGCAAGGTCGGAACCACAATACTCCGCTTCAAGCTCAGAATAAGAAAAGACACCATTGACATATACGTTATATCTGCATATCTCACAGTGCTCAAGTATTTTTTCGCAGGAAGTAAGCGCTCCAGCCAGTATCAGGAAAGCACCAAAAAACAGAATCTTCTTTTTCATCCTGGTTTGATTTTATGGAATAATACTGCTAGCTTAATGCAATTATTGAGAACCCTGGATATGGTGAAGAATACAAAATCATTTTACCATATATCAAAGTTACTAAATTAACATTATAACTATCTTTATCAATATTATTCTTCTTACAGACTAATTATTAACCAAAATAGTTGCCTATGAACCGCAGGAAATTTCTGGAGAGATCTTCGCTTATTGCGGGAGGTTCCATACTAGCTGCCTCAATACCACTTAAAGGATTCAGTATAATGCCTGTCAGCACGACAGCATTGCAAAACAAAAAGATACTGTTTGTCTGGGGGGGATGGTCCGGTCACGAACCTGAACAATGCCGCGACATATTTGTACCCTGGATGAGAGAGTCCGGTGCCGACGTAATTGTGTCTGACAGCCTCGACTCATATCTTGATAAAGAGATCATGGATACCAGGGACCTGATAGTGCAGATCTGGACTATGGGAACAATAAGTGGTGAACAGTCACAGGGATTACTGGATGCGGTTAAAAGCGGTGTTGGTCTTGCCGGCTGGCACGGCGGACTGGGTGATTCGTTCAGAAATAATACTGAGTACCAGTTTATGGTAGGAGGACAATGGGTGGCTCATCCGGGGGGAGTAATTGATTATGAAGTTAATATTACCGACAGGGAAGACCCGGTAACAAGGGGATTAAAAGATTTTAAAATGCATTCGGAACAATATTATATGCACGTTGATCCCAATGTAAAAGTTCTGGCCACTACAAGATTCAACGGAGATCATGCTGAGTGGATTGACAGTTGTGTCATACCTGTGGCATGGAAGAAATATTACGGCGGAGGCAGGGTCTTCTATACTTCACTCGGTCATGTTGCTGCTGATTTCGAGGTGCCTGAAGCGCTGGAAATAATGAAAAGAGGAATAATATGGGCCTCTGAAAGCAAGTACGGACCAAAGGAAGAATGGATAAATACTGTGTATTAACACTGAGGTTTTAGAAAATTCATATCTTGCGGGAAAAACCAATTGAAATGGAAAAAGTAAGAGATATGAAAAAGCATGTGACCGTTGTTGGCGCATTACATATTGGCTTTGCAATACTCGGATTGATAGGGGCCCTGGCAATATTCCTGTCGATTAATTTTGCCCAGACATTTGTCACAGGCGAAGATATCCCTGTCAAGGTACTGACAGCTATTAAGATCTTTATTCCAGGGCTAATAGCAGTTGTGTCGCTTTTAAGTATTATTGGTGGTATTGGCCTGTTCAGCTACAGTGAGTGGGCAAGAATACTTATAATAGTAATGTCGGCAATAAACTGCCTGAATGTGCCCATCGGTACTGCTAAAGGAGTATATTCAATATGGGCCCTTCTGCAGGACGAGACGATAAGGCTCTTCAAAGGGGAAGACCCTTATGCTGCAGGGAAGGAAGAAATAACAAAACGAACCAATTAAAAAAAAGAAGGCCTGAATTATGAATGAAGAATGTCGAATTTTGAAGCAATTCATTCATCATTCGACATTCATTATTTGATATTCATAATTCCTCTGTGTCTTTGATGATCCTTACACCATAGACCGGTCCTACAACAGCATATTCATCTTTTGCACTGAACTTAACGGTTACGGTGAACTTACCTACCGTTATTTCTCTGGGTATGGGATATTTTACACTGATAAATTCCTCTTCGTTGCTTGATATTGTTTCCGTGGCAATAATCACATCATTTACGAGCACATCAAAATTGGTTCTCCTTCTTTCCTGGCTCCAATAATCGACCATAAGAATTACGGGTGAATCAGCTAGCACTTTCATTTCAAATGAAAACCATCCCCCTCTTGATTGTCTTCCTGCCCTGCCACGGAATTGCACGGGATAGCTATCCTGCTCAGCGACATTGTGATCCCTTTCAGGTTGCATCTCACCGGGCTGGGCATAATCCACTGTAACCTGTTCAAGCTGTTTTCTCTCTTCCTCTCTATGCCTGTATTCCTCCTGTTTATTCTCCCACTCTTCCCGGGTGAAGATATCCCAGTATACAGTGTATCGCCTGTCATGTGTATCATAGAAAGGTATGAGCCTAACGTCCCGTGGTTGTCCGATATCACTCATCATGAATGTGTTTGGTTCACCTTCAACAGGTTCAAGCCATTCTGAAGGAGGCCTGTTTTCGGTCAGGAGGACCGGTACATACATCGGGCCATAAGCGTCCGGATCCCTTATCTGACCAAGATCACCTGCCAGAACAACCGGTCCATACATGATTGCTATTCTACCCGGGTTGTCAGGCATAGCTTCAAGCCTCAAAGTAAAAGGAATTGAAATCTCTATTGTATCCCCTGCCTGCCAGTTTCCTTTTACCGGGATAAATGATCCCGGGTCCTGTCTTACAGGTTTCTTCCTTCCGTTGACTCTTATCTCCATACCCTTTTCGGCCCAGGATGGGTACCTGATCTGTATTATCATTTCTGCGGGCTCTTCATTCTTAAAGCTTATTGTAGCACCCTGTTGATCAGGATATGCAGTTTCCATTACAAGGTCAATACCTTTTTCTTCCCAGTTTAGTTCTGAAGCAATATACTGGCTGACATATAATTCCTTGTCATTATGAAAGAAAATATTCCTTGCATACTTGGCATGGTTCTCCATACCCGTACCCACACAGCACGTGAAATAACCGGGATTCTGGTAAGTTTTGAAACCACCCATCTCGAGCGAAAGGTTATAAATGACATGACCTGACTCAGGATGCTGGGATGAATGTATATGATTGAAGAGGGCCCTTTCATAAAAGTCAGCCACTTCGGCTGATGCTTCCCAGGTGAAAATATGCTTCGATAATTTAAGCATATTATAAACATTGCATGTTTCAGTGGTTCCCTCACCCAGCCGGTCACTCAACTCGTCGGGTTGGCCAAAATATTCTTCAAAGCCATGTCCGCCCGTAACGTATGAATGGTGATCAACCACCCTCTCCCAGAAGAACCTGGCAGTTTCCCTGTCTTTCTCATTGCCTGTGAGTTCATAAAGCCTGGATAGACCTATGAGTTTTGGTATTTGTGTATTACCATGTTTGCCGGGCAGTACGTCCACGTGGTTTGCCAGGGAATCAAGTATGGCTTTATGATAAAATATCCTGGATGTTTCAAGGTATTTCTCTTCCCCGGTAATGGCATATAATTCAGCGAACGATTCATTAATGCCCCCGTGCTCACAATGGAGCATCTCCTGAACCTGTTCATCATTTAGAGGTTTGACTATAGTGCTTATCCAGTCGGCAAAACTGAGTGATACGGCCAGTGCTTTCTCATTGCCGCAAAGAAGGTAAGCATCATTCAGCCCGGCAAGTATCTTGTGCATAATATAAAAGGGAGCCCAGTAACCATTCAGGTCAAATCCTGCCGACCTTATATCACCTTGCGCCACCTCTTCTTCGAATACTTTTTTTGCTCCCGGAAGTGCTCCTATATAACCATTGCCTTCAGCCTGCTGGCAGATGTACAGCTCATCAACAATGTAATTCAACCGGTCAAGAAACTCCTGCTCCCCGTTTGTTCTGTACATCATTGCAAGTGCACTCAGATAATGACCAAGGCTGTGGCCATTAAGATTTCGTCTTGGATAATCTTCCCATCCTCCGTAATGCTCTGCCTTTGGTTCAAGTCCCGCCTCAAGCCGGAATGTGGAAAGAAAACGGTCTGGCTCGTAGTCGAGCAAAATCTTTTTGTTCAATTCAGTTGCATGATTAAACCTTCCTTCCAGAAGTTTTACCTGGGTAAGATCAAAGGGCAGTACCCTGAAATCAACCTTTTCAGGTCCCCCGGTTTCAATCCGGTATTCTTCAATTGTCGTTTTGCATGAAGAAAACATAATGACAAAAGTGATTAGCAGGACAAAATATTTTTTCATGATTATATTAAATGTATAATTTACACTTTTAAACTATAACAAATATAAACCATAATTAAGTGATTTCAAAAAATCTTTTCCGGGGTATCATCTCAGGTTTTTATTACCGCAAGAGGCGACAGTTCAACCACTATATTCACCAGGTCTTTCTGGTTCTCCATAACAAGATCTATGTCCTTATATGCTCCTGAAGCTTCATCAAGGTCTTTCTGAGTGCGAATTGCATGAATTATACCTTTTTCATCAAGACGCTTTCTTTCATCCTCCAGGTTCAGTTCACGTATTGCCTGCTTGCGTCCCATCCTGCGCCCGGCTCCATGCGAACATGACATGAAGGATTCCGGATTTCCTTTTCCCCTGACAATGTAGCTTTTCATGCCCTGGGAACCAGGGATAATACCAATCTCTCCCTCTTTAGCAGATATTGCACCCTTTCGGTGAACAATTACCTCATTATCGTAATGGTGTTCCCTGACGGCATAGTTGTGATGGACATTTATTGTTTCCCCGAAATCGACATCTCCTACTACCTCCTGCAAGGAGACCTTCATTGCCTCAATCATAGCAAAACGACTTGCTCTGGCGAAGGCCATTGCAAAATTCATAGCATCTATATACTCTTTTGCTTCCCTGGTTTCAACGGGCAGAAAAGCAAGCTCTCTGTCCGGTAGGGAAGTATTCCACATTTGACAGAGCCTGAGCGCTTTTCTGTGATACTCGCTTGCGATCTTAAGCCCGAAGTTGCGTGAACCGGAATGCAGCATCAGCCATGCATATCCATCTGAGCCATGTTGAAGCTCAATAAGATGGTTTCTGCTGCCAAGTGTCCCCATCTGGTATCTTGGGCTCTCCAACTCCTGCTGAACGATATCAA
>WOR8_10009558_pt1 | contig 11597 bp, 10 predicted proteins | sample DeeMarSeWOR38_10_FD_19890 | JGI IMG/M metagenome (IMG submission 19890) | reverse complement strand
CTGCTCAGCAGGTTGGATCGCGGATTTTATGCGGGCCTTCTCAATCCATGATCGATCAGGAACCCGGGCTTAAATCCCGTTTAAAGAGCGGGGAGGTGAAATGGCTTGCCGGCCATTCAACACCAAGCTTAAGCACCTATCATGCGCTGCAATCTTTACCGCATGGCACACCGATTCTTGTCACCACCGCAGACCATGCGATGTTATCCACGCAGATCGTTGACTATTTTTGCACCGAAGCCCGCCGGACAGGTTGCGATGTGGCCGTGGGTTTGGCCTCTTATGAGCAGGTTAAAACCGCGTTTCCTGAAACAAAACGAACCGCGATCAAGTTCAAAGACGGTGCTTACTGCGGGTGTAATCTATTTGGTTTCTTAAACTCGCACGCCTATATTGCCGTCCAATTCTGGCGTCAGATCGAACAGGAACGTAAAAAACCGCTGCGAATGATGCGGGTACTAGGCTGGTGGACAGTTGTACGGCATCTGCTGGGCAGGATGTCATTGACGGACACGCTGGAGCATATTTCATCTAAAATGGGAATCCACGCGGGCGCCGTAATTCTTCCTTTCCCGGAGGCCGCCATGGACGTCGACACCATCGATGATTGGAGATTTACTCAGAGCCTGGTAAGCAAAAACACGCTGTGACAACCCGAGCACTATCTTCATATTTTAGCAAAGAGGCTACCCTTGAAAACCGTGAGATAAACGAACTGTAATATTTCAGGATCGGCTGAATATTTAGACCAACTCATATTCAGCTTCGACATCAAAACGTTTGTTTCGGCTTAAATAGCTGCGAACGCACACCTGCACTTCCCAGCCGCTAGCGGTTTGCGAAAAACGGTATAGATGGTATCGCGCTTGTCGCTTCGAATTGTCGCCGGCAGCTGAAGCCGACGAAATTCCGATGACCGGGGCTTGTCCATCCGGTGTTTTTACCCGTCCCTCAGAATGGTGATGGGCGTGACCATGTAATATCAAATCGGCCCCGTGCTGTCGTATAATTGCGCGGAATGCACTGGCATCTGTTAACCGTTTCCGCCAGCTTACGACGCCGGGCACCGGCGGGTGATGAAGCAGCACGACACGAAACAGGCCCCTTTGACCGGTATCAATAAGTATCTCTTGAAGTCTGTTTAACTGGCGTTTTCCAATACTGCCGACGGCCAAAAAAGTTGAACACGGTCGTGCGGTAGAGACACCGATCAGTGCGATGGCGTTGCGCACCCGCAAACTCGGAAATAAGGTTTGAGATGAAATAGCGCGATCATCGGTGATGTCTTTCCCGTCTGAAATGATGTAATCAGCCCAGTGTATCAGATTGCGATCCCAGGCGCTGCCAACATAGGCATCGTGATTGCCGGGTATGACCGTCACCTGCCCCGGCTTTCCCAGCAGGTTCAGCAATTCTTTTGCCTTGAGAAACTCGGCGGGTAGACCCAGATGGGTGAGATCCCCGGTAACAGCGATATGGTCCGGTTGACAGGCCTTCAGGTCCTCAATCAGAGCGGCGATGACATCGCCATGGTGCCCGTATCTGCTTCCAAGCCACCACTTCAGATAACCGAATAAGCGCTTATTCAGTAAATCGGTTAAGCGAATATCATGATGGTAAGCCAAATGGGGGTCGGAAAGGTGAGCCAGCGTAAAAATTTCGTTTGATTTCATATGTCCGATTCTTAAACCACGGCTTTGGCCGACAGAGGCAGCGGGTGACTTTACAAAAATATTATTTCTCGTATATAATAGCGCATCTTTTTTTGCAATGGAACAGAATCCTCGCTCGGCTCCGGTGGATGAAGCGGGGTCCCTTTATTGTTGGAAAAAATTCATGAGCAGCGCTCACCTTACAGCCGGTATTAGCGGACCGGAATCAGAGACGTGCACAGTCTACAAATCGCTGCAACATTTTTTGCAGGTCAACCGTGCCGTGCGCATTGGCATGCTGAATAACCCCCTGAGCGGCGGTAACCGATCTGGACTACAAAAGATCCGCAAAGCTGCAGCTGCCGCATATCCCCAGGTATTCCAGTGTGATGTCCGAAACCCGGCAGATGTTGCTGAGGCTTTGGCCGACTTCGCCCGACAGGAGGTCAATATTCTTGTGGTCAACGGCGGCGATGGAACCATTCAGGCGGCTTTGACTGCGATCTTCCATAAGAATTTTTTTGAGACAATGCCCCTGCTTGCTGTTCTGCGCTCTGCCGGCACCACCAGCATGATTGCCGGAGATATCGGCTTAAAAGGATCCCGCGACAGTGCACTGCAACGGCTCTTTAGCTGGGCACACATTGGGAAGGCCCGCGCCGTGATAACGCAAAGACCGGTGCTAAAGGTTCAAATTCCCGCAGAAATGGAACCGGTTTACGGAATGTTTTTCGGAGGAGCCGCCATATACCAGGCCACTCATTTCTGCCTTCAAAAGATTTACGCCAGGGGAGTGCGCGGGGAGCTGGGGGCCGGTGTTGCCTTAGCTCGGTTTTTGTTGGCGGTAATATTGAGAGATCGCAATGTCGTCTCCCCGGTATCCATCACCACCCGTCTGGATCAAAAGTCCGCAAAGCATCAAAAATATCTTTTGGTCTTTATCACCACACTGCAACGGTTGTTCCTCGGAATGCGCCCGTATTGGGGGGCCGAGACAAAACCGTTGCATTATACAGCGGTTGACTCCCGGCCCCGGTATTTTCTGAGAGCGTTACCGTCCCTGCTGCGGGGCCGGAAAAGCCGCTATGTAAAGCCAGACAATGGCTACACCAGCCATAATATTGACCAGGTTCAGCTGACGCTGAATAGCGGATTTAATCTGGACGGAGAATTATATACTCCTGATTGCACGACGGGGCCTGTGGTGGTCTCCTATGGCGGCCAGGCTTCGTTTCTGCAGCTATAGCTATGCCCACTGAGATGAAACTTACAGATCAGATTTCCCGACAGATATCACAGCCGGCCTCACCGGCCATACACGCACTGGCCGATTGGCTTTTAGATACTTATGGAGAGGCCGTTCAGGCGATCCTGTTTTACGGCTCATGTCTGCGCACCGGTGATGACCGTGGCGGTCTCGTTGATTTATACGTTCTGGTGGACCGCTATCGGGCTGCCTTTTCCAAATCGATTCTGGCCGTTCTGAACAAGTTACTCCCCCCCAATGTATTTTATCTGGAAATACCTTACGCAGATCGCAGGGTACGTGCAAAATATGCGGTTCTTTCTATGGACGACTTTCGTTGCGGCACATCAAAAAGATGGTTTCATTCCTACATCTGGGGCCGGTTCGCGCAACCGATTGGCCTACTTTATTCCTGCAATGATCAAACTGCCCAACACATTCAAGCAGCACTGGCACAGGCTGTTTTGACATTCGTAGAGCGCGTGCTGCCGCGGATGCCCTCCCCATTTACCGCCCGCGATTTATGGCGCATGGGGTTGGAAATGAGCTATCGGGCCGAACTCCGCGCCGAGCAACCGCATAAATTGATTCGTTTGTTTGAAGCTACCCCGGATTATTATGAGCAGATAACACGGCAGGCCCTATCAACTTTGTCGCTCCCGATGGACATCCGGGAAAGCGACAGGCCTTATCGTTATAGCGTCCATATTTCGGACCGGGTTCGCCGGGCCAATCGGCTGGATTGGATCGTAAGGACCTGGCAAGGTAAAATGCTTTCGGTATTGCGTCTTCTCAAGGGGACCTTAACTTTTCGTGGCGGGATTGACTACATCATGTGGAAAATCGAACGCCATTCGGGCATGCGAGTCGAAGCCTCTCCGCGACTCAGGCAATATCCGCTTCTGGCAGCCTGTGTGATCCTCTGGAAACTCTATCGCCGGGGGGCTTACCGTTAAAAATGCCCGCTGAAAGGTTACGACAGGCTTAGAAAGGATTAAGTGATTGAATCGCAAGCGAAGTATTTTGAAAAATTATATCGTTCAGATGCCCAGGCGCCGGATCCTATTTGCGGGAAAGCGCATCGGAAGTTTCTTATATTTTTTCGATGTCCCGCACCGGCGCATTATCCGGCGTAATCTGCAATTTTCCTATCCCGAGTGGTCTCGAAATCAAATCCAGGCCATGTCAAAACGCATTTTCCAGCATTTTGGAGTTGCCGTCCTTGAGATTCTTCAAATGGCTTATTGCACGTGCGAAGAAATACTCGGGCATGTCCAAATTGAAGGTGACGAAATTGTAACCGAAGCGCTGGCCAAACAAAAGGGTGTTATTGTGATTTCAGCCCATCTGGGAAACTGGGAAATGGCGTTGCAGTACTGCCCCTGCTATCTCCAAATGCCTCTGACCGGCGTGGCCAAGCGGTTCCGAAATTCAATAATCGATCGACTGGTTCATAAATTAAGAACGCGCTTTGGCAACAGAATTATCTATAAAAGAGGCGCATTACCCGAGATGACACACATACTTCGTCAGGGACAAATGTTAGGTTTATTGATGGATATCAGTAGACGGTTCGATGGGGTAGAAGTACAATTTTTCGGCCGTAGGGCCACTGCCACGCCGGCCGCCGCCATGCTGGCACTTCGCTGTAAGAGCCCGGTGATTCCAATTTTCTGCCATCGAAATCATAGGGGTAACCTGGTCATTAAGGCTGAACGCCCGATTGAAATCAAGCGCACAGGCAATCTGCGGTCCGATTTACAAACAAATACCCAGCTGATAACCGACAGGGTGGAACAGGCGATTCGAAATCATCCGGAACAATGGAATTGGGTCCTAAAGCGATGGAAAGAATTTTATCCGGACTTATATCCAGTATCAAAGAATCGCCTAAAACGCATCAAAAAGAAAGAGAAAAAAAAAGGAAGAAGGAAACTGTCGAATTCTATTTGAGTATCATGGCATTTTTGAAGAGAGACCCTAGTCATGAAGATCACCTGACATTATCAAGCATAACGCCATTGTCTATATGCTCGGCGCTGTGTTGAGCTTTGAACCGGACTACATTTACGGGCTCGAAAGGTAGTCCCTCATAACCATAAAGCAAATATTTACCTAAATTAGATTTAGCAAAAAAATCATCATATAATGAAACAAGTGCTTTGATTCTATCGACCTGTTCTTGTTTAAGTATCTTCAATCCCCTTCCGCTGAGACCGACATTGAATTTCTTCTGGGGGACATTATCAGGATTTTTTAGCGCCTCCAGTTCAGATGTCTTCGTCACCAATTGCAAAAACTGCACGATATTCGAGAGAGAATCAGCCGGGTGAAGGGTATGCTCTTCAAAAGTAATAAAATCGGTCCGCCATATTTTTGAAGCTGCTTTCCAGCTGGCAATAAATCGGATATACCAGGGTAAAATATAATTAATAATGTAGTCAAATTTTTTCTCATCATCTGCACTCTGCCAACCGGAATAACATTCCGACATGCCTGCGATACGATAGTCAAGGGGACCAAACTTATTTTTATCTACATGTTCTTTATAACTGATAACCAAATCCGGCAGAGGTCGCAGTGATACGATAACTTGGGGAGTATGGGTTAATTTTTTAATGACCGTCGCATTGTGATGGTTGTATGGTATATGCCCGTAAAGCATCAGATCTTTGCGAATATTTAACTTTTTTAACACTTCGGCCTCTGAAATGAAATTATGTCCGAATCCGTCACTGATTTTAGGAGCGACGATTTTCATGTTTTTGCGACAAACTATTTTAAGTAAATTTCGCAGATGTGTGGAGGCGGACTTTGGACAGGCGGCAAAAACAAAAAATCTACAGTTGGCCTTGTGAAATAAATGCCGGAGAATTTTATTTCGAACGTCATCCAGGCAAAATAAGTAATGCATAAAACCTTGAAGCATTTGATACATTTTGGTTCTCGAATTAAAATACTATTGAATAGACTCAAAACACCTCATTGTCATCAACAGTCCTCGTAATCCGTTTGACAAACTCGACTTTAGAAACTTGATTAGTATGCCATGATATATATTGTCGATGAGGTCAACAATATGTTCACTTGCCAAAAGCGAATGGCTGTGATTGAAATTGGTTTTGCTGAGAATAGACTCGCCGTATTATTCAAGAAGCTCATTGGCTTCATTTTGAAAGAGTTCTTCCAATTCAAGTCTGAGGAGATCGGACCGAGGATATCTGGTTAAATGAATAGGAACATAATGAAATACTGCATGAATGCCCGATCTTTTTAATCTCTCAATCAGCATATTGCGAGTTCTCAAATCCGGTAGAAGCAAATAATACATATGGGCATTATGCAGATTATTCTCAGGAGTGATGGGGCGACGTAAGATGCGCCGTTTTTCAAATTCAACACCACGAATGATCCGAAAGTGCCTGGATCGAAGCTCGGGATCTAAAGGATGCGCATCATTATCAAGAATCTGCACACCGTGGGCTAACAGAGTTTCATTCCCAATGAGTATTCTTGAAGCAGAACTAGCGTCAATTCAACGGGAATGATTAACCTTCAATTATTTAAGGCGGAAGTGATTGTCAAAATCGTTTTTTTGTGCTGGTGGTGAAATTTTTAGCAAATACGAGCAAGACGCACCGACTCGCTTGCGGTTGGATTTTTTTTACAGGTCGGCTTCCACCGGGTAATCAGGATCGGATAGATAATTTTCCACGCATGGTGCTGGTGAATCGTTGGGGAGGATAAAAGCTTCAACCGGTGGGCTATGATCCTTTGGCGGCGGTTTGCGTTTCACATCCTACGAATACAGCTGTTTGAAGATTTTCTTGATGACATCCGAATGCTAAATATAAGCAATCACACGCATCGATCCGTGGCACCGGTGTTGCTCGCATCAAATGCGGGATGTCCTGGACTCCGGCCTGCTCCGATATCGCGCTGATAAAAAAATGGCGTCCCCAAAGGTACTCCCTGTTTACCCCAGTTGCAAACTGATAATTAGAGAGCACTGTAAATATTACGAATTCTATCCAAACAAGCGGTGAGAATTATGGAAATGTGTCTGATTTTATCAATGAAATTTGCCGACATAATGGTTCAACGGGGTCGTATCACCTGGATGTTTACGCCTCCTACAGGCTCTGGTGTATTGAAAATGGTAAATGCGCTTTTTCGATAGATGATTTAGAGAATGCATTAGATGCCTTAAAAATAGTATCGATTCGGAAAAATTTACCCGACTCCTTAATTTATATTTATCTTTTATAAAATGGTTTTAGATATTGAAGTCAATTTAACTTTCTATAGTTTCATTTAATTAATATATTGGAATTATTATTAATTTTTTATTGACATCTTTATTTCTTCAATTTAAAAATGTGTTGCTAATCTACTTTTCTACACTTCCGATTGCATCTACTATTTATACTTTTTGATTCTCTTCTATTTGTTTGTTGAGTGTCACTTGAGCTCTAATTTGCTTTGCCACTGAAATGGAAGCTGGTTTCCCTTAAACTTTGTACACAAGCTAACCAGAGATTAACTGAAGAAGCAAATCAAAATATGCTTAATGGGGAAAACCTTGAGCCTTTCCCTGAATATCCTTCGCCTTGTAGAAAGGAGGAAAAAATGAAATATAAAATTCTGATAGTCTTAATTTTTGTTCTTTCATTTTCTTTTTGTACAACAACCTTTGCGGTACAATTAATCGTGAATGGTGGGTTTGAGACTGGCGATTTTACAGGCTGGACACCTCAAGACCCTCCAGTTTTTGATGGGGAAATTACAAGTATAGATTCTAATTCGGGTATATATAGCCTCAGAATGGGAGCGGTCGATTGGATATCACAGTCTTTCAGCTCTGTAGCTACATCAGGTGATTTAAGCTTTTTTGCGAAAGGAACAGGATTTTCCGGAGCAGCAAACGTAAGAGTGGATTATTCTGACACCACATTCGATGACCTTCTGTTTGGAGGAGCCGGCGTAAGTAACGATAGCTGGACTACGTTTACATTAGTCGTAAATAATTCCTTATTACTTGATAAAGTTACATTTTCGACTTTTGAAACAGATCCTATACTTTTTGATGATATCTCACTTGAGGGACCAGACCAGGGACCCGCTGTCCCCGAGCCCGCCACTATGTTCCTACTTGGCACAGGCTTAGCCGGACTTGCAGGAATCTTCAGAAAGAAGTTTAGAAAGTAAGCCCTATCCAAATTAACAAGAGGCAAGAGCGGGGCCAACAATAGCTCTGCCTTTTATTTGAATACCTCCAACATATCGGTACTTTTTAGGGTCTAACGATATTTGTGTTTTTTTGGCATATCTGCAATTTTGGTAAAATACAGATTATATCAATATATCAACACTTTCAGAATCCTCTATTTGCTTGACTAAATCGCATCGATTTGGGTATGAATGTATACAAACTATCTCTGATTTTCCTGATCCAATAGAACTGAAGCGGTTCTCCAACTATAGAATCAAATCCGGTTTTCAGCTGATTCTTGCGTTCCTCCGAATATTCCACATACTGAGTTTCTCTGTTTGAAACATTAAAAAAGGAGGTGATAAATATAAATTCCGGTAAGTCCAAGTTATTCAAGAATGAGTATCTTTTCAGCACCCATTATTTTTGAAAGAAATTTATCTTGGCTAAGACAGTGCAAGCAATGCGTCAACATTAAATTTATTTTAAACAGAGAGGGGAAAGCTTATGAAAAAAATTACAATGTTCATTGTATGCATTTTTTTGGTAGCATTTGTTGTGAATGATGTCAGCGCTAAGAACAGGCACCATAGACATCCGACTGAGGCTGTGCCGGGGACGCCGGTGATCGAATGTATGGAATTAGATGACTTCAACTATCCTGGTACGGTAATTGCTGAAGTCATATTCGAGGAAGGTGGTGATACCCTTGAACATTGCATCGTAAGAGGCTCTATGAACCAGCGAATAGGCGCCGGCTTTCCGCCAATTACACCAACTGAAATACCCTATGCGATCGGTTTTGAAATGCGCCTGCCCACGGCTTGGAGTGGCCGTTATTACTATCAGGCAAATGGGGGTATTGACGGCTCTGTTGTACCTGCTTATGGAAATATTTCCGGTGGGGGGTCTGCACTCGAGATGGGATTTGCGGTCATCAGTTCTGATGCCGGCCACGGCCCTGGCCCATTTTTCGGCATGGGACTATGGCTACAATGCCGTAGCTGAACTGACGCCGATGGCTAAACGTCTTATCAAAACCTACTATGGTAAGTTTCCTGACAAGTCGTATTTCGCTGGTTGCTCCAATGGCGGAAGACACACCATGGTTGCCGCATCGCGATATGCCAAGCAATATGATGGTTTTTTTGCAAGTTCCCCGGGATTCAACCTCCCCCAGGCGGCTGTTGCCCAACTCTGGGGTGCGCAGCAGTACGCAACCATTTCCGAGTATGTTGATAAACGCCCTGATATCTCGACCAGTTTTTCAGCCGAAGACCAAGCACTGGTATCGAATGCAATTCTTGCAGTTTGCGATGAATATGACGGTGTCGTAGACGGTATGGTCAGTGACCCCATGGCCTGTCAGGGTATGTTCAACATTGATCGAGATGTCCCTACTTGTGAAGTGCCGGGTGAGGAAGGGTGCCTGACCTATGGCCAGAAATCCGTGCTGGCCAGGATTCACGCAGGGGCAATGAACAGCTATGGTGACCCCATTTATACCAATTTTCTCTGGGATCCCGGCATAATATCCGGTAATTGGCGATTTTGGGAATTCACTGCTTCAAGATCCCTAGATCCAGGAGCAGTCGGCTTGATCTTTTCAGTACCGCCAGATCCGAATTGTATTTTCGGAGGATTGGATTGGATCCTTAATTGGAACGGTACCGGCTTTGACGTTGACCGGGACGCACCGAAAATCTATGCAACCGACGATACCTATACCGAGTCAAGCATGTCATTCATGACGCCTCCCGACCTGCTCATGAAGCAACTGTATGCTAAAGGGGGCAAACTTATCGTATCTCACGGCACGTCTGATGCTGTTTTTTCTGCGGCAGACACGGTGAGCTGGTATGAAGAGCTCAGCGCTCACTATAAACACCATACAAAAGATTTCGTGCGTCTTTTTCTCATTCCCGGCATGGCCCATTGCAGCGGTGGTCCCTCATGTGATCGGTTCTACCTTTTTAATGCCCTCGTGGATTGGGTTGAGCGAGGAATAGAACCTGACTCAGTAGTGGCAACGGTAAATCCCGACAACCCCGAAGTCCCATCAGATTGGAAGGATCCAGACCGTACAAGGCCATTGTGTGCTTATCCGGCAGTTCCTGTGTATAAAGGCGGAGATATTGAAGATGCCTCAAGCTTTGCATGTGAATGACAATAGATACTGCTATGAGACATGTTCTAAGTCCTATTGGATTTTATTTTAAAGTAATCAGCTAAAAAACCTGTCATGACCATTTGAGCCCTGTTTTAATTTGTAGTATTCACTATAAACTAAAAACAGGGCTCTTAACATCTTTTGTCAATTGAATTCAGCAAACTAAATCGCAGGGTTTACGATCTATTATTGAACTGGATTGAGGACTGGTGCTCATTGCTGCAGCCCACCCTTGCCAATAGTTCTCTGAATACCATATCTTGTGGTGGATGACTGACCAATGAAATTAATGATTCTAATATATAAGCGTTAAAACCGTTTGACTAGATTCAAGAATAATTATCCTATCCATGAGTCCCGACTACCCCGAAAGTGTCAACAATACCAGATGTAAGCTATACTTTCTTGAAAATCTAAACTTGCTGCTAAAGTCAAACGCGAGTATAGATCAGAAAACTGTTACGTTTAGAGTTCCTAAACACAACCTTCGGGAACGCTTTTTTTTACGTTGATGATTAAACCCAAGGATAGTGATCACTGACATGTTTAACAGGTTTCCTATCCGTTTAAAAACCTGATGGTCGAGTAGGCCGAGGGAACTTCCCCCTCAGCCCCTCACAGATCCGTACGTGAATCTCTCGATTCATACGGCTCCTATTGTCTAGCCCACGCATAGACAAAGCGCCAATGAACAAGTAAGTTAGGCTGACGAACAATAACACGTTTAACCCAATGTATTGCCCTTCTCTGGCGTCTTCTTATGCGCTTGTATTTCCGCTTTGCCCACCTTGACAGTACTCCATCAAGGTAATAGAAGACTCGATAGAGCGCGGATTTACAGAAACTACCATAGTAGTTAATCCACCCCCTTATGATCGGGTTGTACATCCGAGCAAAGTCCTCAATGGTTTCAGTTGTGCGTCGGTTTAAGTTCCAACTGCGTATCGTCTGACGCATGGCCTTTTGGGCTTTATTGCTCACTGCAGGATTAAAACCAACGAAGCGTTTCCCATTCTTATCTATCGATGGACGGGGCCTAAATGTAAATCCCAGAAAATCGAATTTTTCATGGGGATAATTGCCTTTTCGCCAGTCATTTTTGCAGTACACAATCCTGGTCTTTTCAGGATGCAATTCAAGCTTGCATTCGGCCATTCGTTTGCGAATCGCTTCAAGCACAAACTTAGCCTGCTGTTCACTCACGCAATGGCAAATTATATCATCTGCATACCTTTCGAAAGGAATTGAAGGAAATTTTCTTTCCATCCATTTGTCAAAAACATAATGAAGAAAAAGATTTGCCAAAAGCGGACTAAT
>WOR8_10006095_pt1 | contig 11597 bp, 10 predicted proteins | sample DeeMarSeWOR38_10_FD_19890 | JGI IMG/M metagenome (IMG submission 19890) | reverse complement strand
AGGCCGACTCGTGAAAATCGCCAAGCGCCTAACATGGCATTCTCGAATCCCGCCATGTTATTAAAGAGGCGGAAGTCCTGAAAGGTGCTACCAATGCCTAAGCGGGAAATCTCGTGAGTCCGCAATTTCGTTATTTCTCGCCTCTCAAACCACACCTCACCCTTTGTTGGAGACAAAATCCCAGCGATCACGTTGAAAAGGGTTGTCTTTCCAGCACCATTGGGGCCAATAACGGCCACTATCTCGCCTGGATAGACATCAAGAGACACCTCGTGCAGTGCAACCAGTGAGCCAAAGAATTTGGTCACCTCCTTGACCTCTAGAAGTGGTTGGGTTTTTTTGTCCACCGCAAAAACCTCACCGAACTAGACAAATCATGACGAATGGGCAGTAGATTCATGCCGCCGTCGTCGCCACTCATGTATCCACTCTCGCCATTCTCTTGGTAGGCTTGTGATGCCTCCAGGCAAGAAGAGCAGTATTATTATAAAGATCAAACCAAAGATAACGCTCTCTATTCCCAGCACGCCTCGCCCCTCCAAAAAAAGAGTCAGCATTTCCTTCAACCCAAAGTAGAATGTTGCTCCAATAAGGGGGCCCCATATACTTCTGAAACCACCAATCCCTACCATCATGACAAACACAAATGTAACCAACATGTTAAAGAAATTGGGGTTTACAGTCATCATCCAGTGAGCAAATAGGCTTCCCGCAACACTGGCGTACACAGCCGCTATAACGAAAACTTGAAGCTTGAGTCTGGTGGTATCTATACCTGATGTTATGGCAGCCACCTCATCACCCCCAGAAAACTCGTTCAAGGCCCGCAGTCCTCTCCCTATCTTCTTTTGCGTCAAGTTATAGGTGAACAGAAGAACAACACCTAACACACCCCATAGTAGGTAGTAGTAGTAGTCATCGCTGAACCTCAAGCTACCGATATGCAGGCGGGGGATCCCGGTAATGCCATCATGACCTCCCGTAAAAGGCAGCCTGGAAACGGCCAAATAGACGACCATGCTGAAGGCCAAAGTTATGATGGCCAGAGACATACCAGTCGCTCGGCAAAAAGGCTTGCCCAAAACATAGGCAATGCCTGCGTTTAATATAGCAGCACAGAATATAGCTATCCATGGTGAAAAATTGTAATGAATAGAGAGAAGCGCTGAAACATAAGCCCCTATACAATAAAAGCCAACTTGCCCCAAGGAGATTATCCCGGCGTGGCCCATCAGGAGATAAATCCCTGCTCCCACTAGGGAATAAACCAGGACAAAAATAAGAACCGTTTCAACATAAGGACCAACCAGGCGGGGGAGAATGAGCGAAAAAACACCTATTGTCACCAAGGCCATCTTCTTTGGTTTGTTTTCTGTTTTCTGAATTCGGTAAAAAAGCTCGCTTCTCTGAATTCGGTAAAAAAACTCGCTCACTTTCGACAAAACTTTTCCTCCCTGATACCGAATATCCCTTCGTGGCGAAAAAGTAGAATGGCTATCAACAAACCCAGAGCAATTGCCTCCATAAACTCGGTGGAGATAAAGCCTCCAGCAAAACTTTCCGCCAACCCCAGAATGAGCCCGCCAATGATAGCCCCCTGCGCCCTGTCTATGCCACCTAGCATAGCAGCAAGGCAACCCTTTATGGTCATTCCCAAGCCCATGGCGTAACTGGCTGTGGTCACAGGAGCTGAAATGACACCAGCGATTCCTCCCAGCAATGCTGCCAATACAAAGGACAGGAAAGCCATAAAGTTCGGATTGATACCCATTAACCTTGCTGCCACAGGGTTTTCAGAGCAGGCTCTGAATGCTTTCCCCACCAAAGTTCTGTCAAGCAGGAAGAACAGACAACCTACTGCGAGGGCTGAGACTCCCCAAACCCAAAGAAATTGAGGAGGTATGGTGACACCCGCCACAACCAGCTTGAGGTGCGTGAACTCGGGCAGGCTCCTTGGTGCGGTCCCCCATAGCATATAAGCACTTCCCATAGACACTATGGCCAAAGCAGCTATGACTAAAAGGAGTGTCAAGGGCGAGGCTCCTGATGAATAAGGGTGGTGGAGAAACACAATCCATGTGATAGCCCCTATGGCACAGCAAATAATGAGTGCCAGAGCTATAGACAAGAAAAGAGGAAAGCCGAATCCGTAGAATATGCCTGCCAGGATGGCACCAAGCATGACGAACTCGCCTGCGCAAAGATTGAACATCTTCGTCATGCTGTAGACGATCACAAACCCGAGAGCGACAAAGGCATAAATGCAACCCAGGGTGATGCCTGAGAAAAGGACCCAGAGTGTCTGTTCTATCAAACCTGCCTCTTCCGTTGGCCAGCTTCCCTGCCAACCATCCTCACAGGTGGCTGGCAGGGCAAAAACTGCTTGTTTCCGCCACTACCTACGCCAGGGCGGCGGTGCCATTTCAAAGCCGGGGACGACTTGGTGGGGAGGTGGGTCCCTGAATCGTGCCAACATGAAACATGTGCCTGGAATCAACCCAAGGTGGTCTTCAGCGCTCATGGATACCGTTGCCCCACTGGATACGATGACGTTTTTGACAGTCTCCGTATAATCCCTGGCTGCAGCACGGATGCTAGCCACGTCCTTATCAAGAATATCGGGCTGGTCTTTAAGCAGTCTTCCCCACACATCTTTCAGCAGGTGCAGGGTGCCGAAGGCATAAGCCTCGCGAGCACTGCTCATTTTTCTCCCCACAAATTTCTCGTGTAGCGCACTCCACTCCGCTATGACCGGTCGGCGAGGGTCATCAGGGGGCAGGGTTTCCCAGAACCCATCAGACGCACCGCCGCTGACCATAATGGTGGGGGCCATTTGGTAGGCCTTACGTATTTTCTCGACCTTAAGTATTTCGGCGCTAATCATAGCGCTCTCAGTACCGATAGGAAGCGTAATGCCCGCTTCTCTTACCGCTGCTATGCAAAGGCCGGTGGCGAACTCGGCACCAGTAAAAACGAGCACGTCCAGGTCGGGCTTCCCCTTTATGGCGGCTATTTGAGGCCCGAAGACGGTGGCATTCATGGGATAGCTGGAAGTCAGTGCAATCTCTAAACCATACTTTGGGGCAAGCTTCATAAAAAGGCCGGAACATGCCTTGCCAAAGGCGCTATCCGGGTATAGGACGGCAACCTTTGTGCCCACTGTCTTGCTCCACTTAGCGACCACCGTCATCATGTCGTAGACCATGACACCTATGACAGCAAAGTTCCAATGATGTGCTTCCTTTCCAGCCTTTTTCATCTGCATCCCGAATGCCTCAGAACCCGTATGGACCAGATGAGGTATCTTAAATTGAGAGGCGGCTAACCCTACAGGTATAGCCACCCCGAGGCTCGTGTCTCCCAGTAGCATATGCACCTTATCTTTCATCACCAGCCTCTTGGCAGCGATTACCCCTTTGGTGGCATCGCTCTCCGTATCAGCAAAAATGAGTTTTACAGGATGGCCGGCTATTCCTCCCTCTTTGTTAATATGCTCCACTAGGGCCAGAGCCGGCTTATACGCGTCGATCCCCAGGCCTGCCATAGGACCAGACAGCGAGAGTACCCATCCCAGGACTATGGGCTTCTGTGCGGTTACTTCTTTACCGTGAGCACCAGATGGCAACAGGCCAGCAAGAAGCAAAAACATACAAATGACCAATCCTGCCATGATTCTCGTTTTCGCTTTCATATCCCCCTCCTCTCTTTTTGAATTAAATCCAACCGTATGTTCCTGACTATCCAATACTGTATCTAATCCTATCACCTCCTTTGATCTCGTTGCTTTTTAGGGTTGCAGATCACCCTCCCATCCGTCGAAGTACTTGTGAGAATTGCACTTCGCGCCCCGCTTTGATTACTCAAGATAATACACTGACGGCTCAGTGCCAAACTCAAAGTGGAGTTGAAAGCCCCTCCTGGCCCTTATTTGCTGGGACACTTCACTCTCCGCATCATCCAGATCCCCAAAGAATCGGGCTTTGGCAGGGCAGGCATTCACACAAGCTGGCGTTGCATCCCAGTCCACACCCGGAGCAAGGCCTTTTTCAAGCCCAGCATCAATGATCTCTTTACAGAAATTACATTTTACCACCGTCCCCTTTTCCAATGGGTAAAGCTCCTTGCCCATCTCCTCATAGGGTGTCAATCCCTGACCTGGAAAGTATTCAGAGTCCTTCTTTGGCAGATAACTTCTCTGCTGATAGGGGCAAGCGATGAGGCAGCTTCTGCAACCTATGCAGACATCCGAATCCACGCACACGATGCCGTCATCCCCTTTTGTTGTTGCACCAGAGGGACACACGTCCACACAAGAGGGCTCCTCACAGTGATTGCAAAGGACGGGGTAGATGAGCTTTCGCACCGTGGGATAGGTGCCCACCTCTCCTATGAGCACCTGGGCGTAGAATATCCCTGGAGGAAGAAAATGCTCCTGCTTGCAAGCTATCTGACACGAAAAACAGCCGACACATTTTTGCAAATCTATGGCCATTCCCCATCTCATTTCGGTATTTCCTTTCCCGTTTCAGCCTTGTAGACTCTCACTTTGACACTGGTCTCTATATTGCTGGTTATGGGACAATTGTATCCCCACTCAGCAGGCAGAAGATAGTTGAAGCAGACGCCCCTGCCTTTCGCCAGAGGTTGGCTCTTGGCCCAATGGCCGCCACCCACAGAACATATAGCTACCGTCCGAGGATGCTGAGATTCTATAGTATGAAGTGTGCCTTTTATCTTGATGCCACGCTCATTCTCGATACAGATCATGTCACCATCCTTTAGCTCCCTTTCCTCAGCCGCTTTAACATGCATAGTTACCTTGAAGGTAAAGGGATTCATGTCGCTTGCTTCGAGAAGCCAAGGTGTTCCCAGAGTATGGTGACCAGTATGCAGAATATCCCGGTAGGAAAAGGCGATTAAGTCATATTGGGGGTCCGTCGACTTGTGCACGACTGTGGGGAAATAGCTCGGTAGTGGCGTGTACTGCTCATAATCGATAGGGATCCCCCGTGGTTCGCAGATTTCCTTAATCCCCTGGAGCTGCGCTACAAGGAACTCAGCATAAATGGAAGCCCGTGCATCGACGAACCAGCGCCAGTAAGACTCTTCCACTTTCTTTGACCAGGTAATGAAGCCATGCTCCTTAAACCAATTCAAATCATGCTCTGACCCAAACCTCGCCTTAATAAACCCGTCGACCATTTCTTCCCAAGTAAGCTTTGCCTCCGGTGGATAGGGCATGGGCGCCAGGGTGAAAAGCATGAGGTAGGCATTTATGGCGGAGTTCCACTCCTTCCTCATGCCAATCCTGTCTGCGAGATCAGTCAGGACCTCCACTGCGAATCGCCTTTCATACATAGGTTTCACCACGGGCTGACGTATATGCCAGTACCAGTCATCCATGCCCGTGGGATGGTTAAAGCTAAAAAATTCAGCATCCCAGCAGCTTAGACTTTCTAGAAAGCAAGTATCAGGTAGAACGATATCGGCAAAGCTCTCGGTGGTCTCATTGTGCATAGTGACGATAGAGATGATAAAAGGAAACTTTTTTAACTGTTCGGCCACGGTATCCGGGTTAGCAATGGTCATCAGTGGATTGCCGGCAAGTTGAAGCAGGACCTCTGCCCTATAAGGCACCTCCAACTTCTGATACATCTCCTCTGTTTCCTTCACCCAAGGAAACAGAGAGAAACTGCTGGTGCTAAATAGGTCCAGGAGGTTCAATTTCTGTGGCAACACAGGGGTGGAATGTGGCCAGGCGCCGGGTATGCCTGGGGCCCATATTGTACACCGCAAAAACCCGTCCGTACTGGCAAAAGGCTCAAATTTTGGGTTGCCGGTCCCCGGGAAACCAAAACATCTTGACGGCCAACCGATCAAGCCACCAGGCACGTCGGCGGCACCAACCAGATGGTTCAAAATGTTTACAGAAAAGTAGGTGTGAAACCCGTTAGAGTGCCCCGAACCACCGCGAAATTGTATGGCAGCGACTGGTCGGTAGGGCAAATTCACCCCACGTATATTTATGGTTGAGCCAATCCGCGCATTTTCCGCAAACTCCTGAGCGATTCGCTTTATCGTGGCGGCCGGCACTGTGCTCACATCTTCTGCCCACTGCGGTGTGAATTTCTTCCACTGCTCTTTGAGTAGGACAAAAACTGGCTGGCACTTAATACCCTCAACCTCATATTCTCCCTCCAAGGCCACATCAACATGGAGAACCTCAGGGTCGTTCCAAGGAATGCTCTTACTATTGGTTTCATCCCACAAAAGCGGTTGACCAGCTGTATCACGGGCGTACTCACCGTCAGATTTGACCAGATAAGGTGCGTTCGTTTTCTTTTTAAGGTATTCTTCGTCGTATATCCCCAGGTGGTTTACGATGACATTAGCCATGGCTAAGGCCACCGCCAGATCAGTTCCTGGCAAAATGGGGACCCACTCTCTAGCCTTGCCCCCAGCGAAATTGCATACAGGGTCGAAGACAACTGCCTTCATGCCTCTGCGTCTGGCATCAGCAGCCTTTCTCATAAGCATGGCGGCGGAGTGTCCTGCCCCTGTTCCTTTGTTGGCTCCAAAATGGATGACATAGTTGCAATACGCATAGTCGGGTAGCGCCGACCACGCGGCATGGTTCATCCCTGCGCCCATGTGAGAAGCGCTGCCGCAGTGAAGTCCGGCACCGCCGTTGGATGTGTTCTCAGTATCAAAGGCCTTGGCCCACAGAAACAGAGGGATCAGTGATGACATTGACATGCCTGGGCTCGGGCTACCCATTATAAACAGTTTATTAGGGTTGTCCGCCTTGAGCTTTTTTAACTTTTCCCCTATTTCACCCAGAGCCTCATCCCAAGATATGCGCTTCCATTTAGGATCGACACCGATCCCTTTCTCTGGGTTTGTACGCCTTACCGGGTAGTTGCAGCGGTTCGGGTCGTAAAGATACTGAAGCGATGCCATGCCCTTGCCGCATAGCCCACCTCTTGCGCCATAGTCCGAATCGGGGTCCCCTTCCACCTTCACCGCTACTCCATTAACCCGCCTCACCCTCATGGCGCACGAAGCATAGCACATGCCGCAGGTGGTTCGAACCCATACATCTTCCTTGATTTCTTGTTCCTTCGTTGCCTTTGCCATCCGCTTTTCCCTACTTTCAATCGCTCTGTGATTTCCGGTTACACAAGCTTTCAATGAGCCGGTATCTTTCATCTACGGCCTTCTGAAGTTGCTCCAGAGCCTTACTGTCGAGATGAGAAAATCTGTCCATCAACTGAGTGAATTCACCGATGGGCCGGGGGGACCGCTCTCGGTGTGTAAAGCGGAATCTGCCTCTTTCCGCCTCCCACAGGGGAAAATAGTTGGTCTGCACCGCCATCTGGCTTATTTCAATACCGCTATCAATAGGGGCTCTCCAGCCTGGAGGACACGGGGAGAAGAGATGGATATAGACCAGGCCGTCTCTTACCTCCAGGGCCCTGGTCAGCTTCCGGGCATAATCTTGCGGATAGGCCATAGTGGCTGTAGCCACGTAGGCGGCCCCGTGAAGGGCCATAATAAGGGGCATGTACTTGGCTTTCTGTTCCTTGCCCTGGCGAAAATCCCCTACCGGCGTAGTGAACGTCCAGGCGGCCAAAGGGGTCGTGCTGCTTCTCTGGATACCCGTGTTCATGTAAGCTTCATTGTCGCTGCAGATAAAGATGATGTTTTCATCTCTCTCCGCAGCGCCAGAGAGGGACTGGAAGCCCACATCAGCAGTAGCCCCATCACCCACAAAGGCAATAACCCTGATATCCTCCTTGCCCGACGACACATATTGCCTTTTGATACCTGAGGCCACGGCGGCCACGTGAGGCATGAGGCAGAACTGGCAAGGGATGGCGCTCATAGCGGCCACAAATGGGGTGCAGCCTGGACAGCTTAATATCACCGCACGCTTGTCCTTGGCTAGGATCCTCAGGGCAAATCTGCCGGAGAGCATGCCAATGCAACCGGGACAGGCCGGTGTCCCAGGCGAAACAATGTCCTCATCCAGGTAACTCAGAATAGTGCGGCTTCGGCCCACTGACAGGACATCGTACTTGCATGCCCGGACGCATTTCATCTCGCCGTCACAGGTATCACACTTTCTAGCGACTCCGTTGTCAGAATCTAAATATATGCCGCCATAGGGACAGGCCATGTTACACAGGCCACAGCCCATACACTTGCTCTCATTAATCCTGACCACGCCGTCATTTTCGCTTTTGGTGATGGCGCCGACAGGGCATACGGGCATGCATGCGGGCTCGCCGCATTGAAGGCAGCTTACCACCCCCCGAAATCCCACCTCCGGGACATGGACAGATTTTATCCTGGCCTCGCCCCCCTTTTCCCGGGCACAATCTTCCTCGCAGGCCAGGCAGTCCGTCGGACAACCCCCATGTTCCCTCTTCAAGACATCATAGAAGGTGGTCATACCTTTCCCCTTATGATTTCTCAAGTGACTGGACGATCGGCCTCCTTCTTCTCTAACTCCAGCATCAACCAGCGACTCACATCCCTGGGCCTTTCAAATAGCAATTCCTTGTATGCGCCGATGTCCGCTCGCTTCCTCATGAGATGGACCAGGACCCCCGAATCGACCTCCATATTGACAAGCACGGCGCCCACAAGGCGGTCTTCATAGAAGACCAACCTTTTGAATTGTTTCTTGGCGTTATCGTCCCCTTCCAATATATTGTAATCCTGATGCCGAGGCATGGAGAGTCCTGCCGAAAAGGCCCTGTGTCCAAAGAAATTGAATGTGTTCATGGAGATCCAGCCCTCATAGTCGGTTGGCTGTCCTGCCATATTAGCGCCAGCCACCTTCCCTTGGTCCACAGCGGCAGGAAGAATGGGGTTGAGCCCTGGCTCCCCAGCAAAAAAGTCCATGGCCTCGGCCACATCCCCAGCCGCATAAATATTTGGCATGTTTGTCCTCATCTGTTTATCCACCAAAATGCCCTGGTTTATCTTAATCCCGCTATCTTTAAGGAAGGAGACACGTGCTTTCACGCCAGTGGCCGTAATCAGAACATCCCCTTTCAGAGACCTGCCATTGGTGAAGATAAGCTCTATTCTGTCCTTATCTCTTTTGACCTGGCTCACCTGTTTGCCGGTAAAAATAAGAGCCCCTTTTTGGAGAAAGACTTCTCTGATGTGCTTTTCTGCCGGCCCGTTAAAGTATAGGGGAAGGACCCCTAACTCTTTCTCTACAATGCGCACCGAGCACCCCCGCTCCAGCAGACCCGACGCCACTTCCATCCCTACCAGGCCGGCGCCCAACACAACCACATCCGGGTTGTCTTTCAGCTCTGAGACCAGTCTCCGGTAGTCTGTCAGTGTGTGAAAACCGAGGCAGCCGACCCGGTCCAGGCCCTTAATAGAGGGCGAGGCGGGTTCCGAACCCGTGGCAATAAGAAGGGTATCATAGTTATCTGCGGTCCCGTCATTGTAAACGACCTGGGCCTTTTCGGGCGCAACGTGGACCACCTCTTTGCCAGTAACCAGCATGCTATTCCCCTGGCGTAGGTATTCCTCGTCGTGTATCGACAGATCAGTCTCTTTGATTCTTTCTGCCAGAAGATAAGGCAAGGAGGTGGGGGAATAGGGAGGATAAGGCTCCATAGTCACCAGTTTGACCTCGTCCTCTGGGGTGTGGCGCCTGATTTGCTCCAGCGCAGCGAGACCTGCTGAGCCGCCACCCAGGATAAGATGTCTCTTCCTTGACATGTCCTCTTTCCTTCTATTCCAGGTTAAGCCAGGTTACTGGCTTATGGGGCTGACCCTGGGCAGCCTTATCAATGGCCTCTATAGCCCTACCGATATGCTGTTTGGTAATATCACAGTTACCTAAGCCACCAATGAAACCAACCGCTGGCACCATGACCCCCGCTTCGTGGAGGGCGGCCTTGGTTTCCATCAAAACGACCCCGCCATCCCAGCCAAAACAAACATTCTTGTCCAGGACGCCCAGCGCTTTTTGACCTTGGAGGGCCTTGGCGAGCCTCTCTTTGGGAAAGGGCCTTAGGGCTCTAACCCTCACCAGACCCACTTTCATTCCGGCATCCCTTTTGTTGTCAATGACCGCTTTGGCTGTTCCTGAAGGGCTTCCCATGGATATTAAAGCTATCTCGGCGTCCTCCATCCTGTATTCTTCAATCTGCCCCCCATAGCCCCTGCCAAAAAACTGCTGGAATTCCAGGTCAATAGCGTCAATCTTCTCTTTGGCCCTATCCAGGGCCGCCAAATGTGCGTAACGATATTCGGTAAAGATCTCTGGAGGTGCCAGACCCCCGTAGGTGAGGCCGACCTCAGGGTCTAACTTGAAGCGGCTCATCTTAGACAAGGGGGCCAAGAATCTGTCCACGTCCTTCTGTGCGGGGACCTCGACCCCGTCGATAAGATGGGACAGATAATAACCTTCGTAACACACGTTGACGGGAAGCAGGATCTCTTCGTCTTCAGCCAATCTGTAGGCCATAATGATGGAATCAAGAATCTCCTGGCACGATTCTGCATAGATCTGCACCCATCCAGCATCTCTTAGGGTAAGGGAATCCTGTTGACCGGAAAAGACCCCGTCTGGGCCGGCCAATTCTCTGCCCACGATTACCATCACTATGGGTATTCGATCCATAGCTGCCTTGATGTAGGCTTCAGTCATGAAGGCCAATCCCTGAGAAGAAGTGGCTGTAAAGGTGCGACCCCCAGCGTTGGAAGCGCCGATAAGCACACTTAAAGCCGAGTGTTCTCCTTCCACCTCCACTGTTTCCGCCTTTAGCTGCCCATCGGCTACAAATCGTGCCAGACGCTCTATCAGTGGAGTCATGGGGGTAATGGGGTAAGCGGCCACAACGTTAGGTTTACACAGCATGACGCCGTAAGCAGCGGCACCGTTTCCGTCCAGCGCCTTCCGTTCATCTTTGACGTGACCTTTAGTTTTCATCTAATTACTTCGTTACTCTTTTACCATGATGATGGCATTTCCGGGGCAAACTCTGGCACAGATCCCGCAACCTTTGCAGTAATCCAAGTCAGAAGCAAAACAGCTGCCCCTATCGCTGATACACGCTTCGGGGCAGTAAATGTAGCAGGTACCACACTGATTGCATTTGCCCAGCTTGGTTATTGGCCTTTGAAACCTCATGTAGCCCGTCTTCATCATCCTGAGTTGGCCCATCTTTTGTTCAATTTCCGCCACGTGCTGAGGATATTTAATTCTCAACTTCATAGCTAAACCTCTCCAAACTTGATGACCTTGGTCTCTTCAAATCCGATTTCAGCACACCGGAGATTCTTTTTCAGGGCTTCTCCGGCGAAGTAATTTCCCAATGCGAATCGGATGGAATCCAGCCCTACCCAGTTCGTGGTCCTGGCGAACGCCCCTAAAAGGCAGGTGTTTGTCGCTGGGATCCCCAGTTCCCGCAGGCTGACGGTGGTGGCATCGACTATCCCCACCAAACCTAAACCCTCATGGGATTTTTCAGCAAGCGGCCTCGGGGAATTCAGAATCAGGAGCGCCCCCAGTTTTACACCCTGGAACACCGTAGGAATTCACATGAGGCTGGCATCGGCAA